>Ga0268276_1002779_pt1 | contig 14441 bp, 10 predicted proteins | sample saktaG_4_FD_190145 | JGI IMG/M metagenome (GOLD analysis project Ga0268276, IMG submission 190145) | Saline water microbial communities from Sakinaw Lake, British Columbia, Canada - sak_2010_1_5_45m | ecosystem: Environmental > Aquatic > Non-marine Saline and Alkaline > Saline ...
TTTTGGCGATACGGTTCTCATTGTGCCACAAAAGACAGAAGATGACATGACCGAAATCAGATATGAAACAGGACCTGTTGGCAACGAAACTGAATTCATTCTGAAAGATGAGATCAAAGCTTTTATCAATGCGCTTCCCGTACTGGGAATCGATTCAATCGACACTTTCAACGGAACAATGGATCTATCGCTGCTATTTGCCAGTCAGACTCCAGGGGATTATTCCTCGAACCAAGACCTATTGTTGGCATCTGCCTTGATGCACGCAACGATTTCTGATCAGATTCTGGAACTTGATGACTCTGTATTGATTGTACCTGATACTGATGTTTTAGATAATCAAATTTTATCAACTGTAAGCGGCACTGATTATATCACAACTGCAGAAATCAAAGCTATCATCGACTCAATCGATGTTTTGACTGGCGGAACTTCATCCACTATTGATTCCATGACCGGAACCTTTGCTTTGACAAACATCAATGATGAAGCCAAACAGAATTTGATGCTTTTATCGGCGTCAATGCACGCTACGATTTCCGAGAGACTCTTTGAAGTCGACAGCGCAGTTTTGACAATACCTGAACAAAAAGAAGATGGCTTGACTGATGTTAGAGTTGAAGCTGGACTGCTTGGATTTGAAAGAGAATTTGTCACAAAGGCAGAAATTAAAGCGCTGATCGATGCTCTTATTTTGATGGGTTATTCCGATCTCGACAATTTTACCTCAGAATTTGATTTGACCCAAGTCATGGACAACGCTCCAACGATTCTCCTTTCAGCTTCAATCCAGGCAATGTTCTCCGCAAGACTTCTGGATGATACCGGATCAGCTTTAATTATTCCGGACATCTATTACGGAACAGCAAATGAAATCCTGATTGTGCAGACAGATGTGACTTATATTGAATATGATGAGCTTGTAGCATTTATCCATTCTTTGGATTTATTGCAACTTGTTACTATTTCTGATACTTGGTCATTCACTCCTGCCAATATTTTCGACATTGATGATTTTGATGATTTGGTTGCTTCGGAAATCATGCAGGCAACAATTTCAAATAATATTCTCGATGTCTCAAAGAGCGAATTGGAAGCTCCCGACGTTACAGATTTTGTCGTTCCGCTTTATTTCCGACAAGACATTACCGCCTCACTAGCTCCGGAAACACAAATTGAAGCTTCTGAACTCGCAAAGATTCTTACTTCACTCAAACAACTTGAAATCGAGAATTTCGGTGACGATATAGATGCCGATAAGATTGACACGATTTTTACTGACGAAACCAATAGGAACATTTTCTTGAACAGCGGATCAATCCATATCACACTTGACAACATGATCAAGCAAAATCCTGATGTCGGATCATCTATTCCGGTTCTTGCCCAGGAAGCAATGCTCTATGACATTGCAAATGTCACGAAGAAATTTGCGATTGTAAACTTTGTTTTAGCGGTTAACGCTTTGTCAACTGGGGACAACTTCACCGAAGCCTCATTCAGTTTCGCAACGATCCTGACTCTGACTCCTTCACAACAAAGCATCATCCTCGAGTCAATGATTGTCAGAAACAAGATTACTCCTGAGACGGAAACCTTCTGTTCGATTCCGGTAGCTCCTGGTCCATATGCACTTGTTGCGACCGACTATGAAGAAGATAACGTTGCTTATTTCTTGAGAAAGGCGACTTTTGAAGACATAATTTCCACTTATTCATGATAATCAATATTAATATTGATAGCGAGGGCTAGTCCCTCGCTATTTTTATTTTTACGATAGAAGATATATTTCTTTATTTTTTTGCGGATTTTAGCTATAATATAGAAGCACAATAAAAGAAGAGGGTACTTATGAAAAAACTAGCATTCTTATCATTATTTATATTTATGGGGTTGTTGCTTTCAGCATGCTCGTTTTTGACTACTGTACAAACAACTGTCGCATCTACTACTACATCAACTGAACAAACAACAGTAGAGACAACAATAACAACAAATACTACTACTATCAGTTTGACATCCGCTACAATAAGTTCAACTTCGACAACTACGGAATTGACGACTTTGCCAACTACCGAAGTCACGACTTATTCGTCGATTGAAACTACTGCTCCTGTTACAACTACAACTGAAACAACCACTGTTTCGACATCGAATTTAGAGACAATCGAACTTTATGCCATGAATGATTTTCATGGTGGTGCCTATACCGATATAACGATGCTGTCAAAAATCGGAGCTTATCTAATTGACAAAAACACTTCAAATGCAGGAACGATTATTCTTGCTTCCGGGGATATGTTCCAAGGCACAGCGCTCTCAAATTATTATTACGGATTACCCATTGTCGAATCGATGAATGCCATCGGCTTTGATGCCTTTACTCTCGGTAATCATGAATTTGATTGGGGTATCGATAAGATAGCCAATTACAAAGACGGAGACCCTCTTAACGGTGAAGCTGATTTTTCTGTGCTTGCGGCTAACATTGTCAACAAGGCCACTCTTGAACCACTTCCTTGGACTGTGCCTTATACTATCATTGATGTAAATGGAATCAGAGTTGGAATTATCGGTGTGATCGGCGATGTCATCAACTCGATTTCCGCCTCAAGAGTAGAAGATGTTGAATTTCTTGATGTCTATACGACCGTTTCCAACTATGCATCAATTTTGAGAACGGAAGAAGATTGTGACATCGTTGTAGTTTCGATTCATGATTATGATTATTCAGTCAATGCTCAAATCGCTGCGTTGACGGAAGATCATTTTGTCGATGCCGTATTTAATGGACATACGCATTCTACACTTTCCGATTACATCAGCCGTTCCGGGTTACGCATGCCATATGCCCAGGTAAGCGATTCCTCTTCATCCTTGTTTTCTAAAATCACTTTGGTATATGACAGGTCTTTGGCACAGGTCGTGCAAAACAATGCTACAATCATTTCCGAAAGCCAACTGTACTTTACAAACTCTGATATCGATATGATTTTAGACGTGTTTGCTACCGATACCGAATATGTAGCATTTGTTTCTGAAGAATTAGCTACAAGCCAAGATGACTATTATAGAGGCGATCTTGCTCCCTGGGGTTCATCAGTCATCAGAAATTATATGGGATTGGATTTTGGCATGTTGAATGAAGGGGGCTTCAGAACACCAATGTACTCAGGAACCGTTACTATGGGTGATTTGGTCGTAATCTATCCATTTGATAACTATATCAAGACCTGTTATTTGACAGGTAGTCAGCTAACTGCATTTTATGAAATAGTTGATGATCATAATTACGATGTCGTCTTTGACGATCAGGTTAGTTATGCTTCTGGAGTCTTGTATAAAAATGGAATCGCTGTTGGTCCTGATACTCTTTATTTAGTAGGGGCTGTCGATTATGTATTTGACAAAACCAATTATGCTTTTCTCGACGGGTCTGATATTCAAACCACAACTTTTCTGATCCGAGATCTGCTTGCAGAAGACTTAAGAAATCATGATTTGAATTTCAATCCAGCAAACGGAACGAGTTTTCCTGGTTACATTCCGACAAGTTATTATCATGATTATTCGGAGTTGAAAAAACAATTACTTATGATATAATTTAGTACAGAATGAAAAGTGACCTTTATGGTCACTTCCCAAGGGACTGTAGCTCAGCTGGGAGAGCACCACACTGGCAGTGTGGGGGTCGAGGGTTCGAGTCCCTTCAGTTCCACCAACTGATTTCTAAACATTCATAATATTATGAATGTTTTTTTATTAATTGATTTCTGATTCAGATTCTAACGATGAAGAGTATTATATCTTGTGCCAAGTCTTGAAAGGAACATAGAAATGTGCTAAAATACACATATATCAGATAAATTGTTGCTTACTCGAGCACATATAATTTCACTTTGACAGTTTTTGTGCAAAGCATAAAAAAATTATCAAGTATGAGGTGAACATATGAATAAGAAACTGGTTACAAAGATAGGATTAATTGTTTTTGCCGTGTTTTTTGTTGTGTTAATGTCTTTTGCGATTTACGCAAGTATCTATTACCACTCAAATACGAATATCCACGACATTACCGAAGTTACTGTTTCGGTGGTAGGTGACGACATTTATCTGACTCCAAGTGATGATTACACTCAGGCGATAATTTTTTATCCCGGAGGCAAAGTGGAACCGGAGGCATATTTGCCTTTGATGGCAGAAATCGCTGGCAGGGGTATTTTGACGGTGATTTGTGAGATGCCTTACAACTTAGCCGTGTTCGATGTATCACGTGCTACTGTTTTACTTGAAATCAATTCCGGATTGGATTGTTTCTTGATGGGACATTCCTTAGGAGGAGCAATGGCTGCCAGTTACGCCTCCAAGCATCCTCAGCAGTTGAATGGGCTTATCTTACTTGCTGCCTATAGCACCAAAGTTGTAACAGTTCCATCGCTCAGTATTTATGGTAGTTTGGACAACATTCTTGATCTTGACAAATACGATGAATATCTTTCTAATTTGACTGATGTCGAGGAATATATTATTCCCGGCGGTAACCATTCTCAGTTTGGCGATTATGGCTTACAAAGAAAAGATCTTGAAGCAACTATTGATATGTTGACTCAGATTACACTTACTGCGGATAAGGTAGTTGAATTTATTGACGCACACTAATGAACAAAAATCATAAAATCCGGATTTTTTCCGGATTTTTTTATGTGCTGTTTTGTAATTTCTGTTGTAAATAGTAATTTTTGGACGACAAATCAAATATCACTTGCCCTTTGATAATTGTTTATGTAAAATAGAAGTGGTCTGGGGGCGTAGCTCAGCTGGGAGAGCGTTTGCTTCGCATGTAAGAGGTCGCGGGTTCGAATCCCGTCGTCTCCACCAAAATTGACATCCTCAAGAAATCAGTTGTAGAAAAAGACTACCTTTGATTTTTTGTGTTTTTTTTTTGAACTATATATAATTTAGTTATTCGATATCATATTGTGAATAAATGATATAATTTACGTTAGAGGTGGTATCATGAAAAAGAAATTCAATATGATAATTGATTGGTTTGAAGGACATTTTAACTCGTTGATTGATATGGTTGCCTTGATTGGCGCGGCATTTATGATCCTGTTTTCGTTAGTTCTATTTATCTTTTTACTTGTTGATTCAAATTCACTCTCAAGTGTATTTGAAATCATTATTCCACCAGGAGCAATTGGATTCTTTGGCATATTAATGTTGTTTGCATTACGAATTACTAGGTATATAACGAAAAAACAATAGCACAATTTGTTCGAATATTTGCTTTGTGTTTGCTTTGATACCAATTGAGTGATGTCTGCGTACATTTTTTGTGCATGATACTATACCGTCGAATTTCAGTAAGGATGTGAATAAATTCGTTAATAGACACAAATTTAACTGGAATGATTATTTCGAAAAGAACTCAGTGTATATGAATATAATTAATATTTTTGTTATTCCATCAACAACTGCGTGTATAATTGGACTATGAAAATATGTTTTTTTGGGCGGTGAGAGAAATGTTATTTAACCTTATTGATTTTCTGAGAGGAGTCTCACTTTCCCTTGACTACATTGAAAAGATTATTTTTGGATTTCCAACAAATCATTCAAAAAGAGTAGCATACATATCGTTAAGAATATCTCAAGCATTAAATCTTCAACGAGATCAAGTATTCGATCTCCTGTCTTTAGCCATTCTCCATGATATCGGAGCTTCTTTAAAAACTCTGCATGAAAACCTTGTTGGAAGTCAGAACGAAAAACGAAGTGTGCTTGAAGCATCGATAAATCATTGCATTGTTGGCGAAGAGATTATTCAAGATTTTCCATTTTTGACAAATCCCCAAAATGTAATCAAGTATCATCACGAAAATGAGGATGGTTCAGGTTTTTTTGGGATTATCGGGAATCAAATACCTTTGATGGCACAAATTATTCATCTTGCTGATTCCATAGAACGCAATTTTATTATAAATATCTATCCTGAAAATAAATATGTAAAGAACTCGATGCAAAATTTTCTTAAAATCAATGAAAACAAGATGTTTTCTGAACATTTGATAAAAGTGTTTATTCCAATTCTTGATGATGATTCATTTTGGGTTGGTATAAGTGACTTACATATTGACTCGGAAATCAGAAATGAAATTAAGGACTACAATCAAGAATATGACTTTGATACAATTCGAAGAATATCAAAAACCTTTTCGAGAATAATTGATTCTAAATCTTCCTTCACATTAATCCATTCTTCATCTGTAGCAGCAATTACAGAAAAAATGGCGGACCGCTACAAAATGAATCGCCTTGAAAAAAATAAAATATTGATTGCTGCTGATTTGCATGATCTCGGAAAACTGGGAGTCAGTAACGACATTCTTGATAAGCCAGGAGGGCTTACTGACGATGAATTCACGAAAATCAAAGAACACCCTTTGATTGGATTTGAATGCTTGAAAGAAATTATTGGCTTTGAAGATATTTCAAAATGGGTTCTAAATCATCATGAAAAAATAAATGGAACCGGATATCCAAACGGCAAAAAGGGGAATGAATTGGACTTTAACTCTAGGCTCATTTCTTGTGTAGATATCTTTGTTGCCCTTCAAGAAGACCGTCCATACCGACCTGGATTCACAAGAGAAAATGCCTTGAAAATATTATTTGACATGGCAAACAAACATTTAATTGATTTAAATATTTGTCAGGAGATATCTTCATTGCCTTCAATTTAATTTTTCTAGAGTTGCCAGAACAAACGCTATTATCAATTTGTGTAATCCCCGCATTTCACTAACTTGAAGATTAAAAAATAATAGATATTCCAAAATGTGACATGTGTCACATTTTTTATGTAAAAAAAGCGATGCAACAAGATTGCATTCGCTGAATTATCTACAATGAATCTTTATACCGTAAATGGACTAATATTATATTTGACTACAGAAAACTCACCATTGTTATAATTGATATAATTCACACTGCAGTTTGCCAAATATGAAGCATAGTTGAATCCAGGAACAAGCCTTACCAGAATCGCTTTGATTACGTGAGAATGTGTCACAATTAGAATGCGCTTATTTGGATATTTTTCACAGATTTCACGTAGAGTATTAAAAACTCGTAACTCAAGGTCTCCGTTTTGTTCCATGTTGGGAATGTTTCCTTTTCGGATCAGATCAGCATATTCGTCAGTTATCTTTTGCCCATCGTAATCTCCGAAATTTCTTTCAATCAGATTTTGATGGACGATAATCGGCTTGGTTTTCTGCATTCCCTGCATTAGCAGTTTTGCAGTATTGAAAGCCCGTTTTAAAGGCGAAGAAAAAACCAAATCAAACTTCTCGTTTCGACTTCTTAGAAACATTCCAGTTTCCAGGGCTTGCTTGATGCCATATTCGTTCAAAGGGTTGTCAAATCTTCCTTGAACAACATAATTGCGGTTGGCATCAGTTTCCGCGTGTCTGATCAATATCAGTTCGTTCATAAAAATCACCGTAAACAATTATACTATATTATCGTAAAATATGGTATAATTTTTTTGCGAGGTGGATACAATTATGAGAATGATCGACATCATCGAAAAAAAACGCGATGGCTTTGAACTGACCGGGGAAGAAATTGAATTTGTCATTTCTGGCTATGTTAAAGGACAAATTCCTGATTATCAAATCAGTTCTTGGCTTATGGCTATTTTTTTTCAGGGAATGAGTTATGAAGAAGCCAGTTTTCTGACCAAATCAATGCTTTATAGTGGTGATATCATCAATTTGTCGAAGATAAAAGGAATCAAGGTTGATAAACATTCAACAGGCGGAGTCGGAGATAAAACGACGCTTATTTTGGGACCACTTGTCGCTTCAATGGGCGCTAAACTAGCCAAACTATCGGGAAGAGGACTTGGACACACCGGAGGAACCCTTGACAAACTGGAATCGATTGACGGATGTTCTATTAATTTATCCGAAGAGAAATTCATTGATCAAGTCAACAAACTCAATATCGCAGTTGCCGGACAAACGGGAGAGATTGTTCCTGCAGACAAATTGTTATATGCTTTAAGAGATGTTACAGGAACCGTCCCGTCAATACCGCTAATTGCATCAAGCATCATGAGCAAAAAACTTGCTAGTGGAGCCGATGTCATCTGTCTTGACGTCAAGATCGGCGACGGTGCCTTCATGAAGACAATCGAAGACGCGAGGATCCTTTCCCATACAATGGTTGAAATCGGTGCGCTTTTCGACAAGAAAGTCATCGCATTTCTTACCGGCATGGAACAACCGCTTGGGATGGCGATCGGCAACCGTCTTGAAGTCAAAGAAGCAATCGAGTGTCTGTCAGGCCAAGGGCCAAAAGACCTTGAGGAACTGTGTGTTGAAATTGCTTCTTACATGGTATTTAATGCCGAAATAACTGATACTCTTAAAAAAGCAAAAGATATGGCAAAAGAATATTTGCATAACGGAAAGGCTTTGGCAAAGTTTTATGAATTCATCCATGCCCAAGGTGGTAGAATCGAAAACCTTGATACTTTTGTCCAAGCGAAGGAAATCATTCCTTACAAAGCCAATAAATCAGGCTATATTCAGGCTATCAAAGCTCACAATATCGGCGTCGCTTCCATGAAACTTGGCGGAGGACGCGAGACTTTGGATGATGTCATTGATCCAATGGTTGGTATCGTTCTGGCCCACAAAGTCGGGGACTTGATTAAGAAGGGCGATGTCTTGTGCAATCTTTACTGCGACAAGCCACTTACTTCCGATATCATTGAATCTTTGGATGAGGCTTTTGAAATATCATTAAAAGAAGTGAAAATCAAACCGATTATCTATGAGATAATCAACTGACAAACAAGTTGATAAAACCTAAGATTTGTGCTATAATTATTTTATCATAAGGGGAGCTTAGGGAACTAGGCTGAGAGTATAACTATACCGTTATAGACCTTACCTGATCTGGATAATGCCAGCGTAGGAATATCACTATTCTTTAGACGGGTCCCTTTTATAAGAGGGGCCCTTTTATGTCCCTTGGAAAAGAGGAAACATATGAAAAAAAACAATCAGGTTCTTGCAATGCTTGAGACGGGAGTGTTCGTCTCGATCGCTGTCATTCTTGATTTGATTTTTGGCGCCATTTACACACTTCCCATGGGGGGAAGCATTTCGGTGGCTATGCTGCCGATCTTTATCATTGCCTCGAGACGAGGACTGAAATACGGACTGGTCGCAGGATTGCTCTACGGTGTGATCCAGACGATGATCAAGGTCTATTTTCTCTCGATACCCCAATACATTATGGACTATCTAGTAAGTTTCATGGTAGTGGGTTTTGCCGGTGTTGTCAAAGATACCCTGAAGAAACCTTCAAGATTTGTTTTTGCCATTCTTCTAGGAAGTTTTTTACGATTGATTTCTGCCACAATCGCAGGGGTTCTATACTGGAGAATTTACATTCCCGAGGAGATTGGATTCATGAACGGGATTTTTGGAAGTGACCTGAATGGACTATTCGCCTCTGACAATGCGGTCATCATTTTTTCTGCTTTTTTATATAACGCGCTTTACATGATTCCATCCGCAATACTATGCGTTCTCGTTGGACTCATCATCCACAAGCGAGGAATATTGGCATATCATATCGAGAGTATGGAGAAATAAGAAAAAAACCACTTTTGTTAGCACTCAATGCTTGACAGTGCTAATCTATATGGTATAATATATTACGACAAGATTAGGAGGAATAACATGAAAGAAAAACTAGAATTTAAAACAGAGTCGAAACGGCTACTCAACCTGATGGTTCATTCCATCTATACCAACAAGGAAATTTTCCTGAGAGAACTGATTTCAAATGCCTCGGATGCAATTGACAAGTATCATCTCTCTAGCCTCACCGATGATTCCCTGGAAAAAACCAATGCCTATGGGATCCATATCGATATCGACAAGAAACACCGAAAAATCACCATCAGCGACAACGGAATCGGCATGACCTACCAAGAATTGCTGGACAATCTTGGAACCATTGCCAAAAGCGGAACGCTCGAGTTTTTAAAAAATGTAAAAGACAAAGAAATGAAGGATGTCGACCTGATTGGACAATTTGGTGTCGGATTCTATTCTTCATTTATGGTTTCGAAAAAAGTACAAGTCATATCCAAATCCCCATATAGCGACAAAGCTTACAAATGGGTGAGCGAAGGCGAAGAAGACTTTACTATCGAAGAAGCCGATAAAGATGATAGAGGCACTGAAATCACCCTCTATATCCGGAAGAATGAAGACGGAGAGGAATACGACGAATTTTTGGAAGAATACAAGCTCCGATCGCTTGTGAAGAAATACTCCGACTATGTACGTTATCCAATTACGATGGAACACGAAAAAAGAGTTCCCAAACTTGACAAAGAAGGCAAAGAAATCGAAGGTGAATTCGATTCTGTCTACGAAGATGAAACCCTGAATTCGATGATTCCCATCTGGAATAAAAACAAAACGGAAGTGTCAGATTCCGATCTTCAAGAATTCTATAAATCGCAGTATTTCGATTATACTGATTATCTCATCAACCTCTGGACTGATGTGGAAGGCGCTCTGACTTACAAAGCCCTGGTCTTCATCCCTGAGAAAGCTCCATACAATCTCTATTCTGAGAAATTCGAAAAAGGATTGCAGCTGTATGCCAAAGGTGTCTTCGTCATGGACAAGTGCAAAGAACTGGTCCCTGATTACCTGCGTTTTATTAAAGGACTTGTCGTCTCTCCTGACCTATCCCTGAATATTTCCCGGGAAATCTTGCAGCATAACCGACAACTGATCAAAATCAGTCAGAATCTGGAAAAGAAGATTTTGTCCGAACTTGAGAAGACATTGAAAAACGACCGTGAGAAATATCTCAAATTCTGGAAAGAATTCGGTGTCAACATCAAATACGGAATCTACGATAACTTTGGTGAAAAGAAAGACACTTTGAAAGATCTGATAATGTTCGAAACCGTAAATAAAGATGAAATGGTCACTTTCAAGGAATACCTTGAAGGCATGGCCAAAGGCCAAGACGTGATATACTATGGATCCGCACCTTCAAAAGATGCCATCAAGATTTCTCCACAAATGGATCTGTTGAAACAAAAAGGCTTTGATGTCCTTGTCCTAAAAGACGACGTCGACGAATTTATGATCCAGATTTTGCATGAATATGATAAGAAGGAATTCAAATCGATAAATCAAGGCGATTTGAACATTCTCGATGAAAACGAACTCTCAAGCCTCAAAGAGCTGGAAACCAAGAACAAAAGTCTGTTAGAAAGCATCAAAGAAGTGCTGCAAACAGAAGTCAAGGATGTCAAACTGTCCACTAGACTTTCCGAATCCCCAGTCTGTCTGGTGAGCGGTGAAGGCTTGTCTTTTGAAATGGAAAAAGTCATCAGCCAGATGCCAGGGGACAAAGAACTGAAAGCTGACAAAATTCTCGAAATCAACCCCAAGCACGAACTGTTTCTAGCAATCGAAAAAGTGTATAACGAAGACCAAAGCGCACTTTCAGACTATGCCTGGGTCCTATATAACCAAGCACTGTTGATCGAAGGGCTGCCAATCAAGGATCCAGTCGGATTTTCCGAAAAAATGGTCCGGTTGATGATCAAAGCCGCTTCAGCGTCCAAAAAAGATGAATAACTTCCTGAAACAGATTCAGACCGAGTTGCATTGGCTCAAAAAAGCTCATAAGACAAAGACCAAACACGCAAAAAACAAATTTGCCGACACTTTGGATTTGATGCAGACTTTGGAAAAAAACGAACTCCAGCTTAACTTTCGCTTCTATTACTATCATGAGCAATCAGGCCTTGGATGCAGATATGAAATAATTACTCAAACAAAGAAGAAACAACCGATCATAGAATCATACTCTTTCTTTGACGCCAAGAAAAAGCAGCTTCCGGGAATCTCTTTGGATGATTGTAAAAAGCTGGAAAACGCTTATGAATATCGTTTGGACAAGAACATCGTGAAGTCGGTGATTCTTCCCGCTAATCAAGCAAAAATCTTTACTGAGACCGTCAAAGCTAATTACGACACGATTGTAAAGTATGCCTTATCCAAAACAAAAGGGAAATAAAATTTCCCTTTTTTTATAAGTAGAATTGATCAATCACCCATAAGTAATCAAGTCTTTTTACATACGCTTCCTTTAGTTCATGGCCATATGTCTCGAATTCTTCCAAAGCGATGGATTTTTTACCCTCAACTGAACGCATGTAGAAATCAACTACATATTTCGAGTCGAGAAAAAATGATCTTCCCAGCATTGTGAAATGAACAATCAGAAAACTGATTCCGCCATGACGTCTGACATTATCTAAATGTGTGACTTGATGGGGATGGATATTCTTGAGCGGAAATGATGTCTTTGATTTTGTTTCCTTGGCTTCAAAGTCGATGTATCTTCCTTTGTAGATGCCATTATAATCAGTAGTTGATGGCACTTTATAGTATGCCTCGCTGATTTTGGCAGCACTACGTTTAATATAGTCGACTTTGACGACTTGGATCGGGATTGGTTTTTTATAAATATAGGCAAGATCGTCGCTAATGTAACGCTCATTTGTGTCGTTGATTGCCTTCTCCAAATCCATCCCGCGGTTAGCCGCGGATTTAGTTGTCTGAACCTGTGCCTTGCGTTTGATTGGATAATTCATATTCTCACCAAAGAATATTGTACCATAAACTTTTTTGTTTTTGCTAATTTGACTTGGAAAAAACTATCTTTATTCCCAACCCGATAGGGAAACAATCAAAATGATTTCCAAACAGCGTTATTTTATGTATAATAGTAGTGACGTATAAACGTGAAAGGAGGGTCCTATGAGCCAAATCAAATTTTATGCTCTTGGCGGTCTCGGTGAAAACGGCAAGAATATGTATTGCGTGGAAATCGACCGTAAAATCCTGGTTCTCGATGCTGGTTTGAAACATCCATCGGGAGAATTGCTGGGTGTTGACGCTATCGTACCCGATATCAGTTACTTGGAATCAAGAAAAGCGGATGTGCTGGGCATTTTGCTTTCCCATGCTCATGATAAGAATATCGGTGCTTTGCCGATGATTTTGACGCAAGTCCCCACAAAAGTCTACGGTACCAATTTTACGATTGCTGTGGCCAAAGACATGCTGAAAGAAAACAAAATGGATCCTGCCGATTATGACCTGAGAGTCATCGACAAGAGCGGAAAGATATCCTTTGGAAATTTCCAGGTTGATTTTTTTTCCACAACCCATTCGGTTCCTGAATCCTCTGGATTTGCAATCCTGACTGAAGACGGTGCGATCGTGTACGCAACCGATTATACTTTCGACCAGAACAGCGGTTCTTTCTATCAAACCGATTTTCAAAAGTTGGCTGACTTTCATAAGCACGGTGTTTTAGTATTGTTGTCAGAGTCATCAGGAGCGTTGTCGATCGGACATTCTACGACCGACTTCAATTTCACTCACATCATCCGCGACACCTTCCAAAAAGCGGAACATAGAATCATCGTAGCCATGTATTCAACTGAGTTATCCAATATTCAACGGATTATCAACGAAGCTCTGGCAATCGGCAAGAAAATCTCAATTATTGGCCGCAGAGCGCAACGTCTTGTCGATATTGGCGAATCAATGGGCTATATTCAAATCCCCGCAGACAAACTCGTCAACCTGAAATTCATTGACGAGGAAAATCAAAACGATTTGGATGACGTCGTCTTCTTAGTAACTGGCGAGAAACACGAACCATTTTTCATGCTTCAAAGAATGGCTAAAGGTTTTGACAGACTTTTGCATCTAAAAAAAGAAGACACTGTTCTCATGATGTGTCCGCCGATTGTTGGAACAGAAAAAATCGCTGCTAAAACATATGATACTTTATACCGAATGGAACTAAATCTTGTCAGAGTAGATAAAAAAACAATGTCTTTTTTCCATGCGTCAACCGAAGATCTCAAACTCATGTATACCCTTCTGAAGCCAAAATACATCATACCCATAAATGGTGAATACAGATACCAATTAGCCCAATACAATCTTGCACTCGAGTATGGATATTCACACGAGCAGGTGATTCTTGTCGATAACGGCGAAGTCATTACTTTAGAAAACGGTGTCTTGGCACTCCAACACGATACAATTATGAATGGTTCGATTTTGGTCGACGGCAGTTTCGAAACCGACATCAACGATGTTGTCTTGAAAGAGAGAGAGTTATTAAGCGAAGATGGCTTTTTACTAATAATCGCCAATATTGACGCCAGGGAGAGAATCATGTTCAATTCTCCGGAGATTGTCAGCCGTGGTTTCATGTATATGAAAGATAACGAGGAAGTAGTAAAGCAGATTGAATCGATATATAAAACCATCACCGAAAAACAATTCAGCCAGAAA
>Ga0268276_1002781_pt1 | contig 14433 bp, 9 predicted proteins | sample saktaG_4_FD_190145 | JGI IMG/M metagenome (GOLD analysis project Ga0268276, IMG submission 190145) | Saline water microbial communities from Sakinaw Lake, British Columbia, Canada - sak_2010_1_5_45m | ecosystem: Environmental > Aquatic > Non-marine Saline and Alkaline > Saline ...
TTCAAAACGCTGGGCTTGCCCCAGAGTCCCACGACGTTGGACCGGATGTATTTGGGTCTGGGCTCTCCTGCCCTGCCTTCCAATGCCGTCATTAGAGCGGTTGATTCACCACAGACAAAAGCGCCGGCTCCCCTATGCACCTTAACGATGAAATCAAAGCCAGATCCAAGGATGTTTTTCCCGAGAAGGCCATACTCTTCGGCCTGCTGGATGGCGATGTTCACATTCTCCACTGCTAAGGGGTATTCCTGCCGCACATAGATATAGCCCTCGTGCGAACCGATGGCATAGGCGCCGATGGTCAAACCTTCGAGGACTGAATGAGGATTCCCCTCGAGAAGGCTCCTGTCCATATAAGCGCCAGGGTCTCCTTCGTCTGCATTGACGATCACATACTTTACGTCGCCGGGGGCATTGCGGGATCCTTCCCACTTGGTTCCTGCGGGAAAGCCGCCGCCGCCCCTCCCTCTCAGGTTGGATTTTTTGACTTCCTGTAATACCTGGTCAGGGGTCATCCCGGAAAGAACCTTGGCCAGAGCGGAATAACCGCCAATTGCGAGATAGTCATCGATATTCTTGGGATCAACACTTACGTTGGAACCGAAAACAATGCGGCCCTGGTTCTTGTAGAAGGGGATATCAGATTCATGAACTATCTTTTCATTGGTGGAGGGGTCGGTGTAGAGCAAACGCTCTACGACCTTCTTCTCCTTTACAGTTTCGGAGACAATTTCAGGAACATCCTCAGGCTTTATCTGGAAATAGCATATTTCCTCAGGGTGAATAACAATAATGGGGCCTCGCTCACAAAAGCCGTGGCAACCGGTCCTCCTGAATTCCACCTCAGCGTTCAAACCTTGTTTTTGGATTTCCTTTTGGATACTGTCAGCAACTTCCCGACTACCTGAAGCGTGGCAAGCAGATCCGGAACAGAGCGTAATGCATGTTTTATTGGGGTCTCTTTCCGACAGGAGGTTTCTTCTGAAAGCTTCCAATTCAGCAGGCGAATTTATCCGCGACATAATCTTTCCTTAATCATAGTTTTTTAACACGTCTGCGGTCTGTACCGGCGCCATCTTACCGTGAGTCTTTCCATCGATTTCCACCACCGGTCCTAAAGCGCAACAGCCGAGGCAGTTAACGGTCTCCAGGCTGAATTTCAGATCCATGTCTGTTTCACCCGGTTTAATTCCCGTGAGGCCTTCTACCGTGTCGAGCACACGCGACGCGCCCCGAACATGGCAGGCCGTTCCCACACAAATGTGAATTTGATGGCGTCCCTTAGGAACCAAACTAAAGGCTTTGTAGAAGGTAGCGATATGCTGTATCTGGGTCAGAGGAACCTGCAGTCTTTCGGCGACCCTCTCCAACGCCTCCCTGGGAAGCCAGTTATTTTCCGCCTGAATGTCCAGTAACACCTGAATGAGATAACTGGGTTCGCAGTTGTGTTTATCAATTATCTGGTCAATTCTGTCTTTGTCCATAGCCTCTGTCCTAATCTTCTTCTTTCTTCTAATCCACCGCCTGTTTTTTCACCTTAGGCAAGAGCAAAGCGCTTTTGGCTTTCATCGTATCGAACCAATCTTTGCTTCGATGAGGCGTTAAGGTGTTTTGACACTTTAGAGGGGGTTAGGCCTAAAGTTTTTGCAATTTCCGCAGTCGAAAGGGGTCCGTCCCGCAGAAGCGACACAATTTGCGCTATCGCCAATTTATCTGCGACTGTTTCCTCGAATAGCCGGTTCAACTCGTCACTGTCGAAGAATTTACGGTATTCCTCTTCCGGCATGGCAGGCAGTCTCAGCCTTTCCCTTTCCACGAGTCTGATGTAGGGGATAAGCTGGATGACCGCTTCCAGTTTGAACTTCAATTCCTTTTCGTCCATGCCTTCCCCTCGGCCAAGAGGTCCTAGCTCCTTCACCTTCTTGACAAAACCATTAACCCCTTCAACAAAAAGGTTGGATTCACTGCCGGACATAAATTCTATTTTCAGTCTCTCCGGGTTCAGCCCTATATGTTCGAGCAATTTCTTAGCTAGGTTCACCATCGTTAATGCATGGTAATTGCCATGAGTAATATAGTTGCATTCATTTAAGTGACAGGCGCCAAGGAAAACCCCATCCACTCCCTTAGAGAAAGCCCGGAACACATGCGCCATATCGACTCGACCGGAACACATGACGCGGATAAGTCTCATTTCAGTTGTATATTGACTTCTGGAAACTCCAGCTAAGTCGGCGGCGCCGTATGCTCACCAATGGCACACAAACCCTAGGACCTTTGGTTTGAATTTAAGTCCCGCACTCATATGTTCTCACCTCTTAATTGGTAATCCCGGCTTTATTGATTCGAATATTTCTACACATGTCCAACCGCAGCGCCCATTGGCTGCATGAACTCTTCCTCTGGAAACGCCGCATCAATTGCGCTGAAGAGTTCTTCATCGGTAAAGTGCTTCAATTGTATAGCATTGGTTGCGCACTTTGTGTTGCAGAGACCGTCTCCCTTACAGAGGACAGGGTTAACCCTGGCCTTTCTGCCCTTCGGTGTTTCATAAAACTCTATAGCCCCATAGTTGCATACCGTTATACATGCGCCACACGAAACACACTTGTCCTCATCCACCCGGGCCACAGAACCGGAGGCGACCACCACATCACGGGAGAGAAGCGTTAAGGCCCTGCCTGCGGCTCCATAAGCCTGGTTTATCGTTTCCTGTATAAACTTGGGATAATGAGCCAGTCCACAGAGATAAACGCCGTCCGTAGCAAACTCAACAGGCCTTAATTTGACATGAGCTTCTTTGAAGAAGCCATCCGGGTTCAAAGCTACCTTGAATAACCCGGCGACTTCCTTGGTCGCAGCGGAGGGAATTACAGCGGCAGCCAAGGCAACGATGTCGGCATCCAGTAGAAGAGTCTTTCCTAAAACAAAATCGGTCACGGCAATTTTTAAAACAGGCTGCCCCTCGTCCGACTCGCCCGCCTCGACCTGAGGTTCATTCTGCGGTTCATAGCGGATGAACTTTATGTCCTTGTTTGAAGCCTCCCGGTAATAATCCTCGTTGAAACCATAGGTTCTCATATCCCGAAAGAGGATGTATATGTCCATCTCCGGATTTTTTTCTTTGAGTTTTAATGCGTTCTTTATAGACTGACTGCAACATAACCGACTACAGTAATTCCTTTCTTCATTTCTGCAGCCTACGCATTGAATCATCACGAGACTTTTTGCGTTAATTATCTTTTCGTCTCCTTGATTGATCCGCTCCTCCAACTCAAGGTGGGTCATGACCCTGTCATCTTCTCCATAAAGGTATTCGGTCGGTGTATATAGATCAGCGCCTATAGCAAGAATCGCTGCGCCATGTTTTATCTCTGTGAATCCTATTTCAGACTTCACCGCTGTCACGAAATTCCCGACATAACCTTTGGTATCCGTAATTGTCGCATCATGATATACATGTATCAGGCGATGTTCATACACCTTTCGTATGAGATCGCTCAGGTAATCCTGGACATCCAGTCCATCCAGCGTGGAATGAATCTTTCGCGCTATTCCCCCAAGCTCCGTGTTCTTTTCCACCAAGTACACCTCATGCCCCTGGTTGGCAATGGAGAGAGCGCAATTCATACCGGCTATGCCTCCACCGACCACCAGCGCCGCCTTGTCGACCGGCAGGTCAAACTCCTGTAACGGCTCCAACAGGCAAGATCGCGCTACCGACATCCGGATGATATCCTTTGCCTTCTGTGTGGCCTCCTCCTTTTCTTTCGAGTGGACCCAGGAGTTGTGTTCCCTGATATTAGCCATTTCGCAGTAATACTGATTAATTCCCGCCTCACGAACGGTGTCCCGGAAAAGCGGTTCAAGAGTCCTCGGACTGCATGCGGCGACAATAACTCGATTGAGCCCCTTTTCCTTCGTCATGTCGGTTATTTCTTTGGCGGAATTCGTAGCGCATGAAAATAGCTGTTCCTGAGCATGGACAACATTCGGTAGCGTTTTGCAGTACTCTACTGTTTCAGGAACATTGACTATCCTTCCGATATTGGCCCCACAATGACATACAAAGACTCCTATCCTTGGCTCCTCCTCGGAGACATCCCTTTCAGGCGGATATATCCTTTCTTCGGCAAGTTTCCCTCGCCTGTAGTCAAGGAGTTCACCAATTTGGGAGCCCGCTCCGCTGGCGCTGAAGACAGACTCGGGGATATCAATAGGGCCCTGAAAGCCTCCACTTACAAAAATCCCTGGTCTGCTGGTGGAGGTGGGATTGACCGTGTTGATCCTGCAAAAGTTGTGAGCGTTGAGTTCTATGCCAAATTTGTCAGCCATGGACTTCACATCAACAGGAGGATTCAGTCCAACGGACAATACAACCATGTCGAACTCTTCTTCTTTTACACCGTCCTCGTATGTAGAATATCGAATAGTGACATTCTTGGTTTCAGGGTTTTCTCTCACTATTGATGTGTAACTTCTGATGAATCGTACCCCTGGAAGTTTCTCCGTCCTTTCGTAGTAGCGCTCAAAATCCTTTCCATAGGACCGGACATCATTGTGGAATATTGTACACTCCGCCTCCACGTTGTGATCCTTTGTCACGATAACCTGTTTTTGGGTATAGGTGCAGCATACGGCGGAACAATAGCTGTTTTCGCCCGGAGTAACCCGTCTCGAACCGACGCATTGAATCCAGGCTATTTTATGAGGATGCTTCATGTCTGAAGCACGGAGAATGTCTCCTTCATACGGCCCAGTGGAGCACAACAGCCGCTCATAGTCCATGCTGGTTACGACGTTAGCAAACTCTCCGTAGTGATACTCCTTCTTGACCGTTGGATCAAAGGGCTCGAGGCCGGCGGACAGAATGATAGCCCCTACCTGTATTTCTTTTTTCTCAGGCGTTTGGTTCAAATCTATTGCGTTATTCTTGCACACTCCTTCGCAAATCCGACATTTCTTTTCTTTGAGGTAAAGACAGCTTTCATCAATGTATGTAATGAGTGGAATGGCCTGAGCGAAGTATACATGGACTGCTTTATTCATCGATATTTCCTGATTATACTGGTCAGGATATTTCGCTGGGCAATATTCTACACAGGTAGTGCAACCTGTACATTTATCCTCAAGAATATACCTTGGCTTTTTAGTCAAGGTTACCTTGAAGTTTCCCGCATCCCCTTCTACACTGTTAACTTCAGTGTAGGTGAGGACCTCTATATTTGGATGCCGGCCGACCTCGACCAGCTTTGGTGAGAGTATTCACATGCTGCAATCATTGGTGGGAAAGGTCTTGTCCAACTGCGCCATGTGGCCGCCAATGCTCGGTGATTTTTCAACCAGGTAGACCTTGAACCCGGCCGTGGCAAGATCAAGAGAGGCTTGAATGCCGCTGATTCCTCCACCAACAACCATTACGTCTCCAAAATTACTGTTCTGGAAACTCTTGAGCATCTGCTCTCCCACTTGTTCTATTTCCACGTTATATGACCTCCTCAGGGCGCTTCGGTTGACTAAATCAATTCCTGGATGATCTCAGTGATGTCTTTCACCTCGATCTTTTCGGCAACATTCATGGTTACCTTGCTGTCCTCAAGCATCGTAATGCAATAGGGGCAGGAAGTAGCCAGCACGTCAGCCCCAACCTCAAGAGCCTGTTCTATCCTGATATCGCTGAATCTCTCGCCCTTTAGGGTTTCCATCCAAACCCTTCCGCCTCCACCTCCGCAGCAGAGACTATCTGAGCGGGACTCAAGAAGCTCTTTGAACTCTAAGCCCGGAATCTTCCTTAAGACCTCTCGCGGCTCATCATATACGCCGTTATGTCGGCCCAGGTAACAAGGGTCGTGATATGTAACTTTCTTCGGATAATCCTTCTTAAACTGAAGCCTTCCGTTGTTTACCAAATCGAACAGGTACTGGGAGATATGAACTATCTCAAAGTCCACCTTGAACTCCGGATACTCGTTTTTGAAGGTATGGTAACAATGAGGGGAAGAAACCAGGATTTTCTTGACACCGTTATCGATAAAGGCCTTGATGTTTTCTTTGGCCAGACGCTTGAATAATTCCTCATCGCCCGTCTTGCGAATGCTTTCTCCGCAGCAATTCTCTTTGGCGCCAAGTATACCGAAGTCCACCCCCGCAAAGTTGAGAATATTGGCTGTGGCTCTAGCCACCTTTTTCAACCTCGGGTCATAGCAGAGATAGCAGCCAGGAAAATAGAGAATTTCCATCCCTTCGGTGAACGGTTTTACAGAAAAACCTTCGGCCCAAGCCGCCCTCGTTGTTCGATCTTCGCCGAATGGATTTCCTTGACCTACAAGGCCTGCGTTTATGGTGCGGACAGTCTTGACAGTAGAGGGGTAAACCCCATATTCGTTGGCAATCCGTCGTAAGGATATCCCGGATTCGATCTGTTTTACGTCCCTGGGGCACTGTTGAGGGCATCTTCCGCAGGTAGTGCAACGCCAGATATCTTCACTTTCGATCTCGGTCAAACCAAACGTGGCCTCACGTACCAGCTTGCGCATACTGAACGTTGTGACCCTGTTCCAAGGGCAAACAGTATCGCATAAACCGCATTGGAAGCATCTCTTGAATGCTTCTCCGCCGCTCGCTTTAATGACATCGATGATCTCTTTGTAGGGGGTTACAGTTTCCACTGTGTTCCTTCCTCTTCTTTCGGCCTAATGTTTCAGCCCTTCTTTGACGCTGACATACGTGAAACGGTGTCCATGACTTTCTCCAATCCATACTTGTCGATCATGGATTCCAGTCCTATTTCTACGTCCTCCAGCTTCACCTCTTCTTCTACTTCTTCTTCCCTTTCTTCATAGGTCAGGGCCTCGGCCAGGCACCACTGAACACAGAGGGGCTTTTCCAGTGTTGGATCATCTTGGCACATATCGCATTTGAGAGGGAGTTTGGAGTCGGGTTCCTTGAAAATATCCCTTGATGGGCAGGAAGCTCTGCAGAAGGCGCATTCTTCGTATTCCTTTCCATCAATCACGTATTTATCTCTGCCCATGCATTCGGCTGCAGCGTATTCACCCGCGTATACAGGAATATATATGTCTCTCAGTGGTTCACGAATAACCCGAATACGAGACCTGGCCGGATTATTGCCGCTGTACTTCGGGGTAGAGTGAAAAGCGGAGCAGGCAACCTCGCAGGCCCGGCAACCATTGCACTTATCAACGTTAACCTTAATTGTTTTAACGATTTTCTTTTTTTTCTCAGTCATGACGGTTACTACACCCTCACTTTAGTTGTTCTTTATCTTCCGACAGAATCTCACTGGAAGGATTACCTTCAGTATCTGAATAGATCCCTCTCCTCTCGAAGTCTTCGGCTACGTAATCCAAACCCAATTCATGCAAAGACTCCTTGGTTGGAATACCCTGCTGGTTCCATCCCTTGAATTTGTAATACGTATCCAGGAGTTCCTTTTCCAGCTCTGGAAATCTTTTCTTCCAATGGTTCAGAGGAGGCGCTTCATCTTTCCTCCTCATTCCTCTTCTAATATTATTGGCTCTAACCAAAGTCCGGTATCTCCTGGCCGCCTGTGTTAGTTTGTCTTCATCCATATCGATTCCGGCGCCCGCTGAGATAAATTTGGGGTAATTATGTATATGATACGGGGGTTTCAGCGGGAATGACGATAAACCTGAGCACATCCCTAGAGCATCATCTACGTAGTGCATCCTCTCTTGCCAGTCGACAATATCACAACACATTTGAACAGTCGGGTAATAGGGCATCGACTTTTCCCCTCGTGGTTCCCAATCCAGGAGATATTGCTTAAATTTGTCATCAGGAACCTGGATCCAATCCTTTACAAAGTCTTCTCTCTCTTCAATTGTAAGAAAAGGCGCCTGTGGGAATTGCCCTTCAATCTGGGTAATGTTTATCTTCTCACCGGTGGAATACATGAGGAAATAAATGGGATTAAGCATTGATAGTTTGAGAGGAAGCTGCTCATGTTTCTTGATGTTATTATGAGCATAGGCTTCTGCGCCCTTACCAATCTGTTTGGCCGCCCAGTAAGTCCCATTGGCCAATACATCCCCTATTCCTTCTCGCCGAACGATTCTGTCCAGCAACCAGTAAAATCTTCCCTCGTTGTCGGCCGGCATTCCCGGGAAGTCATCGTCAGTTAGTATACCGTTTTCGTAAAGCTCAAGGGCAAAGGCCATGACTTGCGGGGTTGAGAATCCGTCCACCCCGTACTCGGTGGCGCTTTGGGCGATACCCAAACCAAACTCAAGGTCTGAGAAGGCCGCCATGGTATAAGTTAGCTTCGAAAAGCACTTCATCATATAGGTTGGAAGTCCGGGGGGAGAAATGGTTGCCCCGCATGTCATCGGGCAATTGTAGCAACTGATCAACCTCGTCCGCATACTGTCCAAAGTCTCCGCCCACTGTCTTGCGATTTCTTCATTCCAGAAATCTTTTCTGCGGACGCGTGAATTTCCCCACATAAAATTTTCGGTATGCCACTTTTCGTCATGGACTTTCATCTCTTGGGGTGACCCGAGTCCGGCTAAAATAGGCATGACACCCGGAATCGGATTTTCATTCCGGAATTTAATATATTTCAGGACTTCGTTGCAGAGCGCCATAAACTCAACCGGCTTGGCGACATTAATATCCTTGGTTCCACGCACAGCGATCGCCTTTACCCCTTTGTCTCCCATAACTGCGCCTATCCCCTGCCGACTGGCGCTGGACCTCCCTTGTTCGATGGAAGCAAAATAGACCCTGTTTTCTCCGGCAAGGCCGATGGCAGCCACTTGGGCTTTCGGCTCCTGTAGCTCCTGTCGAATGAGTTCGGCCGTTTCAACAGTACCTTTCCCTTTCAAGTGAGAAGCGTCACGGATTTCCACTTTGTCATTGTTTATCCACAAATAGACCAGATTGGGGGACTTGCCGCGAAGGATCACCCTATCGTAACCGGCATATTTCAACTCCGGCGCCCAGAATCCACCCATCATCGAAAATGCCATTAACAAGGTTTGCGGAGAAATTGTAGAAACAATAGTACGATTGCAACCGGTAGCAGGCGTGCCGCACAGAAGACCGGTAGAGAATATGAGTAAATTATCAGGGGAAAAGGGATCGGTTTCAGGGGGAACCCTATCCCACAATATTTTGGCGTTAGTACCCAGGCCCCCCAGATAAAGCTCGGTGTCTCGTGGGTCGGTTGCCACCCTCTCGATACTACCGCGGGTTAGGTCGATTTCCAAATTGAATCCTGTCTCAGCGTACCTCATATTGTTTACCCCTTAATCCACTTTCGACATAATGTCCCGCGTTTTTGCAACCAAAGCGGTGTTAATTCATGCTCCCCTGTTTGGCCTAACCAAGCTTTTCCCGACAATGTTCTGATCGAAGCTGTCTGAGAATGATGCTGATTGAAACTTGGCAACATCGTTGATACGAATATAACTTATATATAAACCATGTCAAGGGTTTTGCATTTTACGAAGAAATTTCAAATTGACCAGCAGTGCGTTCTAACGCTGCATATAAGCGAATACCAGTGTTTTGTTGAACAAAAGTATAGCAGGGTCCGCAGCGTGTAACAACATTAACGGATAAGAAATTAATGAAGTTTGTAGGTTCACAAAATATCATTCTACAATAATTTCCAAAGAACGCAAGACAGGTCTTGACTCTCCGTCATATGGGTGGTATTCGGTTTTTAATTAAAATATGTTGATCATTGTATTCGCTGCCCGGAGTATATAAATGGACTATACTGGATCGCCTGGAAGCACTTTAGAAAAGGCGTCCTCCAAAAAACGAAGAAACGCTTCGGCAGACAGAAAACGCCAACTTATAATAGAATCCGCGGAACGTATCTTTGCCTCCCGTGGTTTTCACGACGCTGCTGTCGCTGATATTTCAAATGATTCCGGGGTGCATGAGGCATCTATATTCCAATATTTCAAGACCAAAGAAAACCTTATCGTTACAATTCCTGAAAGACATCTTAAAGAGACTTTGGCCGGCATCACCGAGCATCTCCAGGGAATGAAGGGGGCCGAACCCAAGATTAGGAAGTTACTATGGCATCAACTCAGGGATCTCTCTATTAATAAAAACTATACCTCAATTTTGCTACGTGAACTACGGACATTACCCGCTTTTTATAAATCCCCGGCTTATGAACTGATTCGAAAATACAGCGCCTTCGCCGTTGAGGCCATCAGAGAGGGTATACGGGACCATGAAGTGGACCCTGATGTAGAAGTTATTCTAGTCCTGGAGATGATTTTCGGCGCGATAGACAGCATTGTTTTGCGATGGCTTTTCTTCAGCGATCCCTATGATCCCAATGAGGCGGCGGATGCCCTTTGCTCGTTAATAATGGCGGCTATATCGAGGAGCGAACATCCGGCTGGAAATGAAAATGGCGATGAGCCAACCCGTGGAGAACTCAGGCGGCGTACGATAATGGAAGTCGCCTCGGAAGTATTCGGCAAAAAAGGGTACGGCGCCGCCACCATCTCGGAAATAGCAGGGAAAGTGGGCATAGCCGACGCTTCTATTTATCAATATTTCAAGAGCAAAGAACAACTGCTTCTTTCGGTGCTGGGAAGCTGGTTCGTCGAATTGGCCGATGAGTTGGAGCGCTGTTTTTCCGGGACATTAAATCCGTATGAACGGCTTTTATATTTGCTTAGAAGGTGGGCTCTGGATTTTCAGATTCGAGAATGGGAGACTCGTGTTTTCATACTAGAGTTATACCGAAATCCGAGATTTTATGAATCCCAAGAATATCGAAACACCCAGCGGTTCTGGAAACTGATTAAATGTACGGTGGAGCAAGGGCAACAAAGCGGCCATTTCCGCAAGGATTTCGAAATCAGTTATTATTTGCACTTCGTTCAAGGGGCTTTCGAGCATGAGGCGCTCGCCCGAATGATGCTCTCCAAAAAACAACCGACGATAGCCGGCACGGAACAGCTGATCAACCTTCTCCTCAGAGCCATAAAGGTTTAAGATTGCTTGTTGGAAACACCGCGGAGTTTCACACATCCTCCGGCACGGATCATGCCTTCCTATGATCTCTATCGCATGTTTCTTGCCGTGCGATAGGCATTATGTAATCACTCATTACCAGTTCAGCGGCTGGATTTTCCTGATTATTTCTGAATGGCTGTCTCTGGGCAGATTCCGGCCATGTCCTTGTCCACCCTCCTGTGACGGGCTTGGCCCCCGGCCGCATCCACCACCATTAATTGAAAATCATTATTGCGGTTTTAGAATACAGGGTCTGTCTGACAATATCGAAACGAACTCTAATTGTGTTTAACCATTAAGTAAAACTGTAGCCGAACAAAAACTCACTCAGTTGACGGTTCCAGAACAGTGTCCAATCGCTCTTTTAGTAAAGGCAGGATGTCTATCGGCACTACAAGGACCTTTACATGAAATTCGTCGAATCACTCCGTCAATTTGGTGATTGAATTGGCAAACGAAATACATTGAGTGAAAATGTTAATGAAGTATTGAAAGACCATCCATGAAACGGCGGCGCTATCAAATGGCGTGCTTGCATTTACACGGGACGGTCAAGTGGCCAAAACCTTTGACCATCAACACCCCTTTGCCAAAGGTTCGCTATTTGTCTTGGGAATTCATGTTGAGTTTACAAGTAACGCCAAACCCGGACAAGCCAGTTTCAAAGCACCCATTACACGAGACGCATGTGGCCTTTTCCAGATTTCCACTTTTCCATCGATTGATGAGATGAGGCTCCCGGATCAAAGGTCTACACAGCGCCACATAATCTGCGAAACCTTCGGACAGAACTCGTGAAATCACCTTAGGAGACCTAATTCCACCCACAGTAACTATCGGAACCTTGACTGTTTTCTTGAAACTGAGGGCCAATTCCGATAAGTAGGCTTCATCTTCTTCTTTTAAGATGTTCGGCCTGGATGGGACCATGCCACTAGGTATACCTCGACTGCCGGCGCTAACTTCTATGCAATCGATTCCATCATCCTGGAGCCTGCGGGCAACATACAAAGATTCTTCCTGGACAAGTCCACCATCATAGTAGTCAGCGCCATTCAATTTGATGAATACGGGGTAGTCTCGGCCAACCGTTCCCCTCACACCTTCCATAATTTGACCCAAGAATTCGTAACGCTTTGATATGTCTCCGCCGTATTTATCTGACCGCCTGTTCGTAAAACCCGAAAGGAACTGATTAATCATGTACCCGTGGGCAGCGTGAAGCTGAATGCCATCGAATCCTGAGTTCTTGACCCGGGAGGCCGCTGACGCAAAGGCATCAACAAGGATAGCAATCTCTTGCCTTGTCATCTCTTTAGGGACCCTGCCCGTTACAGGTTCCGGAACCGCCGAAGGCCCCCATACCTCCCCCTCTTGCGGGAACAGTTCTGGATTGGCTTTGCTGCCTGTGTGCGCCAGTTGCGCCATGACCTTACCACCCTCTGCATGAATGAAATCAGTGATTCGCATCAACCCTTGCAACATGTTGTCGCTATAGTTCCCCATTTGATATGGCATTGCGACTGAGTTAGTCATCACATATTGAAAACCGGTGACGATAAGACCAATCCCCCCCGCCGCTAGTCTGGCATAAAACTCTATCCCTCGATCAGTCACATAACCTTCCCGATCGCATACAGCGGACCATGTGGCGCTGCGAATGGAACGATTATCAAGTTCCAGGACACCGATGGAGGTTTTTTCAAAGAGTTCCGACATGTGGCTATCCCCTAAGTAGACGTGGGACAAGAAAATGGGATCTACCGCATCCCAATATGATAATTCTATTCCCAATCGCTATCGCCGATCGGCAGCGCTCCCGGCGGCTTCCATGAGCCGCTTTTCGTCTTCCCGCGTTAGCTTCGGCTCATCAACAGCGATGGTGAGCCTATCAATCTTGCCCGTAAATTTGAAGGGTACCTGGTAGTCCCGGTCGTCCACCGGCGTTCCGGTGTCCTCTCCAACGTCGAAGGTGTCGTCCCACTGAAGAATTAGCGGTATGGTGCGCTCCATCTTCTCCGTGGCTACGACCTTGCCGTCGACCTTCAGCACGCCGACGCCTCCGCAACCGATACCACTGGTGTTATTGAAAGCCAGAGTGGCCAAGCCCAAGCCAGCGTAATTGAAGTCGAACTCGATGGAGTGTTTGCCGGGTGAAAGAGAGTCCTTTCCCTCCCATCGAATCCGCTTGAGATTGAGCAGGTTCCAAACGAAAACCGGCTTGTTTTTAAGCAGATAGAGACCATACCCACCGAATCGGCCGCCGTTCGTATTGATCATGCCCTCGGCTCCACCCTGGGGAATTTTGACATCGGCGTTGATTGTGTATGAGGCGTTGAGCAGGATGGGAGCGCCCCCATGTGGGATGCCGGTCACCGTCTCGCCGGAATACGTAAAAACCTTCCGACCAGCTGTGGGGCTAGGACGCGGAGCATCCAACCGTGTAAATACCGCCGCATCCAGTGGTAGGACATTATGCTTAGCCATTTCCACCCAGAGCAGTTCTTGCATTTCCTTAAGTTTGGCGGGGTTGGAAGCGGCCACATCGTCGTTCTGCGTCCAGTCCTTGCTCGTGTCATACAGCTCCCATTTGAATCCATTTGCGGGATCCTGAATTGCTGTTCCCAGCAACTGCCAGGGCGGTCGAATCGGGACAGTGCTCAGCATCCAGCCATCCTGGTACAGCCCCCGCACGCCCATTATCTCGAAGTACTGGCTCCTGTGAGTAGTCGGCGCATTCGCGTTGTCTTTGTCAAATGTGTAGGCCATGCTCACGCCCTCGATCGGCTTCTGCGCGACACCGTCAACCATGCCGGGCGCAGTAATGCCGGTGGCCTCGAGGATTGTAGGCAAAACGTCAATCACGTGGTGGAACTGCCAGCGGAGGCCCCCCTTTTCCTTGATGACCTTCGGCCACGAGATTGCCATGCCCTGGCGAGTGCCGCCGAAATAGGCTGGAATCTGCTTGACCCATTTGAAGGGTGTATCGAAAGCCCAAGCCCAGGGAACCGCGTGATGAGGAAAGGTCTGGTCAGTGCCCCAGGCGTCGTACCACTTCATCTGCTCGGCGACCGGCAGTTCGACCCCGTTGAATTGCATCACTTCGTTGGGTGTGCCGTTTGGTGATCCTTCTGCGCTATGGCCATTATCGCCGCTGATGTATATGATCAGCGTGTTATCGAGTTTACCAATGTCCTCGATGGCCTGGATCACTCGACCGATCTCGTGGTCGGTATACGCCAGGTAGGCCGCATATATCTCGGCCTGTCGGATAAAGAGCTTCCTCTCTTCGGCTGTTAACGAGTCCCATTGCCTAACCAACTCATCCGGCCAGGGAGTCAGTTTGGAGTCCTGTGGGACCACCCCGAGCTTCTTCTGGTTGGCGAAGATCTGATCGCG
>Ga0268276_1002782_pt1 | contig 14429 bp, 10 predicted proteins | sample saktaG_4_FD_190145 | JGI IMG/M metagenome (GOLD analysis project Ga0268276, IMG submission 190145) | Saline water microbial communities from Sakinaw Lake, British Columbia, Canada - sak_2010_1_5_45m | ecosystem: Environmental > Aquatic > Non-marine Saline and Alkaline > Saline ...
AGAATTGGAATTTTGCACGCTAAATTACCCGATAAAGAAATTATAAAAGCTTTAAGTGACTTTCAATCTAAAAAAACAGATTTGCTTTTAGCTACTACCATTATTGAAAATGGTTTAGATATTTCTAATGCCAACACCTTAATTGTAGATAACGCCACTCGACTTGGGTTGGCTCAAGCTTATCAGCTTCGGGGCCGAATTGGCAGGGGCAACCAACAAGCCACGGCTTATTTCTTGTATCCCAAAAATCAATTAAAAGGTTTAGCTAAGCAAAGGCTAGAGGCTTTAAAGCAAGCTGAAGAATTGGGAAGTGGTTATAAAATAGCCACAGCTGATTTGGAAATTAGAGGGGCTGGGAACATATTGGGGCGTGAGCAATCTGGAGCGGTTAACAAAATTGGCTTAAACCTATACTGCCAAATGCTATCTGAAGCCGTTGAAAAACTAAAAAATTAAAATAAATTTTGATGAAAAAAGTTATTCTTGATACAATAAAAACAAATGGATAAGTTTTTAGAAAATTTTCCAATTCAAAAAATAGTTCCCAACGATAAGCTTTTTCCAAAACAGCTAAAAAACATTTCAGAGGCCCCAAAGGAGCTTTTTTTTAGGGGTAATTTTAAGAAGCCAGCTGAAAAAAATTTTGCTATTGTGGGCACAAGGCTTTGCTCTAATTACGGCAAAGAAATTGCTTTTTCAATTGCTAAAGATTTATCGCAAGCTGGATTTTGCATTGTTTCTGGCATGGCTTTGGGCATTGACACCTTAGCCCACCAAGGCGCCTTAAAAGCCAGCAGACCCCATGGCTTTGCATCTTGTCCGACAGTTGCGGTTTTGGGAACAGGGTTAGATGAAAAAAGTATTTATCCCCAAGAAAATTTAAAACTAGCTAAAGAAATTTTAGAAAAAAATGGTTGTTTAATTTCAGAATACCCAACCTTAACAAGAGGAACTAGCTTTACATTTCCAAAAAGAAACCGCATAATAGCTGGGTTATCAATTGGTACTTTAGTGGTTGAGGCGAAAATAAAGTCAGGGGCTTTAATAACCGCTAATTATGCTAAAAAATATAAAAAACAAATCTTTGCTGTTCCCGGAGATATTCACAACCAAAACTCTAAGGGATGTCATTTATTAATTAAGCAAGAAGCTTTTTTAGTTGAAAACGCTAATGACATTTTAACAAAGCTTGGTGAAGAAAAGATTAGTCCCAATCAAAAACTTTTTTTAACACCCCAAGAAAACTTGGTAATGAATGCTTTATTAAACGGCGCTTTACATATTGATAAAATAATTGAAATAACTAAGCTACCCTCTTCAGTAGTATCTGGAATTATTTGTATAATGGAACTAGAAGATAAAATAAAAAACTTAGGTGGGAACACCTACTCCAAAGTAAGTTAAAATTTAAAATATGAGCAACACTTTGATTATAGTTGAGAGTCCCACGAAGGCAAAAACCCTGCAAAAATTTTTAGGAAAAGACTATGAAGTTCTTTCTTCTTTTGGTCATGTAAGAGATTTGCCTAAATCAACTTTGGGGGTTGATGTTGAAAAAAACTTCCAAGTAAAATATGTGGTACCTGTTAAAGCTAAGCCAAAAGTAAAGATTTTAAAGACCGAAGCCAAAAAAGCTACGGAAGTTATTTTAGCAACTGACGAAGATAGAGAAGGCGAGGCAATTGCTTGGCACTTGGCTGAAGTTTTAAAATTAGAAGACCCCAAAAGAATTGTTTTTCACGAAATAACCAAAACAGCCATTGAAAAAGCCTTAGAGTCCCCCAGAAAAATTGATATTAATTTAGTAAACGCCCAACAAGCCAGAAGGGTTTTGGATAGATTGGTGGGCTATAAGCTTTCCCCTTTTTTGTGGAAAAAAATAATGCGAGGATTATCAGCTGGTAGAGTTCAGTCTGTGGCTGTTAGATTAATTTGTGAAAGAGAAACTGAAATTCAAAAATTTATACCCGTTGAATATTGGGGCATCGTCGCTTCGCTCCTCAAATTAAAAACTAAAAATGAAAAACTAAAAAATAACGAATTCCAAGCAAACCTAATTGCCATAAACAATAAAAACCTAGACAAACTTGAAATTAAAAATAAAGTTGAAAGTGACAACATTTTAAAAGAATTAGAAAACGCTCAGTATGTTGTTGAAAGTATTGAGAAAAAAGAAACCCAAAGAAATCCAAAGCCTCCCTTTACCACCAGCACCCTTCAACAAACAGCCTCTAGTAAATTAGGGTTTGGGGCTAAAAGAACAATGATGGCGGCCCAAAAACTTTACGAAAAAGGCCTTTGTGTTGATGGAAGCTCTTTAATTATGAGCGAAGAAGGAGAGATCTATAAAATAAAAGAATTGGAGAACAAAGATAAAATTAATCTAATCGGCATCGATGAGAAGAAATTACAGATTAAATCAACAAGGGTAAGCAAATTTTGGAAAATCGAATCACCTAAAAAAATATTCTCTATTGAAACTTCTTCGCACGAAAAGATCCTTATCACGCCAGACCATCCTTTAATGGTAATTCGCAATGGACAACCAGCTTGGGTTCGGGGAAAAGATATAAAATCTACTGACTACTTAGCCGTCGCAGAAAGCATAGGGGTGCAGAGACAGAAGGCACCCTCTAAATTGTTAGACATTATTGAAAAATTTTCTGTTGAAGATCAAAATAAAATTTATCTCGTCTTTTCAGGAAACTTTTTTGATAGCCCAAAAACATCATCTTTAAAAATAAAGAGAAATATTGTTCACTACTCTAAAATAAAAGAACTTTTAGCAAACAATACTATTTCTTATGACTTCCTAGAAAAACACTATCAAGGAATTGCTGCTAGCAATGGTCGTGCTGTAAAATTTCAAAAAATAGATTTAAATTTTTCATCAAAAGTTGCATATTTGTTGGGATTTATAACAGGCGATGGGCATTTAGAGAAAAAACGCCAATGCTTCTCGTTAAGTTGCAAATGTAAATCCGAAAAAGCGCTATCTAATTTAAACTTACTAATAAGTGAAGCGCTTAACGAACCATTCAATAAGCTCAATATCAAAGATGTCTCTTATCGATTTAATTCCACATTTTTGCATTTGCTATTTCAATATTTAGGCACCCCTGCTGGCAACAAATCCGCCAAAATAGACATTCCAAATATACTTTTGAAACAACCGGACACTATCCTAAAAAACTACATCGCTGGTCTATGGGATAGCGACGGCTGTATTGTCAAGAGTTGGAAAAATAGTATACGCTTATCATATAGTTCAAAGTCAGAAATATTTATTGACAAGCTTCGCTTATTGCTAAAAACTTTTGGAATAAATAGCTCAAAACATAAAGACAAAAGGAATAAAGTATATTCCCTGCTTTTGACATCTCAAGCTGTAAATAAATTTAAGGAACATATAGCGCCTTTTTTAATAATCAAAAAAGAGTTTTGGGAGAACATTTATGGCTTATACGGCCAGCTATATGAAAAAAGGGTGATCAGTAAATGCCAAGGAATTCCAACAATCACTCCTTTAGTAGAAAAACTACTATCTCAAAATAAAATCCCCAAGCAAAAGCTATCGAAGTTAGTAGGTGTTGATTTGTTTAATTATTTTGGAAAAGTAAAGAAAAACCATAACAGATTACCCTTTATTCCAAAATCAATATTAATGAAAATTGCTAAATTTATTGACACCCCAGAAGGACTCCTTTCTTTTCTTAGCGAAAGCCCTATTAATTGGGAAAAAATTACAAAAATCCAGTACATTCCATATAAAAAACCTTATGTTTTTGATATTACTACTTCAACAAACAGCTTTATTGCTAATGGGATAATCTCTCACAATTGTACCTACCACCGAACCGACTCGTTAAATTTATCTACTCAAAGCCAAGCACAAGCCAAACAATTTATAATTGAAAGCTTTGGAGAAAAATATTGGCCAGGTTTTGAGCGAACATTTAAAACAAAATCAAAATCAGCTCAAGAAGCCCACGAAGCTATTAGGCCCACCCACCCCGAAAATATTCCTGACACTTTAAATAAAAAAGCCAAATTACGACCAGATGAATTTAAGGTTTACAAGTTAATTTGGCAAAGATTTTTAGCTAGCCAAATGCAACAAGCTACTTTTGATAGTTGCTCAATTGATATAAAAGCTAATAGTTATACTTTCCGTGCCACAGGACAAACAATGAAGTTTGATGGTTTTTTAAAAGTTTACCCCACAAAATTTGAAGAAATGGATTTGCCCAACCTTAAAGAAAAAGAAACTTTAGAGCTAAAAGAACTTTTAGCAAGCCAACATTTTACCCAACCACCAGCTCGATATTCTGAAGCCACTCTTATTAAAGTTTTAGAAAAACAAGGAATTGGCCGACCATCAACCTATGCCCCAACCCTAGATACAATTCAAAGAAGAAACTATATAGAAAAAGATGAAAATAGAAAGCTAAAACCTACTAATATTGGTATAATGGTAGATGAGATGATAGCAAAAAACTTTCCTCAAATTGTAGATATTCAATTTACTGCTAAAATGGAGAAAGAGTTCGACGAAGTAGCTTTGGGTAAAGACACATTTCAAAAAACATTAAAAGATTTTTATATGCCATTTGAACAAATTTTAAAAGAAAAAGAAAAATCTGTAGAAAAATTAGACTTAACCGAAAAAACCGACAAGCTTTGCCCAAAATGCCAAAGCAAAATGGTTATTCGGTTGGGCAGATACGGAAAGTTTTACGCTTGCTCAAAATTTCCAGAATGCAAACACACAGACCCAATCGCAAGGCCAACTTTGGGAATTGAATGCCCAAAGTGCGCCCAAGGAGAAATAACAGAAAAAACAACCAAAAGAAAAAAAATATTCTATGGTTGCTCAAATTGGCCAAAATGTGATTTTGCCTTGTGGGATAAGCCAGTAAACCAATTTTGCCCAGACTGTCATTCAATAATGATTGAAACAAAGCAAAAAGAAATAAAATGTCCAAGTAAAACCTGCCCTTCAATTATTAATGCAAAAAAAGATAAAAAACTTAAAAAGGAAACTTAACTCCCCTGAGTTATTTGATGAAATAATTAAGCTTTCAAAGGAAGCTGACTTTAGGCCTGTTTTAGAAGGTAAAAAACCCGCTAAAAACAAGGCCTTTTTGTTTAATCACAGCTTAAGGGTGGGAGAACTTTTAGCTGAAATAACTCCATCAAAAGAAACTATTTTAGCTGGAATGATTTATCAGTTTGAAAATAAAACCTTTCCAAAATCAATTACTCAGAAACAACAACAAGAAATCACAGAAACAATCTCTTTAACCGCAAAACTAAAAACCTCTCTTTCGTTAATGAAAGAGCCTAAAAATAAATCTATTAAAGATTGGGGGGAAGCTCTTTTTGATGAAAAATCAGAAAACCTTAGAAGATCCTTTTTCGCTTTAACAAAAGATTTAAAACCTATTTTGGTTTTAATAGCTGACTTTTTAGATGAAACAGAGTTTATGATGGTCCATTATGAAAAAAATGAACAAAAAAAACAAGCTATGGTTGCTTTAGAAATTATGTCGCCTTTGTGTTATGCCTTTGGTATGGAAAATATTAAAACCAGGTTTGAGGATGCTGCTTTCCCTATTCTTTATCCCAAAGAATACGAATGGCTTTTAAAAAACTTTAAAGAAAGTAAGGCAAAAATTAAAGCTTACACTGAAAAAATAAAACCAAAAATTAAAAAAGTTTTGCTAGAAAAAGGAATGGCTAAAGTTGAAATTTTCTCCAGAGCCAAAGGCCAGTTTTCTCTTTATCAAAAACTGCTTCGCCATAGTATGGATTTTAGCCAAATTTACGATGTAGTGGCTGTTAGAGTTATTGTTGAAGAAATAAGCGACTGCTACCAAGCTCTTGGATTTTTACACCAAGCTTTTCAACCTTTGCCCAACAGAACAAAAGACTACATTGGCAACCCAAAAAACAATGGCTATCGAGCAATCCATACAACAGTAAAAGATTCTGAAAATAAAATATTTGAAATTCAAATAAAAACCCTTCAAATGCATCAAGAAGCTGAATTTGGTATTGCCGCTCACTTGGGCTATAAAAGAAAAATAAACCCCAAAGCATATAAACAATTTTTCTGGCTAGATAAAATTAGAGAGTGGCATTCAGAGTCTCCAAAAATTGAAGACCTTTCCTCGGGCATTAAAAACAAACTTTTTAAAAACTTAATTTTTGTTTCAACCCCAAAGGGAGATCTTATAAACTTACCAAAAGACGCCACGCCAGTTGACTTTGCTTACGCTGTTCATTCAGATATTGGCGACCATTGCCAAGGAGCCTTGGTTAATCAAAAAATGGTTCCCTTAAATTATAAGCTACAAAATGGTGACCAAATAGAAGTTTTAACAAGTAAGAATCACTCCCCTTCTGAAAAATGGCTAGGGTTTGTTAAAACATCAAAAGCAAAAGCAAAAATTAATAAGTTTGTGGAACAAACTTATGGCATATCTCCCCAATCTTCAGTAAGAGCTGCTGTTTCTGCTGTTTCTGGGGCTGTGGGAGAAAAAGTTGCTTTTATTAAAAAAATTATTCCCAGCCGTTTTAGTAAAAGTTTGTCTGTTGAAATTGGTGGGGAAAAAGGCATTGCTTTTAAACTTGGTAAGTGTTGTAATCCAAAATCAACAGACCCTATTTTAGCTTTTATCACCCAAGGCAAAGGCGCTTCTATCCACAAAGAAAATTGCCCCAACTTGATTGAATTAAAAAAGAAATGGCCTGAAAAAATTGTTTCAGCCCACTGGGTTTAATCTTAAACCCATCTTACAAAAGTTATCCACAAGTGATGCAATTCTGAGCGATCGCTCAGAATTGCATCAGGTAAAGAAACTGTTTTCTTCTTGAACTTAAGCCCAAAATTTGCAATACTAAAAACCAACAAGCCGAAGTGGTGAAACTGGCTATACACGCAGCACTCAAAATGCTGTGGCCGCAAGGCCGTGTGGGTTCGACTCCCACCTTCGGCACCCAAAGTTCCCCTGTCCTGCAAATATTGTAAAACTGTCTCAAATGTGTTAATATCATAAATATGATAAATAATTATCTCCAAAAACAACTTGAATACTTTAAGTCCCATCAAGATGAACTCGTAAAAAAATACGAGGGAAAATTTCTTGTCATTAACGAACAAAAAGTTCAAGGTGCTTATGTTACAGAAATGGAAGCATACACAGTGGCTAAAAAGAAATTTGAGCTCGGTGCTTTTTTAATTCAACAATGTTCACCCGGTCAAGAAAGCTACACTCAAACCTTTCATTCTCGGGTAGCACTTTCTTGACTCTATGCGACATCACGCATTTACTACCAGATATAATGGACGAGCACGCGTATTGTTCAATAAAGTGAATGTGTGTTTGCCAACCACTCCCGAAGAAACACAGCCACAAAACATTGAATTCAGAGAGTATATCGCAATCTGGGACACAGGGGCAACTCATTCTGCTATAACAAAAAAGTTGTAGATGACTTAAAGCTACAACCAACAGGAGTACGGGAAACAAGACACGCCGGCGGAAAATCTACAAATAACACCTATCTCGTTAATATTGGGTTACCCAATGGAGTAATGATATGTTATGTTCGAGTAACAGAAGTTCAGCTTATTCCCGATGACAACGCATCAGACGACAAACAACCTCAACTTTTAATCGGAATGGATATAATTAGTCTTGGTGATTTTGCTGTTACTAACGCCAATAGCAAAACTACTTTTTCGTTCAGAATTCCATCAATTCAAGAAATAGATTTTGTGCCAGATGCTCAAGAAAAAAATATAATGGATGGCGGTAATAGAAAAGCCCGCCGTGCCCTTGAAGCAAAAAAGAGAAGGGGCTAATTTATAAATACAGCAAAAAACCTGTGATTAATCACAGGTTTTTTGTTCGTCTAGAAATTTTTCAACTATAGCAACATCGTCTGGATTTCCAAAATCCAGCCAATAATCTTGCAATATTCTTACTTTCATTTTACCCTCTTTAGCTAACAAAGTTACAGCATCGGTTAACTCATACTCCCCTCTTGGAGATATGCAAACTTGAGGAATTTTTTCAAAAACTTCAGATGTAAATTTATAAATTCCTTTATTGACTAAGTTACCAACATATTCTTTTGGCTTTTCAATAATTTCTTTTAAATTACCCTCATCATCAGTTATTAAAACTCCATACTTTTCTGGGTCATCAGCAACTGAAGCTCCAATATAGTTATATTCATCTTCAACGCCCATTTCTTTTAAATCTCTAACCGAAAATAAATTATCCCCGTAAATAGAAAGAAAGCTTTCATTGCCAACAAAATCCTTAATGCACTTCATTGGACATAAAGTGCCATATTCTTTTTCTTTAGGTCCTAAAACCTTAAATTGGTCAACAAGCGAAATTTTAATATCTTCTTTATTGTTTTTCTTACAAATATCTAAATACTCACTAACAAACCTTTCCATTAGCTCAGCGTGAAAACCAATCACCAACATAAAATCTTTATACCCAGCTTCAATTAAGTTGTCTAACAAATAAGCTAAAAATGGCCTCTTTTTAACGCAAATTAACGACTTTGGCATATCTTTTGAAAGCTCCTTCATTCTAGTACCTTGACCAGCGGCTGCTATTACAACCTTTTTAATCATAGAATTTTCAATTTTCAAGCGAGCGAGAGAAATGGCTAAATTTATTTAGACATTTCCGAGCGAACGCAGAAAATATAGGATTTATTCTCTATTTTCAATTTTCAATTTTCAATCAATTCTCAATGTTAAAATGATTCAATTTACAAACGAGTTTTGTTTGAAAATTTATTCATTAAGTAATTTGATATTGATTTGTAAATTTGTAAATTGAAAATTTGTAAATTTATATAACGATATTTAAAATTTTATCTTGTATAAAAACGACTTTTTTAATTTTTTTACCCTTTATCCATTGATTAATTTTTTCATCTTCTTTAATAATTTCAAGAACTCCCTCCTGAACAGTGCCAACTTCAATCTCCACAACTCCCCTTGCTTTACCATTAACTTGAACTACTACCTTAGCCTTTTCATCTTTTAATAAATCATCGTTATGTTTTGGCCACTCCTGTTCAAAAATTGATTTCCCCTCCACCTTAATTCCTGATTCCTGATTCCTGATTCCACTGTATAGTTCTTCTGCAATATGGGGAACAAATGGCGATAAAATTAACAGAAACTTTTCAAAAAATTCTTTTGAAATTTCCTGTTCTTTTTCCATTTCATTTAACAAAATCATCAAAGCAGAAATAGCTGTATTAAATTTCATCTGCTCAATATCTTCCCCAACTTTCTTAATTGTCTTATTTAATAATTTTTCTAATTTGGGATTTTTTTGAAAATTGAAAATTGAAAATTGAAAATTATACACTCTGTCAAGAAATTTCCTCGACCCCTTAATGCTCTTTGTGTCCCAAGCAATGGCTTGGTCAAACGGCCCCATAAACATTTCATAAAGCCTTAAAGTGTCTGCCCCGTATTCTTTAACAACATCATCAGGATTTATAACATTGCCTTTTGACTTGCTCATTTTTACCCCACCCTCAGCTAAAATCATTCCGTGAGATGTTCTTTTTTTATAAGGTTCTGGCCCTAATTCTTTGGGCACCTCGCCAATATCCCATAAAAATTTATAAACAAACCTTGAATACAACAAGTGTAAAGTTGTATGTTCCATTCCACCGTTATACCAATCAACAGGCATAAAATATTCCAAACTTTCTTTTGAAGCAAACTCTTCGCTGTTTTTGGGGTCACAATACCTCATAAAATACCAATTGCTTCCAGCCCAATTTGGCATAACATCGGTTTCTCTTTTTGAGGGCCCCTTACAATTAGGACACTTGGTGTTTACCCAATTCTCATCCTTAGCCAAAGGAGACTCCCCGTTATCAGTTGGTTTGTAATCCTTAATATCTGGCAAAACCACTGGTAAGTCGTTCTCGTCAACTGCAATCCAGCCACATTTTTCGCAGAAAGTAAGCGGTATCGGTTCTCCCCAGTATCTTTGGCGCGAAAAAACCCAATCCCTTAGTTTAAAATTTATTTTCTTTTCAGCTACTTTTTTATCAGCTAGCCATTGCCCAATTTTTTCTCTAGCTTGTTCTGACTTTATTCCATTAAATTCTCCTGAATTAACTAAACTTCCTTCTCCTTCCCAACAATCTACTTCTACTCTAACAGAATCTTTCTTCCCCATAGCAGTCTCCAAAGGATTAGTTGGAATAGCGCCTAGTTTTGGGGGTAAGATGACTTTTACGATTGGCATTCTGTATTTTTTAGCAAACTCAAAGTCTCGAGAGTCATGAGCGGGAACAGCCATAATAGCTCCAGTCCCATAAGTGGCTAAAACATAATCAGCCACAAAAATTGGAATTTCTTTATTATTGGCTGGATTAATAGCCACAATACCTTCTAACTTAACTCCTGTTTTATCTTTAACATCAGCTTGCCTATCGCGCTCGCTCTTTTTCTTTGCCATTTCAACATAACTCCTTATCTCTTCCTGATTCCTGATTCTTAATTCCTGATTCTTAATTCCTGATTCCTGATTCCTGACTATCTCGTGCTCTGGAGCCACCACTAAATAAGTACACCCAAAAATTGTATCCACCCGTGTAGTAAATACTTTTATATGATGCAATTCTGAGCGATCGCTCAGTTTTGCATCACTTTGGTTTTTTATTGCAAAGTCAATCTCATAGCCTTCACTTTTACCAATCCAGTCTTTTTGCAAAGCTTTTACCCTTTCTGGAAAATCAACTAAATCCAAATCCTGAATTAACCTTTCAGCATATTTTGTTATTCTTATAATCCATTGCTCTTTTTCTCTTTTTTCAATATCACCCCCGCATCTTTCACATTTTCCATCAACAACTTCTTCGTTAGCCAAGCCAATTTTACAACTTAAACACCAATTAATTGGAATTTTGGCTTTATAGGCTAAACCATTTTTAAAAAGTTTTAAAAATATCCATTGGGTCCATTTATAATAAGCAGGGTCGGTTGTGTTAATCTCTCGCGACCAATCAATTGACAAGCCAAGTGATTTTTCTTGTTGTTTAAAAGTTTCAATACTTTCTTTAGTGGTTATTGAAGGATGAATACCAGTTTTAATAGCATAGTTTTCTGAAGGCAAACCAAAAGCATCCCAGCCCATTGGAAACAAAACATTATAACCCTGCATTCTTTTTTTGCGAGCAATAATGTCCATAGCTGTATAACTTCTACAATGCCCCACATGCAAACCAGCCCCCGATGGATAAGGAAACTCAACTAACAAAAAAAGCTTGGGTTTTTTATCCAAGTCAATTGCTTTGTAAATTTCCTTTTCATCCCAAATCTTTTGCCACTTTTTTTCAATTTCGTTTGGGTCGTAAGTATCCATATATTTTAAATTATACGCCAATAACCTCTTTTTTCAAGGAAAAATTTGATTTTTTTGAAAAATTTTTTAAATTTTAAACAATTTTTTGGCGTTTTCAGTGGTAATTTGAGCAATTTTTTCTAAACTTTCGTTTCGAATGTCAACTATTTTTTGAGCAATATATTTAACATTTGCGGGCTCGTTTCTTTTAGTTTGAGCTTGGGGTGGGGTTAAAAAAGGGCAATCGGTTTCCAAAAGCATTCTATCTAAGGGCATTTTTTTAATTGTTTCGTCCACATTCATTTTAAAAATAATCCCATTAAACCCTAAGTAAAGCCCCAAAGCCATGTACTTTTGAGCTTGTCGCCAATTTCCGGTAAAACAGTGAACAACCCCCTTAATTTCTTGAGTGCCCAACATTTCAATTAATTCTTGGTGGGCTTTTCGACAATGCAAAATAACAGGTAAATCAAGTTCCTTTGCTAAATCAAACTGCTGTTTTGCTAAAGCTTTTTGACGAAATTTGTCTTGTTCATCTATATTTAAAAAATCCAAACCAAACTCACCAATAGCTACTACTTTTTTATTTTGAGCTAAGTCTTTATACTTTTGGAAATCAAAAACTTCTTTTTTATTATCGTTTGGATGCAAACCAACGCTTACATAAACCCCATTTTCGTATTGAGTGGTAATTTCTATGGCTTTTTGAGAGCTTTCATAGTCAGAGCCAACATTTATTAAAAAAACCTCACCCTTAAGTGTTCTTTTTATAACCTCATCTCTATCATTATCGAAATCTTTAAAATTTAAATGACTATGAGTATCAATATACATAGAATTAAGAATCAGGAATCAGGAATTAGGAATTAAGACGGGGAAAGAGTGGTTCAGATTTCCCAGTTTTAACTTGCTCTAAAATATTGTCTGCTGTTTGGGGCATAAATGGTTTGAGTAAATCCGCAATTTCTTGCAAAGCAAAAAGTAAATCCCGGATGACTTTTTCATTTTTAGTTTTTAGTTTTTCATTTCCATTCTCCCATGGTTTTTCTTGGTCAATATACTTATCGCAAAAACTAATCACCTCCCAAACCGCCCCCAATGCCTCGTTAAACTTGAAATTCTCAAGAGCCTCTACATATTTCAATTTCGCTCCACTTAGAGCCGTTTGAAAATTAGGATTTGAAAATTCATTGAAAATTGAAAATTGAAAATTGAAAATTTTATTGGAGAGGGTTACAACCCGAGCTAATAAGTTCCCCAATCCGCTAGCTAAATCACCATTATACCGACCCTCAAATTTTTCATAGGTAAAATCACCATCCTCTGTTGGAGAAATCTCCCGCAAAAGAAAATAACGAGTTGGATCAATCCCATACTTATCTACTAAATCAAATGGACAAATGATATTACCTAATGATTTTGACATCTTCTCCCCGTCAACATTAATAAATCCATGAATTAAAACACTCTTTGGCAACTCCAAGCCCAAGGACAAAAGCATTGCTGGCCATAATAAAAGATGAAAACGAGTGATATCTTTGCCAATGCAATGTAAATCAACTGGCCAATATTTTTTAAACTTTTCGCTATTTTCAGCAAATCCAAGGGCTGAAAGATAATTAATGATCGCTTCAAACCAAACATATATCGTTTGGCTCTCATCATTGGGTACTGGAATACCCCAGCTCACTTTTTCACTTGCTCGTGAGCAGCTAACATCCTCCAAACCCTCCTTGATAAAACTAAGCATTTCGTTTTTCTTGAAAACAGGAAAAACTTTAATCTTATCCTTTTCTAAAATATCTTTTAATTTATCCTGATATTTTGATAATTTAAAAAAATAATTTTCTTCCTCAATAACTTCTGGCGCTTTTTGATGATAGCAACATTTTCCATCCACCAAATCTCTTTCAACTAAAAACGCTTCACAGCCCACACAGTAAAGCCCCTTATATTTCTTTTTGTAAATGTCGCCATTATTTTTCAATATCTCCCATATCTTATAAACAGAAGGCCAGTGCCGTATTTGATCGGTAGTGCGAATAAAATCATCGTTTGATAAATTAAGAGCGATTTTCAATTGCTTAAACTTCTCTGATATCTTATCAACAAATTCTTTCGGCTCTTTTCCTTCATTGGTGGCTTTTTGAGCAATTTTCATGCCGTGTTCATCAGTGCCAGTTAAAAACAAAACCTCCTTGCCTTTTAATCGACAGCATCTTGAGACAACATCAGCTTGAATTAATTCCAAGGCAAATCCTAAGTGCGGATTAGCGTTAGTATAGGCAATGCTAGTTGTGATATAAAATTTTTCGCTTGACATAAATTTATGAATTGCTACAATACAATATTCACTACGAAAAAAACCCTTATGCGGTTCCGTCCGCATCGGGGGTTTTTTCTTTTATTACAGATTCTAAAATAGATTTTTGATCTTTCAAATATGCAATCTTCACAGCCGTTCGTTTAAGTAAAATGGAGCATTTTTTTTCATTACTTGGAGATAGCACTACGCTTATCTTTTTTCTTTCCAATAAAAATTTTACCAATCCCGCATAGTCGCCATCGCTAGCAATAATGACAGCTTTATCAAATTTCTGTTCATATGTGTCACGAGTCACTTGTAAAACCAAATCAGCATCACAATTTCCCTTCAGCTTACCCATTCCATCGTAAATTACCTCCTTAAATACAAGTGTAAAACCGGATTCTTGTAAATACTTATAAAGTTCTTTGTATTTTGAAATAAGCCCTATAAATAAATAAGCTACCTCTATATTATACTTTTCAAACAACCAAACTCTAAACTTCTTATAGTCTAAATTCCAACCTAAGCCTGTCACGCCCTTATGTAGATTAGCGGCATCAATATAGGCAAAATTTTTATCTTTACTGCAAATCATAAATCCATTTTCCCTTACTTTACTTTGAATTACGAAATGCCTCGGCGTTTGTCATTCTGAGCGATAGCGAAGAATCCCTGCCATTGGTTTCATTGAGATTCTTCGGTCGTTCCACTCCCTC
>Ga0268276_1002783_pt1 | contig 14425 bp, 10 predicted proteins | sample saktaG_4_FD_190145 | JGI IMG/M metagenome (GOLD analysis project Ga0268276, IMG submission 190145) | Saline water microbial communities from Sakinaw Lake, British Columbia, Canada - sak_2010_1_5_45m | ecosystem: Environmental > Aquatic > Non-marine Saline and Alkaline > Saline ...
TTTAGAAGAAGATATTACAACCCCTAAGGGTAGGAAATTTGCCGTTGAAATTCTTGATTTTATGAGAGAGAAAATGATTAAGTTTCAAGAGGAAACGGGAAACTTGTATAATTTGGAAGCTACACCAGGAGAGGGTACTAGTTATAGGCAAGCGAAGGCCGACCGAGAGAGATATCCCGATATTGTTACAGCTGGCACAAAAGAAGTTCCTTACTACACAAACTCCAGTCAATTACCGGTCGGTTTTACAGAAGATATTTTTCAGGCTCTTGATTTACAAAATGACATCCAAACGAAATATACTGGAGGTACTGTTTTGCATATATTTTTGGGCGAGAAGATTTCTGACCCTAATCAGGCAAAAAATTTGGTCAGAAAAATATTTGAAAAATACAGCTTGCCATACATTACTTTAACCCCAACTTTCTCAATTTGCCCAACTCACGGCTATATTTCAGGAGAACATTTTGAGTGTCCTCAATGCACCATAAAACAACCATGCGAGGTTTACTCACGTGTTGTGGGGTATATAAGGCCTGTACAGCAGTGGCACAAAGGGAAGCAAGAAGAATATAAGGAAAGGAAAGAGTTTACAGCTCCAGTGGAAGCTGTAGAGAAGATCCTAGAGAAAGTCGAGGAAAAAACAACAGTTTAAAATTCGGTAATAAATTTTCTGCTAGCGCTCGCCCCACCAGCGTGGGGCTTGCTCAGTCCTCGGCAAAATTTTTACTTCGTAAACCATGCAATTTTGCCTGCGGGGTACGCTAAAAATTTATTGCCTCATTTTTTATGATAATTGCTGGGCTCCAAAAAACCACTCTTATTGACTATCCAGGCAAAATTGCCTGTGTAGTTTTTTTGGCTGGTTGTAATTTTAGGTGTCCTTGGTGTTATTCTTCGGAATTAGTTTTGCCAGCAAAAATAGTAAAACAGCCAAAGATAGAGGAAAAAGATTTTTTTGATTTTTTAAGAAGTCGACAAGGCCAACTGGAGGGTGTTGTTATATGTGGAGGCGAGCCAACAATAAATAAGGATTTACCACAGTTTATACAAAAAATAAAAAATCTTGGCTTTCCGGTAAAACTAGATACAAATGGATCAAACCCAGAAATGCTAAAAAATTTAGTTGATACCAAGCTAATAGATTATGTTGCCATGGATATTAAAATTGCACCGGAAAATTCTGTTTATCAAAATGTTATGACAGAGGGAATAACAATGGATAAAATAAAAGAGAGCGTAGAATTTTTGAAAAGAGGTAATTTGGATTTTGAGTTTAGAACAACGGTTGTAGATACCGTTCATAAAAAAGAAGATTTTTTAGAAATTGCAAAGTGGATTGGAGGCAAAGATGTAAAATATTATTTACAGGCTTTTGTGGCTCAAAAAACAATAGACCCTGAGTTTGAAAAAGTAAAACCTCCAACAAAACAATTTTTAGAGGAAATCGTAAAAGAAATCTCTCCGCATTTTAAAATTTGCCAAATTAGGTAAGGTTAGATGACTTCGTCTAAGATATTATTTTTTCTCTCACTTTCGTTTGCCGGCGGAATATTTTTAGAATCGCTGGTAAAAATACCGCAAATTTTTATTTGGGGATTTTTTGTTTTCGGTGTATTTTTGACGCTCGCCAGCCAAATTTTTGGCGCCAGGCAACAAGCTTTTTTCCGGCTGTTGGTAGCCCCCTTTGTGTCTGCGGGCACAAGTGGACCAAGGCCTGCAAAAAGTTTATTGCCACGCGCTTTAGTTTTTGGTTTTTGTGTTCTATTTTTAGTTTTAGGGGTTTTGCGAGTACAGATTTCGGAATTTAATATAGCAAACGATAAGCTTAGCAGGTTAAATGGGCAGGGAGAGATTAATTTAACTGGGATTATTTCCGCTGAGCCGGATGTTAGGGATGGTTCCCAGAAAATTAAGGTGCAGGCTGAGAAAAGTATAATTTTAGTTACAACAAGCCGATATCCTGAATATAAATATTTAGATGAGGTAAAGCTTACAGGAAAATTAGAAACCCCAATGGAGACTGAGGAATTTAGCTATAAAAATTATTTGATGAAAGACCATATTTATTCCGTAATGGGGTTCCCGAAAATTGAAATTGTTTCGCAAAAGCACAAATATAGTATCTTTTCTTACACGCATGAAAAAATATTATTTATAAAACAAAAAATGAGGCAAAGCATACAAAGTAATTTTTTGGCTCCACAAAGTTTTATATTAAGAGGAATTATTTTGGGAGATAAAAGTGCGGTTGGGCAAGATATTAAAGATAAGTTTAGAATAACAGGCCTAAGTCACATAATTGCGGTCTCTGGTATGCACGTTGCTATATTAAGCTCAATTATAATGTCTTTTCTGCTGTTTTTGGGCTTCTGGCGGAAGCAGGCTTTTTATGGGTCGTTAGTCTTTATTTTTGTTTATGTTGTCTTGGTTGGTCTGCCACCTTCTGCGGTAAGGGCTGGAATTATGGGGGCCATTTATCTTGCGGGGCAGGCGCTAGGAAGGCAGACAATGAGCTCGCGTATAATTGTTTTAGCTGGCGCCCTGATGCTTTTATTCAATCCGTTGCTCTTATTCTATGATGTTGGGTTTCAGCTTTCATTTTTAGCTGTCCTAGGTTTAATTTATCTTGAGCCACTTGTAAGGAGCTTTGTAAAATTTTTAATAAATAGGATGTTTAAAATAAATCTCAGTGAAAAATACGAAAATGCGCTTATGATGTTTACCGTAACGATTTCAGCCCAAATATTCACGCTACCGATCATAATTTATAATTTCGGAACAGTTTCTTTTATTTCTCCGGTAACAAATGCTTTAGTTGCGCCGATTATTTATTACATAATACTTTTTGGGTTTTTATCATCTGTGGTGGGAATCATTTGGGGGTTGTTTGGTTGGCTTATAGCTTTACCGTGCTATTTTCTAATGACATATTTTTTGGGAGTGATTGATATTTTTTCTAAACCTTGGGCGTATAAAGTTATTCCTGATGTTTCTTGGGTCTGGATTTTTATTATGTGCGCAACGATTTTTTGTGGCGTTTGGTTTTTAAATAGAAAGTATGCTAAGGACTTTATTTAAAATTGCGCAACTTTAAAATACGGTTTAAATAATGTACAATACAGTAATAAAACAATGCCGGGTAGTGAAAATTCGACTGGTCTCGTGGCGCGAGACAGAGAAAAAAATCTATTTGGTAGTATAAGTTAAAGTAAAAAACAAAGTGTTTATTCATAAATTTCGGCTGGTAAGGTCGAATTTCTACTACCTGGAATGAAAAAGCAAAAAAGTTTAGGAAAAAATGACAAGGCGTGGGTTATAGCTGCCGATATGGGTTATGGCCATCAACGCACAGCGTACCCCCTAAAAAACCTTGCGTTTGGAGACAAAATAATCAACGCAAATAGTTATAGCGGAATCCCTAAAAAGGACAGAAGATTTTGGCAACAGACGCGTGTATTATATGAGTTTATTTCAAGATTCAAGAGGGTCCCTCTTTTGGGTAACTTTGTATTCTCCATTATGAATAAGTTTCAGGAGATTTCGACATATTATCCTAAAAGAGATATGTCTAAACCAGATATTTCTTTAAGGGAGACGTTTTATTTTATAAAAAAAGGGTGGGGCAGAGACTTAATAGACAGACTTAAAAAGAACCCTATACCAATAGTATCTACTTTTTTCACACCTGCTTTTATGGCAGAAGAGTTTGAATATCCTGGGCAGATCTATTGCACAATATGTGATGCTGATATAGCAAGAGCGTGGGTTCCACTTTATCCTGAAAAAAGCAGGATAAAATATTTTGCTTCCAATACGTGGACTCGCGACAGGCTTAAATTATATGGCGTGAAACCAGATAATATTTTTTTAACCGGCTTCCCCTTGCCTAAAGAAAATATTGGGGACGATATGGAGATTATAAAAGAAGACATGAGAAATAGGCTAATGAACCTAGACCCGAGTAAAAAATATAGAAGGTTATATGAGCCGACGGTCAAGGGGTTTCTAGGAGAACTGCCGGAAAAGTCTAACCACCCCCTAACAATTATGTTTTCTATAGGTGGAGCTGGAGCCCAAAAAGAAATACCACTACACGCAATAAACAGCTTGAAAGAAAAAATAAAAGAGAAAAAGCTTAGATTTGTTATTGCTATTGGAGTCCGCGAAGAGTTGAGAAAATATTACGCCGAAAATATTAAAAGCTTAAAATTAGACGGGTGGGTTCATATTTTATCTGGCACAACAACAGAGGAATATTTTAAATCTTTTAATGAGGCGCTTAGAACTACAGATATCTTATGGACAAAGCCATCAGAACTTTCATTCTATGCCGGGCTTGGCGTTCCTATAATAATGGCTCCCACAATAGGGTCGCAGGAAGATTTTAATAAAAAATGGCTATTGCATGTGGGGGCGGGTAGATTGCAAGAAGACCCAAAATACACCGACCAATGGCTTTACGATTTGCTTGACGGCGGAACACTTGCGGAAGCCTCTTTGCAGGGGTTTGCAGAAATTGAAAAAAGGGGAGCATATAATATCGAAAAAATAGTTATTGGCGGCGCAAAATAAGATGAGCAAGATTGTAAAAATATTAATTTGTTTTCTGGTCGCAGTCGTGATTGTGATAATGGCTATTTTTTGTTATTTTTTTGTAGGAAGGGCGGTTATCGCAGAAGACATTACTTGGGGGGTTGATTTTTCACAAATGCAAACAGAAGTTTTGGGTCTAAATTGGAAAGAGACATATTTGGCTATAATAAATGATCTTGGAGTAAAAAATATAAAAATACATACTCAATGGGACTGGATTGAAGGTAAAAAAGACGACTACTATTTTAATGACATCGATTGGCAAATACAACAAGCCAAGAATAAAGGTGTAAAAATTATATATGTTGTTGGCATAAAAAGTGGTCGATGGCCAGAATGTCATGCTCCCGCATGGATGACATCTTTATCTGATCAACAGCAAAAAGATAAGGTTTTAGAATATATAAAAGAAGTTGTTTTAAGATATAAGGATAACGGCGCTATTATCAACTGGCAGGTGGAAAATGAGCCCCTTTTTAAATTTGGTGAGTGCCCCGCATGGTATTACGACGACGGAGAGTTTTTGGAAAAAGAAGTTCAACTTGTAAAATCTTTAGACTCTTCAAGGCCAATTATTATCTCTGATTCGGGGGAGCAATCTAATTGGTTTGAGGCCGCCAAAATAGCAGACGTTGTTGGTATTACAATGTATCGAGAGGTTTGGGCTCACATAACAGATGGATGGGGATTTTATATCAAATCATTTTTATCTCCAGTGACTTATTGGCGCAAAGCCTTGCTTGTTAAAAAATTCTTTGGTAAAGATGTAATGTGTATAGAATTACAGGCAGAACCATGGGCGTCAAGAACATTTTATGATGTTCCTTTGGCAGAACAGGCAAAAACAATGAACCCAGATATCTTTAGGCAAAATATTGAGTATGCCAAAAAGACAGGATTGGACAAGTTCTATTTTTGGGGAGTAGAATGGTGGTATTGGATGAAAACAACCCAAAACCAACCCGAAATATGGAACGAAGCAAAAAATTTATTTATTAACTAAACTATGCCTAAATCGCGCGAATTTGGTGGCGAGGCGGAGCCAAAGCAGGAACTGTCGCCAAATGAGGATCTTCATGAGGTTGCTCCCGAAATAGAACCTGGCAATAAGGCAGAGGCAAAGCCGGAGAACTTGGGAGACATAGAGGATCTTCGGGAAAAAATTGAAGAAGCTTTTTTACTAGAACAGCCAGAAAAAGTAGAGTCAGAAAATGACAAGTTAAGAGAAGAAAAAGTTAAAGCATATCAGGACGAACATCTTCCAAAATATCTTCGCAAGAAACCAGATTTTGTTTCTAAGGCGATGAAGAGATTTTTGACGAGAGGGTCAAAATTTGAAACAGAAGGAGGGGAAAATTTACCGGAGAAAGGACCGTTTATTGTAATTTGTAATCATTTTGGCAACGGAGACACCGAGGCGATTATGAAAACATTTAAGGATTTTGATTTGCATTTTGCCGTTGGTAAAGAGTGGGCTGGTTGGGATGATTCTGCTGTGAAAAGACTATTTTTTAAGCAACTTAGGATGATTCCAATTGAAGAAAGTTTGTCTAATTTAACTCCGCAGGAAAAAGAGGAGGCGCTTTCTCGGCAAGATAAAAATGGTAAAAGAGTATTCAGAAGAATAATTAATAGAGAAAAAACCGGATCTTCTGGAAATATTGATTTTATTAGGCAATCAATTGCGGCGCTTTCACGTGGAGACACTTTGTGTGTTTTTCCGGAGGGGCCGTTTCTCAATCCTCACGGACGTATGAATATGAAAGAAAAGGAAGAAATGAAACAGGGTTATCGCGGGATAGAATTAATTGCCCGTTGGTATAAAGAATTAACAGGCGAGCAACTTCCGATAATTCCAACGGCTTTTATCACAGATGAAGCCACGGAAGAGAAAAAGCTTTCAATAGGAGAGCCGCTGTTTTTAGAAGACAATGATAGTGAACTTAATGGCACCGATTGGTGCATGACGCATGTAGCCCAATTATTACCAGAAAAACAAAGAGGATATTATAAAGATATGATTTCAAAAAATGATTAGCATAATAATACCAACGCTTAACGAAGAAAAATATTTGCCACTGCTTTTAGAGTCAATAAAAAAGCAGGATTTTGGAGATTATGAAATAATTTTGGCTGACGCCGGGTCTACGGATAAAACAATAGAAATTGCGAAAAAATATGGGTCAAGGGTGATTCCTGGAGGATTGCCGGCAAGAGGAAGAAATGAGGGGACTAGAATTGCCAGGGGAGATATTTTATTCTTTTTGGACTCAGATGCTGTCTTGCCAGATAATTTTTTTGAAAAAGCCTTGCCTGAATTTGGAAACAGAAAACTAGAAATTGCCAGTTTTTGTTTGGTTCCGATTCCCAGAAGCAGAATTTCTTTGTTTTTGTATAATATTTCCTATAATTGGCCTATCGTGGCTTTAGAAAAAATTTTGCCACATGCTGCAACAGGAATTTTAGTTGAAAAGAATCTTTTTGAGAAATTAGGAGGATTTGATGAAGATGTGAAGCTTGCCGAGGATATGTATTTAGCCAGGCGCGCTAAAAGAATAGCAAAATTCGGCATAATAAGGTCTGTTAAAATTTATGCTTCAGATAGAAGGGTTAAAGAAGACGGCTGGCTTAAAACCGGAATGAAGTTCTTTCTTTGCGAAATGCACATGATTTTTATAGGTCCGGTAAAATCTGATATTTTTAAGTACAGATTCGGCCACAAATAACCAAATAAAATTATGCTTTCTATTATTATCCCAACTTTAAACGAAGAAAAATATCTGCCGTTACTGCTCAAGTCTATAAAAGAGCAAAACGTCAAGGACTATGAAATAATTATTTCTGATGCCCAATCAACCGATAAAACTTTAGATATCGCAAAGAAAAATAATTGTAAAATAGTTTTAGGTGGATTGCCGGGGAAAGCCAGGAATGAGGGGGCGAAAGTAGCTAAGGGGAATTTGCTTTTGTTTTTGGACGCAGATGTTTTACTGGGTCCCAACTTTTTGAAAAATGCTATAGAGGGTATAGAAAATAAAAAATTAGATGTAGCCACCTTTCCGCTTTTTCTTAGCGGAGAGAGAAAAAATAAAGCCATTTCCCATTTTTATAATTGGTGGGTGGTGGTGTCAAAACCCTTTTTAACACACGCCTTCGGCGCCGCTCTTTTGGTAAAAAAAGAAGTTTATGAAGAGTTGGGTGGTTTTGACGAGGAAATAAAATTAGCTGAAGATCATGAATTTTCTCGTCGTGCAAAAAAAATAGCCACTTGCGGAATTATAAAATCAACATATGTGCTAGTTTCTGACAGGCGATTTAAAACCGACGGTTGGTTTTCTGTGGCAATAAGATACCTACTTTGCGAACTCCACCTCATTTTTATTGGTCCGGTAAAGTCAGATATTTTCAAATATAGGTTTGGTCACTATAAAAATGAAACTAAAGACTAACTTTATACGTATCCATTAAAAGAGGATTGTGTTCTCTATTTTTCATTACTTTAAATAAAATAGACTCTATTAATTAATTTTATTAGTTCCATGGAAAAACTAGCGGATATTAACATTAAACAAGTCAAAAATAAGGTTTTAAAAATACTCAAAAATAAGATTTTTTTGGGAGCAGTGCTCTTAATTGTAGCGGGGTGCGTTATAGGTTTTTCTGCGGGGATTATTGGTGTGCGCTACTTTCCTTCTCAAATTGATAAAATTTTCCAATATTTTAATGCGCCAGCGGTTGAAACTCCCATTATCGACAACCAAAATGAGACAAAGTTATATGTTTCTGGTATTTCCTACGAACAAGCCATAATCGATGCAGCTAAAAACGTTTCTCCATCTGTTGTTAGTATTGTAATTTCTAAAAATCTGCCGGTTTATGAGCAGCAGTTTATAGACCCTTTTGGAGGCACGTTTCCCGGATTTAATTTTCAGGTTCCTCAACAAGTTCAAAATGGAACAAAATACCAGGAAGTTGGGGCGGGTTCAGGGTTTATAGTTTCTGAAGATGGTTTAGTTTTAACAAACAAGCACGTTGTTTCTGATAATAAAGCTGATTATACAGTTTTTACTAATGACGGTAAAAAATATTCTGCCAAGGTTTTAGCCTTAGACCCAGCTCAAGATTTAGCTGTAATAAAAATAGACCCGCAAGAAGAAAAAACATTTCAGGCTGTAACATTGGGAGATTCCGATGGGTTACAGACAGGCCAAACAGCGATAGCAATTGGAAACGCCTTGGGCCAATTCAAAAATACGGTTTCAGTTGGCGTGGTTTCCGGGCTTGGTAGAACAATTTCGGCATCCGATCAGGTAGGATCTTTTTCAGAAACGCTTCAAGATATTATACAAACAGATGCGGCCATCAACGCTGGAAATTCTGGAGGACCGCTACTTAATTTAAGGGGTGAGGTTATTGGTATTAATACTGCTATGGCCCAAGATGCGCAAGGCATTGGATTTGCTATTCCTATTAACATGGCAAAAAGTGACATAGAACAAGTTAAAACGACAAATAAAATTGTTTATCCTTTTTTGGGGGTTAGATACGTTGCGGTAGACGCTCAAATTAAAGATGAATACAAGCTATCTGTCGATTATGGCGTGTTAGTCTTGAGGGGAGACAATGGCGAGGTGGCAATAACCAAAGGGTCTGCTGCTGAAAAAGCGGGAATTAAAGAAAAAGATGTTATCCTGGAATTAAACGGACAAAAAATAACAGTAGATAATAGTCTGACAAAAATGATTATGAAGCTTAAACCCGGGGATACGGTTTCTCTAAAAATACTGCGTGGTGAAAATGAGATGAGCGTAGACGCTGTTTTGGGAGAAAGAGAGCAATAATTCTTGACAAGTATTAGTTGGGGGAGTATAAGTAAAATATACTTGTATGGTAATAACTTTTAGGCAAAATTCTTATTTTTATTTTTCCTTTTTTAAGAAGAGGACTGGTTTGGTGTAGAGCTTTAAAAATAGCAACCAGCACAGTCCCTTTCTCAAAAAGGGATTTTTTTTACAAAATCTTTTGAGAAGGATTGTTCTTTAGATAAACGAGAGGAGTTATTATGGCGATTAATGGGTTAAGGAAGTTTTCTGTGGCTGACGGTTTGCCTCAGGAAGAGGTAGACCAAATGGACGTTCTAGGGTCTGAGGTCGTTAGTAGAGTAGTTTGCTACGTCCTAGGTCCAAAAGGAACGAATATCGAGCAGGCAACGGCAAGGTGGCTTAATCGTTTGCGAGTCACCGGGAAGTCAGAGATTCATCTCTGCGACACGCCCGAGGAATGCCTCCAAGCAGCTCGGCAAATTACCGAGGATGGTGTTGTGGCAGTATATGTGACTTGTGCCGTTTATGCGCACGAAAGCACATTTTTCTTTTGCAACCCGGACGTCTACCCATTTTTCTCGCAAGAGATTATGTTGCTCGACAAAATGCAACTTGCAACCAGACCAGAGATGGCTGCTAGTATCGCGGATGGGATTGTACCAAAGGACTGGACCATATCTTCCCATCCCTCTCCCCAGTATTTGGCCAACGGCTTGGGCTGTAAGATTGTTATCGTGAACAGCAATGCCGCCGCCGCCGAACACTGCAGAGAAAGCTTGTCTTCCGCCTGTATTACAACAGAGTCGGCGCAAAAAAGGTGTGGGCTGGTTACTCTGCATGAATTTGGAAGCCCTGCAATGGTTTTCTTTTTCGGGATAACCGAGCATGGAGCCAATATTATCAGAAGGGCGTTTAAAGCCGTTTTGGTTGATAGGACCGATTTCACTCGGCCGAGCACGAAGTAACCCCTTTCAGTTGTCGGGTGCTTCTCTGCAAAACAGAGAAGCACCCACTTTTTTAAAAATTAAATAGTATAATATATTTACTTTACTTAAAAAATTATGATTAATGCAATTTTAGGAGCTAACGGAGAAATGGCAAAAAATCTTCTTTTGCCACTTTTGAAGCAATTAGGGCAGGTTATTTTAGTTGATAAAGAAACCTCACCAGAAAATTTGAAACACGCTTTTGAGGCAGATGTTATTTGGCTAAGTATTCCGAGAGACCAAGTAGAAAATATTTTAGGAGGCATCAATTTAAAACCTTCTCAGTTAATCATTGATATTTGCTCTATCAAAAGAAACTTATCCGAAGTGATAAAAAAAACAGGAGCCGCTCATTTATCTTTACATCCTTTGCAGGGATCGCGCGTGCCACTAAACGGGCAAAAGTGGACGGTGATTAATAGAAAAGAAGCCGAAAAAAATCAAAAAGCAGAGGGAATTTTAACGTTTTTGAAAAATCAGGGGATTAGCCTTATTGAGTGTCAAACAGAGGAAGAGCACGATTTTATGATGGGAGTTACATTAAGTTTCCCGGAGGTCTTAACAATAGTAATTGAGTCTCTGATTGATCAATATTCAAAGGAGTGCAACCAAGAAAAGCCGAGTATGGAAAAATTAATGGAATGGTCTGTCCCCGCTTCAAACGCTCTATTCTCTTCGTATATTCATATGATTAACAGTTCAGCTGATTGGCTTAGGAAAGATCTGTTACTGGGTGATCATGGTAATCTTTTAGATGTTGCCAAAAAAACATTTGCAGATCTCAGTAAAATCTCGGCCGCTGAAGTTGAAAAAAGATTGTCTGAACAAAAAGGCTTTGTGGATAAATTACCACTAGAGGAAAGAAAGAGAATTAAACAATGGATAGAAAGATGGTTTGTTGACTCAACTCAGAAGATTTTCGCTTTTCATAAAAAAATATCGATGAAGCCACGACTAAAAATACAATTCACCGTTAATGATGCGCAGGAGATTTTTCCGACAGAAAATAAAAAGGTTTTAGTTGGCATACACGGCATTGAAGGATGTTTTACTCATGAATCGGCATTGAGGTTATGTGAGGATTTAGAAATTGATTCTGCAAAAATAGATTTTAAATATTTGATTGATGCAGAGGGGGTTATTGGAGCCGTCGATAGGGGGGAAATAGATAGAGGAGTTTTTTGTGTTGCTAATTCCGGGTCCGGAGCCTATATAGACAGCATGAAAATGATGGGAGAATACGATTTCGATGTTTTAGCCCTATATGGTATGGAAATTATGCAGTGCTTAATGGCAAGGCCAGAAGTAAAGGATGTTTCGGAAATAAAAGAGGTTTTTGCTCATCCTCAGGCGATTTCTCAGTGTGAGCGTACTTTCGCTGAAAAATATCCAGAGATGAAGTTAATCAAGGGCAAGGACGCCGATGATACAGCCCTTTGCGCCAAAAGAATTGCAAATAAGGAATTTCCAATAGAAACGGCGACTCTAGCTTCGCAAATTGCAGCCAAACTTTATGGATTGAATATTTTAGAATACGGTATGCATCATGACCCGTTTAATACAACAACAATGCTGGTTATAAAAAGGAAACAACTTAGGAGGGTTCACCAGAAGATATAGTAAAAGACCCGACTCGTAGGAGGCAGTTTTTTATCACTCTTGACTTGAGAGTGCTATTTGTATTAAACTGTATTATATAATAAAATAAAAAATATGAACGGTAATAATTTTACAAATAAAGCCCAGGATGCGTTAATGCAGGCTCAGTCATTGGCTCAAGAAAAAGGACAGTCTCAAATAGATGCCCTGCATTTGTTGTATTCTTTGATTGTTCAGGAGGGTTCTATTGTTGCAACAATTTTACAGAAGCTTGGAATAGATGGCGATTCGTTAAAGAAAAAGGTGGAATCTCAAATAGAAAAAATTCCTAATACCTTGACTCCACAGGCATTCGGCCAGTTTTATCTTACTCAGGATATGGCTAAAGTTTTAGATAGAGCCAGGCAGGAATCTATAAAAATGAATGATGAGTTTATTTCTGTTGAGCATTTATTTTTAGCATTACTAGACACAAAGTCTGGCGCCAAAGATATTTTAGAAAAAGTCAGTTTTATGTCTGGGGCATATTCTGGGTCGCAAATGGATGGCCTAAAATCATCTAAGCTTGATTACGAGGCTGTGGCAAAAGTTTTATCTCAAATAAGGGGTGGTCAAAGAATTACAGATCCCGAGCCTGAATCAAAATACCAGGTTATCGAAAAATACACCAGAAACCTAACAAACTTGGCGGCTGCTGGGAAAATAGACCCGATAATTGGCAGAGATAATGAAATTAGGAGATTGATGCAGATAATTTCTAGACGTACAAAAAATAACCCTGTGTTGATTGGAGAGGCCGGCGTTGGAAAGACAGCTATTGTTGAAGGTTTTGCCCAAAGAATTGCAAGGCAAAACGTGCCAGACTTTTTGAAAAACAAAGAAGTTATTTCTTTAGACTTAGGTTCTTTAGTTGCAGGAACAAAATATAGGGGAGAATTTGAAACAAGAATTAAGGCACTATTAAAAGAGCTTTCAAGATCGGCAGGAAAATATATTTTATTTATTGATGAATTACACACCCTAGTTGGAGCAGGGGCCGCCGAAGGGGCAATTGACGCTTCAAACCTTTTAAAGCCTGCGCTAGCTCGCGGAGAGTTAAGGGCTATTGGAGCCACAACTACAAGGGAGTACCAAAAATATATCGAGCAAGACCCTGCGCTAGAAAGAAGGTTCCAACCAATTTTTGTGCAAGAGCCAAACGTAGAGGACGCCACCGCAATGTTGCGTGGAATTAAAGAAAAATATGAAGTCCACCACGGAGTAAAAATAAAAGACTCTGCCATAAAGGCAGCCGTTGATTTGGCAAACAGATATATTTCTGACAGATTTTTACCAGATAAGGCAGTGGACTTAATGGACGAGGCGGCCTCAGCTTTGCGTTTGGAAATAGAATCTGACCCCCAGGAATTAGAAAAATTTGATGAAGCGGTTATGAAGCTAGAAATTGAAAAACAAGCCCTGAAAAAGGAAAAGGGATCCGAGAGAAGGTTGAGGGTAATTGCCAGAGAATTAGCCGACTTAAATGAAAAAGCAAAGGCCTTACGATTAAAATGGGGAGCGGAAAAAGAACTAATTAATAAGATTAAAGAAATCCGAGAAAAAATGGATGGCCTTTCTTATCAAACAGAACTCGCTCAGAGAGATGCTGATTTAGAAAAGGTGGCCGAAATAAAATATGGGAAAATCCCAGAATTATTAAAAGAGTTGGCCGCAACAGAGCAAAAATTAATTGGAATTCAAAAAGAACACAGATTTTTAAAGGAGGAAGTTACGGAGGAAGAAGTTGCTAAAGTTGTTTCCAGGTGGACAGGAATTCCGGTTATGCGCTTAATCACAGAAGAAGCTAAAAAGCTGGAAACAATGGAGGACACTCTTAATAGAAGGGTTATTGGGCAAGGAGAGGCAATTTCAGCGATTTCACGAGCTATTCGCAGAGCAAGGGCTGGAATTTCAGAAGAGAATAAACCATTGGGGTCATTTCTATTTTTAGGTCCAACAGGTGTTGGAAAGACAGAAACTGCCAGAGCTTTAGCAGAGTTTTTGTTTGACGATGAAAAAGCGCTTATTAGAATGGATATGTCCGAATATATGGAACGCCACACGGTTTCTAAAATCATAGGCTCGCCCCCTGGATATGTGGGTTATGAAGAGGCTGGACAGTTAACAGAAAAAGTAAGACGCAGGCCATATTCTGTGCTTTTGTTAGATGAGGTTGAGAAAGCTCACCCTGATGTTTTCAACATCTTGTTGCAAATTTTTGAAGATGGAAGATTAACCGACTCTAAAGGAAGAACAGTCTCCTTCAAAAACACAATAATTATAATGACTTCTAATTTGGGTTCCGACTATATTAACAAAATGTCTTCAATTGGGTTTAGTAACAAAGAAGATTTGATGCAAAGAGAATCGATGAGAGAAAAA
>Ga0268276_1002784_pt1 | contig 14422 bp, 9 predicted proteins | sample saktaG_4_FD_190145 | JGI IMG/M metagenome (GOLD analysis project Ga0268276, IMG submission 190145) | Saline water microbial communities from Sakinaw Lake, British Columbia, Canada - sak_2010_1_5_45m | ecosystem: Environmental > Aquatic > Non-marine Saline and Alkaline > Saline ...
GTTCTGGGTGGCCGTGGCCGGAGCCGTGACCGGGCATCGTCTCGTCCGGTTCGGCGCCTGGACGGCCGTCGCCTTCGCCGCGGCGGTCGGCATGGGTTCCATGCTCTGGTACCTTTCGCTCGTCCGCTTCGTCTCCCGCCGGCAGGACCGGATCAAGCCCGAGGCCTTCCGCAAGATCCTTTTCTATCTGGCCCTGGCGCTCGCGGCCTTCGCCATCTACACCCTGGGCACGGTCTTCATCTAGCGCCCGATGACCAAGCGAGGGCGGGTCGAAAAAACCTACGCCTTCGAGGTTCCCGACCGCATCCCCTTCGTCCCGGCCGTCTATGAACACAAGGCCCGGCTCATCGGGCGCACGCCCTCCGAGGTCTGCCGCAACTTCGAACTCCTTCTCGAATCCCTGGACAAAGAGCTCGAGGTCTACGATCCCGACATGCTCGTCGTCGGCATCGACGTCTACAACGTCGAAGCCGAGGCCTGCGGCTGCAAGATCCGCTATTTCGACGGCTCGTCAGACGTCCCCGCGGTCGCCGCTTCGCTCCTCGACGGCCCGGGCGGCCTCCGCAAACTCGGCCTCCCCGACCCGACCCGGGACGGCCGGATGCCGCTCTTTCTCGAAGCGGCCGCCCGCCTCCACAAGGAGAAAGGACGGGACCTCATCGTCCGGGGCGCCCTGACCGGGCCTTTCTCCCTCGCCTGCGCCCTGGCCGGGACGGAAGCGGTCCTCGTGGCGAGCGTCGAGGACCCTGGCTTCATCAGGGACCTCCTCGGCTTCTCGGCCCGGGTGGCGGCCGTCTTCGGCCGGGCCTTTCTCGAGAGAGGGGTCGAGCCCATCCTCTTCGACTCCAAGGCCACCCCGGCCGCCTCCTCTCCCCGGATCTTCCGGGAATTCGTCCTCCCCGCCTACCGCGATATCCTCATGCCGGAGCTCGGCGCGGCGGGGGCGCGGCACACGCCCCTCATCATCGGCGGCGACACGACCTCCGTCCTCGAGGACCTCCTCCGGACCGGAGCGCCCCAGCTCCTGTGCGACGCGGGGTCGGACCTGGCGCTTTTCGGAAAAAGATGCCGGGAGGAACGGCGCGCCCTGAGGGTCAGCGTGGACTCGCGGCTCGTCCACCGGGGACGGCCGGAGGAGATCAAGTCCGAGGGGCTACGGATCCTCGGGGCGACGGCGGGCCAACCGGGTCTCTTGTTCGGGTGCGGCGTCGTGGCCTATGACTGCGACCCGGAGAACGTCCTCGCCCTGCGCGAGGCCCGCGAAGAATTCTGCGGATCTCAGCCGCGCGGTTGACGGAGGGCCGGGACGAGATCAGCGGCCCGGGAAAGCAAGAGTCCCTGCCGCCGGACGAGGCCTTCCACTTTATCCCGGTCGACCGCGGTCGTTGTGCCGATGCCGGTCGCGCAGATCGCGCCGCAGGCCGAAGCGTAAAGAAGGATGTCCAGCCAGTCGTCGGAGGAGAACCGGTCGGGGAGCTTGCCTTGGAGGATGGCCTTGTAGGTCTTGAGGATGAGCCCGGCCGAGAAAGCGTCGCCCGCCCCCGTCGGATCCTTGACCCGGATGGAGAACGCGGGGACCCGGATGAGCGCTCCGGGAACGCCGGCCAGGGCGCCCTCTCCACCCAAGGTCAGGAAGACGTCCTTCGCCCCCAGCCGGCGGATCATGCCCGCGGCCTTGGCCGGCTCGGTTTCGCCCACGAATGACGCGGCTTCATCGGCGTTGCAGTGGAAGAAATCGATCCAGGGCAGGGCCTTGCGGAGGAAGCCCCACGTCTTCCGGTAAGGGCTGACCACGTCGACGAAGGTCAGGGCGCCGAGCTTTTTCGCCCGCCGCAGGACTTCGGCCAGGCCAGAATCGAGCCGGCCAAGGAGCCCGACGCCGCCGGCATAATAGATGAGCGGGCGATGTTTTTCGAGAAGCGCGAGAACCGGCGCGACCGACATCTCGACGTTGGCCCCGGGGTCGGCGTGGTAGCGGCGGTCTTCGCCCTTCGTGATGAGGATGAGGTCGAGGGAGGTCGGGGCCCTGTCGGAAATAACGGGCTCGACCCGGAGCCCCTGCCGCCTCAGGCGGCGGACGAGAAAATCGCCGAACAGGTCGCGTCCCGCCGGGAAGACGACGCGCAGACGGGATTTCGGGAAGCCCAGCCGGACGAGATCTCCCGAGACGTTGCAAGCGTGGCCGCCGGGGGACGTTCGGATCGAGCAGAACGCGAGCTCGCCCGGCCGGGCCACGCGCTCGAGGCCGCTCCCGATCATGTCGACGACGGCGATTCCGCTGATGAGGACCACGCTTCTATTGTAATTATTTTCTCTTGCACTTCCAAGTTCATCTATCGCGCCGGGGAAATCACGCTGAATCTGCGCGGACAAAGAAGGGAAAGATTAAGAGGGAGACAAGAAGAAACCGGAGGACGTGTCCCCACATGGTCGCCACCCGGGCTGTGATGGTAGTTGGCCGCCGATACAAGGGCTGAGGGTGTCATCAGAGTGAGCATAAGCGGTGATTTAGGCGGTTAGAAGCCGGATGAGGGGAGTTTCAGGGGAACCCGCCAAAACGTGTCTGAGCGAGGCGTAGCGCACGCCGAGCAAGTTGTTTTGGCGCCGAATCCGGTGAACTAACCGGCGTAGAAAATCACCGCAGCGAACGAGGATGACACCGGAGGCCCCTCGGCGGCCAGTTCTTCAAGTGAACCTATTGACATATCCCGTCGTATAATGGTTGAGGAGGCGCGAAGATGACAAAATTTCTGCTCTGGCTCATCCTGCTCGTGATCTGCTGGCCGATCGCCCTCCTGGCGCTCCTCCTTTTTCCGATCGTCTGGCTCTTGCTCATCCCCTTCCGGCTTCTTGGCATCACGGTCAGCGCCGTGCTCGACCTGTTCAAGGCCATCATCATGCTCCCGGCAAGGCTGCTCCGCGGGCCGTCCCGGGCCTGAGCCCGGCCGGCCGGGGTTTGCTATTCGGCCCCGCCTCTTCATATAATTGTGCCCATGGAAGTCCAGGAACACTTCTATTCGGATGACCCTGCCCGCGGCCCGGCCGACGGCAAAACGACGCTTCGCGGCGTCGAATACTTTTTCCTCGGCAACGGCCTCATCCAGGCCGCGGTCCAGGTCACGCCGGCCGAGGGCGCGACCCCGGTCGGGCTCCTCGTCATGGACCCCGAGCGCCTGGGACCTAAGCGCTCCGCCCTGACCTTCGACGGCGGTTCCGGGATAAGGGCGACGGCTCTCTCTCTCGTCACGGCGGGTATCGTCCGCTCCGCCCGCGGAGGCTCCGTCCGGGCACGCTGGATCCCGAAAGTGCCCGACCCTCGCGTCGAGATATGCTGGAGGAGCGGCCCGTTTCGCGTCAAGGAACTGTTCTTCTGTCCGGACATGGGCTCGGCGCGACTCCTGCGCCGGGTCACGGTGATCCGAACCACGCCGGGCGGTCCCTCCGTCCGCCTCGTGACGGGCGTCGGAAGCAAAACCGTCGAGACCTCCCTCGCCTTCCGAGGCGGAAGCGCCAAGACGGCCGTTTTCGAATACCGGATCGCCAAGCGACAAGGACGGCCGTCCTGCGTCATTCGGCTTGGGGCCGATCCAGCCGCCGAGCCCGCCTCCAGCGCTTATTGGGAGAATACGGCCGTTGCCCGATTCTCCGATCCGCTCCTCGACCGTTTCTTCGCCGCCTCGAAGTTCCAACTCAGGGCCGCGGTCGCGACATCCGGCCGGCTCGACGGCGGCATCTGGCAGTACAACCTCGAATGGATCCGCGACCAGGCGCTCATCGCCCTGGCCCTGACCATGTCCGGGCAGTCCGGGCCGGCCCGGACGATCCTCGACCGCCTCCTCTCGGAGTTCGTCAGCGACGAGGGCGCGACCATGGATTCGAGCCGGTTCCGGGCCTGGGAGGAGAGCGAGTTCGACCAGAACGGCGTCCTCCTTTTCGCCTTGGAGTCCTACGCGAACTGGACCGGGGACAGGGAGCTTCTCCTCGAGCGCTGGGATAAGATCGAAAAAGCGGCCGCCTTCCCCCTCCGCCGGGCTTTCCTCCACGAGCCGTCGGGCCTTCTGGTCAACCGGCGCGAGTTTTGGGAGAGGCACGAAGCCCACGGCGTCCAGATGGGCATGGAGCTCGCCCACCAGCTCTTCGTGACCATGGGCCTTCGATCGGCCGGCCGGATGGCCCGCCTCATCGGCAGGACGGGCCGGGCCGATAGCTGGGACGCGGCCGCGGCCAGGCTCCGCGAGGCCATGCTGCGGGACGCGAAATACTCCCTCGTCGAAGCGGGGACGTTCATCAAGCGGCGCGGTGTCGCCGGCGATGTCCAGGAAGAGATCCGGCCTCTGGCCGATTCCTCCCTGCCGCGCCAAGCCCCCCTATTCGAGGCGGGCCGGCACCTGCTCAACCCGGATTCCTCCGCCGCGCTCCCCCTTGCCTGGGAGTTCGTCGACCCGGCCGGCCGCCTCGCCGGGCGGACGCTCGCGTCGATGGGAACGCTGTGGAACCAGCGTTGGAAGGGCGGCGGCTACGGCCGCTACCACGTCACGTCGGAGCCGGACTCTCCCGGCCCCTGGCCTTTCCCTTCGCTCTTCATCGCCCGGGCCGCGTTCGAGGCGGGGAATGACGCCGCGACGCGCCGTGTCCTCGACTGGCTCGGCCGGGTCCCCGGCGGGCGCGCGGCCTCCTGGTTCGAATTCTACGGGCCGCGGCCCGTGCCGCCCTATCCCCAGGTCGGTATCATCCCCTGGACTTGGGCCGAGCTCGTCTTCCTCTTCGTCCACCACATGCTCGGCGTAAGGCCCGGACCGGACGCCATCCGCCTCCGGCCGCGGCTTCTCCGCGGGCTGACCCGGATGGATGTCGACTTGCCCCTGCGGGGCGGCCGTCTGGAAATGACCGTCCGGAAGGCGCGCCGGGGCGAGGAGCCCGGGTACAAGGTCGGCTCGCGCAAGATCCCCTTCCGCCCCTATGGCCTGGGGCTCGAGCTGCCGGAAAAATCGGGGCGGATCTCCGTCCGCGGCACCTTGCCCTGAGAAAGGACGCGAATGGCCAGGAAAAAGATCCATCTCGTTTCGAACGCCCATCTCGATCCGGTCTGGCTCTGGGAATGGCAGGAGGGCGCCGGAGAGGCCCTGTCCACGTTCCGCCAGGCGGCCGAATTCTGCGAAAAGCACAAAGGATTCATTTTCTGTCACAACGAGGCCGTCCTTTACCAGTGGGTCGAGGAATACGAGCCGGCCCTCTTCCGCCGGATCCGCAAGCTCGTCCGGGAAAAGAAGTGGCACATCATGGGCGGCTGGTACGTCCAGCCCGATTGCAATATGCCCAGCGGCGAATCGTTCGTCCGGCAGATCCTCCTCGGCCGGCGCTATTTTTCGGAAAAATTCGGCGTCGAGCCGCGAACGGCGGTCAACCTCGACCCCTTCGGCCACACCCGCGGCCTCGTCCAGATCCTGGCCAAGAGCGGCTATACCGCCTATCTCTGCTGCCGTCCGGGCGACAAAGAATGCCCGCTTCCCCAGGACGAATTCGTCTGGGTCGGCTATGACGGCTCCGAGGTCCTGGGGAACCGCGCCTCGGCCCACTACTGCTCGGTCGGCGGGAAAGAGCGGGAGCGGCTCGAAAAGTGGCTGGCCGAGCATCCCGAGGGCGACCTGGCCATCCACCTCTGGGGCATCGGCGACCACGGCGGCGGGCCGTCGCGAAAGGACCTCCGGGACCTCGCCGCCCTGATGGCCGAGCGCCGGGACCTCGAGCTCGTCCACTCGACGCCGGACGCCTACTTCGCGGAGCTCGCAGCGAAGCGCCCGTCCCTCCCCCGCCGCGGAAAGGACCTCAACCCCTGGGCCGTCGGCTGCTACACGTCGATGTCCAGGGTCAAGCAGGGGCACCGCCGGCTCGAGAACGAGCTCTTCTCGGCCGAGAAGATGGTCACGACCGCCTGGCTTCAAGGCCTCATGCCCTACCCGCAAGACGCGTTCGAGGACGCCATGCGCGACCTGGCCTTCGTCGAATTCCACGACATCCTGCCCGGTTCGGCCATCCCGGCCGGCGAGGACGGGGCCGTCCGGATGCTCGGCCACGGCCTGGAGATCCTGTCCCGGCTCAAGGCCCGGGCCTTTTTCGCCCTGGCTTCGGGCGAACCCAAGGCGGCCGCGGGCGAGATCCCGATCTTCGTTTTCAACCCCCACCCTTACCCCGTCCGGACTCTAGTCGAGTGCGAGTTCGAGCCCTGGGAGCCGAACTTCGAGAAGACCTTCTGGAGCCCGCGGATCTATGCGCGGGGCAGGGCGTTGCCGTCGCAGGCCGAAAAAGAGGAGAGCAACCTCAGCGTCGAATGGCGCAAGCGCGTCGTTTTCGAAGCCGAGCTCGCGCCCGGCCGGTTGAACCGATTCGCCTGCCGCCTCGAACGGACGCCGGAAAAGCCCCGGCCGGCGGTCGGGGAAGAGGACGGCGCCTTCACCGTCGCGACGGCCGACCTCGTCGCCTCGGTCAACGCCCGGACCGGTCTCCTCGACGTCTACCGGGCGGCGGGCATCGACTTCCTCGAACCCGGCGGATTCACGCCCCTCGTCATCAAGGACAACGCCGACCCCTGGGGCATGAAAGTCCGGAGCTTCCGGACGCTCGAGGGGCGCTTCACCCTGGCCACGCCCGAGGAGGCGGCCCGCTTCTCCGGGATCCGCGAAGGCGGGAATAAGCCCGTCCTCGATGACGCGAACGGGTTCAAGCCCGTTCGCATCATCGAGGATGGCGACGTCCGCACGGTCGTAGAATCGATCCTCTCATACGGGGCGTCGCGGATCGCCCTCCGCTACAAGATCCCCAAGCGCGGGACGGAGGTCGAGGTCGAGGTCCGCGTCTTCTGGGCCGAGCGGGACCGGATGCTCAAGCTGGCGTTGCCGTCCAAGCTCCGGGCGGCGCGGTTCATGGGGCAGGTGGCCTACGGCGCCGACGAGCTCCCGGGGAACGGCGACGAGGCCGTCGCCCAGAAGTGGCTGGCCCTCGTCTCGGAAAAGGACGGGGCGGCCATGACCGTCGTCAACGACGGCGTCCACGGTTCGGACTGGAGCGGCGGCGAACTGCGCCTGTCCCTCCTGCGTTCGCCGGCCTATGCCGCGGACACCTGGGAGGACCGGCTCGCCGTCGCCCGGGACAGGTTCATCCCCCGTCAGGACACGGGAGAAAGGGTCTTCCGTTTCTGGCTCAACGGCGGCCCGCTCGGCGACCGCATGGGAACGATCGACCGGGAGGCCCTGGCCCGCAACGAAGCGCCTTACGTCCTGGCTTACTTTCCGCCGGGCGGAAAAAAGAGGGCGCGGCCGGGGGTCGTGGTCGAGGGCGAGGCCGTCGAGGTCACGGCGTTCAAGAGATCCGAGGACGGCAACGACATCGTCGTCCGGCTGTTCGAGCCGACGGGAAAGGCGCGGACGGCCGTCGTCAAGCTCCCGGTGTTCGGGGCGAGCGCCAAAGTCAGGCTCGGGGGCTTCGAGCTCCGGACGCTTCGCTTCAACCGGCGCACCCGGCAGTTTTCGGAAACGGACCTTCTCGAAAGGAAGCCGCGCGAGGCATGACCTCCAAGGAGAGAGTCTACGCCGCCTTGGAGGGCCGGATCCCCGACAGGGTCCCTTACGCGGAGTTCGCCGTCGACTTCGACACGGTCGAGCGCATCCTCGGACACGAAACCTACCTCCGGGCCAAGGCCGAGTCCCAGATCGCCTTCTGGGAGGGACGGGACGACGAGGTCGCCGCGAGCTGGCTCGAGGATCACATCGAGCTTCACAAAAAGCTCGGGCTCGATATCGTCACCTTCCCCATGGCGACGTGGGAGATGCCGCCTCCGGGCGACGACCCGCCGCCCCGACGGATCGACGCCAACACGTGGGAGGATCGCCGCGGCCGTATTTACAAAATGTCGGACGCGACCCGGGACATCACATGCGTCCACGACCCGGTCCGGGACGCCCGGGTCTTCACCGCGGCGGAGTTCGAAAAGGAGCCGGAGCCGCCCCGGCGCGACGAACGGTCCTGGAAGATCCTCGACGCCGTCATCCAGGAGTTCAAGGCGGAGAAGTTCATCTGCGGCCCGTCGGGAGGGTCGGTCGGCATCGTCCTCCTCGGCGGCATGGAGCGGGGCCTCTTCGAGCTCGCCGCGAACCCGGACGCCGTCCGGGCGGCGACGGCCTATCTCGTCCGCCAGCAGAACCTGGCCGACGCGGTTTTCATCCACCCCGACTCCGACGCCGTCATGTGGGCCGAGGACCTCGGCTACAAGACGGGCCCGCTCATCGGGCCGGCCATGTTCCGGGACTTCTTCCTCGAGGCCAACAAGGAACGGGCGCGGAACGTCAAGGGCAAGTTCGGCAAGAAGATCCTCAAGCACTGCTGCGGCAACATCAACATGCTCATGGACTTTTTCATCGATATCGGCTTCGACGCCTACCAGTCCATCCAGCCGACGGCCGGCATGGACATCTGCCGCCTCAAGAAAGACTACGGCGACAGGATCGCGCTCTGGGGCGGCGTCGCCGTCGAGCACCTCGTCGGGGGGACGGCCGAGGAGGTCCGGGCCGACGTGCGGCGGGCCATGGCCTGCGCCAAGCCGGGCGGACGGTTCATCCTCGGCACGAGCCACAGCGTCGCCGTGGGCACGAAGTACGACAATTTCATGGCCATGCTGGACGAGCACGCGAAACTGTGCCAGTATTAGCCCGGAAGAGCGGATGATGCCTGCCCCCGTATCCTTGGTCCTGGTCGGGATCGGCGGCATGGGCGCGGTCTATATCCGCGAACTCCTCGAAAACAAGGACGGCGGTCTTTTCCGCATCGCCGGCGCCGTCGATCCCGCGCCCAATCGCTGTCAGCAGTACGTCGAAATGCGGGCCATGGGCGTCCCGTGCTTCGTCAGCCTCGCGGATTTCTACAGGAACCGGACGGCCGAATTGGCCATCCTCTCCTCCCCGATCCAATGCCACAAGCCCCAGATGTTGTTCGCCCTGGCCAAGGGCAGCCATGTCCTCTGCGAAAAGCCCGCGGCGGCCACGATCCAGGACGTCCGCGAGATGATCGCGGCGGAGAAGGCGGTGGCCCGGTGGGCCGCGGTCGGCTACCAGTGGTCCTTCAGTTCGACCGTCCAAGCGCTGAAAGCCGACGTCATGTCCGGGCTCTTCGGGGCGGCCAAGCGGATGAAGTGCCTCTATCTCTGGCCCCGGGACGAGGCCTATTACCGGCGGAACGACTGGGCCGGGAAAAAGCGCGACGCGGAAGACGCGTGGGTCCTGGACAGCCCGGCCCAGAACGCCATGGCCCACGACCTCCACAACATGTTCTACCTCCTGGGGAAGGGCACGGATTCGAGCGCCGAGCCCGTCGAAGTCGAGGCCGAGCTCTACCGGGCCAACGGCATCGAGAACTACGACACGGCGGCCGTCCGCGTCCGGACCGGGGAGGGCGTCGAGATCCTCTTCTTCGTAAGCCACGCCTCGAGCGGAGACAAGGGCCCGGTCGTCCGCTTCGAGTTCGAGAAGGCGGTCGTCCGCTGCGACAGCCGGGCGTCGGGGTTGTGGGCGGAGTTCCCCGATGGGACGCGCAAGGACTACGGCGTTCCCGACGCCGAGCCCATGAACAAGCTCTGGCGGTCGATCGCCGGCGTCCGGGACGGGACGCGGCCGCTGTGCGGGCTCCAAGCCGCGGCCAGCCAGACCCTGTGCATGAACGGCATGCAGGATTCCATGCCGGACATCCGCGATTTCCCCGCCGGGCTCGTCCGCGCCGTCGAAGCGGAGGGCAAGCGCCGGATGGTCGTCGACGGGCTCGACGAAGCGCTCGAGAACTGTTACGAAGCCGGCCGGCTCCCGTCCGAGATGGGCGTCCCGTGGAGCGCCAAGGGCACGGCCGTCGACCTCCGGGAATACGCCGGATTCCCTTCACGGTGAGCGGGATGCGGATCGAGATCCAGAAGATCGTCTACCCCGGCCGGCGCCTGGGTCTGGCCGAAGGCAAGGTCGTCTTCACGGACCGCGGCCTTCCGGGCGAGGCCGTCGAGGTCGAGGTCTTCAAGGACCGGAAAAACTACGTCGAAGCGCGGACGCTCCGCGTCCTCGAGCCCTCGCCATCGCGGGTCGAGCCGCGGTGCGGCCACTTTCTCGCCTGTTCCCCCTACCAGGACATGGACTACGGCCTGGAGCTCGAGGTGAAAAGGAGGCAGGTCGAGGAGATCATGTCCCGGGAGCTCAAGCGCCCCTTCGAGGCCCTGCCCGTGACGCCTTCGCCCGAGGTCTGGGGCTACCGGAACAGGATCCGGCTCAGGGTCATGCGGGAAGGCGGCTCGGCGCATTACGTCTACAACGAGCCGGGCGAGCAGGCGTCCTTCGTCACCGTGGACAGGTGCCATCTCGTCCCGGACCGGGTGAACGACATCCTGGCTCGGACGCTCGAGTTGATCGAGGCCGCGCCGTTCTCCTTTGTGACGGGCGTCGAGGTCAGGACGAGCCGTTCGAGCGGGCAGTCGCTCCTCGTCTGCGATCTCGAATCGGGGGCGGAGGCCGCGGCGCTGGCCGAAGGGCTGGCCGGCCTCAAGCGGGAATTCTCCCTGGTCGGAGCGGTCGCCTCGATCTACGACGGCAAACGATACAGGGACGAGCGGCTCTTCGGCCGGGACTTCCTCGAAGAAACGATCCGCGGTTTGACCTTCCGGATCGGCGCCCGGTCGTTTTTCCAGACGAATATCGGCATCCTCGAGAAGGTCTTCGACGACGTGGTCGAGGCGGTCACGCCGCAGGCCGAGGCGACGGTCGCCGACCTCTACAGCGGCCTGGGGACGTTCGGCATCCTGCTGGCGAAAAAGGCGAGGGAGGTCTTTGGCGTCGAGGAGGCCGGAGAGAACATCCCCTTCCTGAAGAAGAACCTGGCCCTCAACCGGGTCGGGAATTTCGCCGTGTGCGAAGGGACGACCGAGGAGTGGCTGCCCGAGGTCCTGGAGAGAAGGCCGGGCGTCGTCATCCTCGATCCCCCCCGCAAGGGCGTCGACCCGCGGGTCGTCAGGGGCCTCGTCGACGATCCGGTCCCCCTTCTTCTCTATCTGTCGTGCAATCCGACGACCCTGGCCCGGGACCTCAAGGGGCTCGGCCAGGCCTACGCCATCGCCGGCCTGCGGATCTACGACTTCTTCCCCCACACCCCCCACATCGAAACCCTCGCCGTCCTCGAACACCGGCAGCCGGTCATTCTCTCCATATGAGCACGTCGGCCGGGCGTAGCGGGTTCGAGCCCAGGACGATCTTGGAGCCGGGCTTGACGGGCACGGCGAACGGCCGCGATGAATAATTGACGCCGACGAAAAAGCCGTCACGCCACTCGACATACACTCCGGGCGGATAATTCGCGGCATCGACCCCGGCCCGGGCGTAGACTTCGCGCAGGACGTCCCTTTCGAGCCCGCCTTCGATCGTGTCCGCGCCGACGTACGTCACCGTCCCCCGCCCCAGCTTGCGCGTCACGACGGCCGGCTTACCGGCGTAGAACTGGTCGGCGTAGACGGCCAGGGTCTCCGTTCCGGAATACGGCTCGAGGACGTCGGCCCAGCGATTCCAGGCATATCCCTTTCCCTTCATGCGGACGAGGCCCCGGCCGTCGTCGAGGAGGTTGTCGAAGAGCTCGACCTCGGCCCCGACGAGAGGGGCGATGAGCGCGGCCCAAGGCGCCTCGGGGAGCTGGCCGCTCTTCGTTTTCTGGCCGGTCCGGCAGGTCAGGACGAGGTGCCCGCCGGCCTCGACGTACCGCGTCCATTTTTGAACGAGGGCCTCGTCAACGAGCTGGTAAGCCGGAGCGACGAGGAACGGGTAGGCGGCGAAATCAGCGTCCTCGCCGACGTAGTCGAGGGGCGCGCCGGCGGCCTTGACCGCGGCCATCATCTTGAAGCGGTGGTCCCACGTGTCCCAGAGGGCGGTCTGTTTGTGGATGTCGAGGTCCCACATGACGTCGTGGCTCCAGAGGAAGGCCGTCCGTCGGGTCTTGATCCCGTCGGGCGCCTTCGCCGCGGGGTCGTAGAGCTTCCGAAGCTCCTTCATCTCGACGATGACCCGGGCGAATTCGAGGCCCCCGCGCGAGAGCGTGACGCCGTCCGGGCCGACGATGCCGGCATGATAGAGCTCGCTGCCGTAGAGCGGCTGGCGGAAGCGGTAGGTGCAGGCGAACGACAGCCCGCCCCCGAACGCGTGCCACAACCACATCCGTACGGCTCCCGGCTCCGGCTGGGGGTTGATCCGGGCCCAGTTGACCTGGCCGGGTTGGAGCTCCATGACCCCGGTAACGCCCTTGAACGACCGGTAATAGTCGACGGCATAGGCCAACCGGTAGGGAGAGCCCAGCCGGAAGCCGAGCTCGCCGATGTTCTTCTCGCCGCGCACCGGGTACATCGTGAACGAGACGAAATCGAGGCGGTCCGTCCGGCGCGGGTCGGCCGTATCCGTGACATTGATATAGTTCGTCGTCACCCACTGCTCGGGGCGGATGTGCGCACGGAGGATATCGCGTTGGAGGTGGAGGTAATCGGCCTGAGTGTCGGCCGTGAACCGGCGGAAGTCGAGGACGGCGTGCGGGCTCAGGGCGTCCTCGCCGAACAAGCCCTCGTTCGGGATGAGGGCCTGGGCGAACGAATCGTATTTCGTGCTCCAAAAATTGCCGCCCCAGGCGGCGTTCATCTTCTCCACGGTCCCGTATTTCCTCTCGAGCCAAGCCTGGAACTTCAGGCGGGTCGAGGGGCTGTAGTCGGGCGGGGCCTGCGGCTCGTTGTCGAGCTGCCAGCCCCAGACGCGAGGGTCCTGCCCGTAGCGACGGGCCAGCTCGGAGACGATCCTTTTCGTATACTTGATGAAGACGTCGTTCGCGAGCGACCCGTTGGCCCTGGTGCCGTGCTCACGGCGACGGCCATCGGGGCCAACGAGATAGATCTCCGGATATTTTTCGCCCATCCAGGCCGGCGGACAGGGCGTCGGCGTGCAGAGGATGACCTTGAGGCCGTTTTGCGCCGCGAGAACGATGGCCCGGTCGAGCCAGGCGAAGTCGAACTTGCCGTCCGAGGGCTCGAGGAAGCCCCAAGCGAACTCCCCGAAGTGGGTGAACTCGAAACCGAGCGCGGCGATCTTCCCGAGGTCCCGCTCCCACTGCGATGCCGGCCATTGCTCGGGATAATAATAGACGCCGATCTTCATCAGGTCCGCTTTAGGGAAGAACCGCTGGGCGTCTGGCACCGGCGTTTGGGCCAGAGAAAACCCGGCGAACGTCGCGGCGACCACGACGGCGATAAAGAGGGCCAGATAGCGGAGCGCATTATTAGATAATTTCTCCCGATAGTGGGGGCGCAAACCGGGAGGCGGCGATAGATGTCGGGAAGAAAAACCACTGGTTCTCATCATTCACTCCTTTTGAAGCGTCCCGCGAGCTGGCCGCAGGCGGCGGCGATGTCGGTTCCCTTCGACAGCCGCAGGGTCGTGTTGACCTTCCGTTCTTCGAGCCAGCGCTTGAAGCGGGCGACATCGGCCTCGGTCGGCGTCTCGAAGGCCAGGCCCTCGACGGGGCTGTAGGCGATGAGGTTGACCTTGGCCCGGAGACGGCGGGAGATGCCGGCCAGGCCGTCGGCGTCGTCGAGCGAGTCGTTGAGGCCGCGGATGACGATGTACTCGAGGGTGATCATCCGGCCGCCGGAGCGGATGTATTCCTCGGCCGCCCGAACGACATCCTCGAGCGGGAAACGCCGGTTGATGGGCATGAGTTTGTCGCGGAGCCTGTCCGTGACCGCGTGCAAAGACAGGGACAGGTTGACCTGGAGGTCGAGGGCCTCGAGCCGCTTGAAGGCCGGAAGGTAGCCGGCCGTCGAGACGGTCATGCGCCGGGCGGCGATGCCCAGCCCTTCGGGCGCGTTCATGATGCGGAGGGACTTTTCGACATTCGCCCAATTGTCGAGGGGCTCGCCCATGCCCATGAAGATGAAGTTCGTCAGCTCCAGGCCGGGCGCGCGCCGGAGATAAAGGACCTGGCCCGTGATCTCGGACGCGGCTAAATTCCGATTGAAGCCGTGGCGGCCGCTGGCGCAAAAGGCGCAGGCGAATTTACAGCCGACCTGGGTCGAGAGGCAGACCGTCCGGCGCCTCCCCGACGGGATGAGCACGGTTTCGATGAACGCGCCGTCGGGAAGCCGAAAGAGGAACTTCGTCGTCCCGTCGCCGGAGTCGCGGCGGTCGGCGAGCTCGAGGGCGCCAACGCGGAAGCGGGCGGCCAGCTTATCGCGAAGGGGCTTCGACAGACTGGTGAACTCGGCGAAATCCGAGACGCCTTTATGGTAGAGCCAGTCGAAGATCTGGGCCGCCCGGAACGGCTTCTCCCCCATCGCTTCGAGCTCGATCTTCAGCTCATCGAGCCCCAGGTCACGGAT
>Ga0268276_1002785_pt1 | contig 14422 bp, 16 predicted proteins | sample saktaG_4_FD_190145 | JGI IMG/M metagenome (GOLD analysis project Ga0268276, IMG submission 190145) | Saline water microbial communities from Sakinaw Lake, British Columbia, Canada - sak_2010_1_5_45m | ecosystem: Environmental > Aquatic > Non-marine Saline and Alkaline > Saline ...
GGAGCAATTAGAAGATCACTTTTTGAATCAAGATCAAGATTATATCTGCTTGCTTTGTGCGATTATGAAGAACAATGTGGTGACATAGGCAAGGTTTTAGAGGATATAAGATTAAGGTATGTTCCAATTGTCAAGAAGACAAGAGGCACTGAACCTACTTTTGATGCAATTTATTTAGTTTTGAAAAGGTGATGTTGATTTTCTTTATACTTTGTGTTAAACTTTGCTCCACCTTTAATCTGTTTCCAACCAGCTTTCCTTGAGAGGTATTTAAAAGTTTTTATTGATTGATTAACAAAATTCTCAGGCTCGTGTGGACCTCCGATATCTGCTTCAAGTTTTACATAATGGCCAGAATCTGCATTATATTCTAGAATCAATCCATCTTTTATTGTAACTTCTCCTGCACCATATACCTCCCATCCTCTTGCTAGGGTAGGATGTGGAAGTGCAGTCTTTCTCATATCAAATTGTGGATGAGCTATCCCATCCCCTAAATTTGGTGTCATCTGGGGCATATCATGAATCATGCCAACAAGCTCGGATTTTTCATTGTAATCCCCCCGATTGCCAATGATAAAATTTCCCTTTTTATCGATTACCCAAACATATTTCCCATTTGCTAACTCGCCAAAATGAAATAATCTACCTTTATTTTTTCCATTTCTTGTAATATGGCTCTCAACATCAATGACCCTGGCGCCGCCTGCTGCATGAGGTTCATAAAATTGCTCTTCATAAGTATCTTTTCGATTTACAGCAACTTGTTCACAAGCCTCTGCTCTTTGTCTCTTTTCATCTTTTTCATCACTTTTTTTAATATAAGGGATTATTAACCTACCATAATTAAGCCATCTTTCTATTCTTTCTTGTATAGGCGTTATTTTTTTAGGGCCATGTTTTTGGGGTTTGTTTAAGTAACCACCAATCCTATCACTTGGTTGGAGCTTTTGGTTGATATGATAGAGTGTCCATTTATGAGATACAGCTGCTTTTTGGATATTCCAAGGCAATTTCTCTTCCAAATTTTCTTCCATTGCAAAAATTATTATTGAGACTAGAACTAATAGAATACCCATAATAGGACTAAAGTCTTGTGCTGGATTAAATGAACCAATAGATGCTCCGGTAAAACTTAATTTTGTATCTAACAGAAACATTATTCCTAAGGACATAAATATTACGCATAAAAAAATAACCGCTCTCTTTTTCATATAAGATGAAGAAATAATAAAGTTAAAAATATATGGGTTTTAGATTGATATTGTCTATATTCAAGAACAATAATCTTTAAAAATAGATAGGACGTATTTAAATTATGGATCCAAAAAAATATGATTTAGCATGTAAAGTCAAGTTATATTTGAAGAGGCTTGAAAAAGATAGAAGATTGGAAAGTTATCCCCCTAATAAAAAGGGAACTTGGTTTTTAGTTGGGGGACGTGATGATTCAACTGCGAGAATGGACATGAAACCTGATTTAGTAAAAGGAAGATTTATTGATGCTATTGCTTGCGCTGTCCAACAAAAGAACTTTTATGATGTGTATGGTGTTGAAGAAGGTAATCCTAACTATGAAAATCATGGATATATTGAACTTTGGAATCCTTCTGCAACTCAGTTAAAAACTGATAAGGGGCTTGTCAGGCAAGTTAATGAGATAGTCCTTCCTAAAGTTATTAAAAAAAAGAAGTAATTGGTTAACTAAATTAATTCTCAGATTTCTCCGCCGGATAAAGTGAAAATCGTCAAAACAATACTTACTAACATCACAACATAATAATAAATCCAAGGTTGTTTTGTTTTATAGAAAAGATATAAAACTCCAAGACAAAAAAAAGCGCCCAGTGGATAGAGAATCATCGGCCATTTATACAAGAAAATTCCCAGGGTTGCTAAAATAACAGTAATAGGCACAACCATATAAATTGCTTTGTATATAACTTTTAATTTTGATTTAAAAATAAAAAAGGAAATTAAGCAAATTAAAACAACAAAAGATATATGTGTTAATGGGGGCATCCAAAACAGATTTGTTTCAGGTCCAAGAGGCACAAAAATCCCAACAATACTCCTTATAATAGTTTGAAAGGCAAAATCAAGAAGAAAAGTGAGATTCAATAATATAAATCCAAAAATAGCAATTGCTAAAGTTGATAAAACGTTCTTGACCCAGGGTTGCATAGACTTTTTCACCTTTTCTTTAATATTTCTTTTTTTGGTTTTCATCTTAAATTTCTCTTTCTGAACCAACCAATAAGAAACAAAATCCCTATGAAAAATGCTGGTCCTGCAATCTGCAATGCCCATGCAATCATATACCACTCTGATGGACTTGATATAACCACTCTGCCAATGGTGATAACCGAGTATAATAGTCCAGCCAAAATAAAAACAATTCCTCCAACAATCTCATATTTCCAGGATATTATCAAAACAACTAATAGCAACAGAGAAGGGACGCTGTGCATTAAGAATGCTCCAATCGTCATCCAAAATCCATAACCATTTCCAAATACATCAAATGAAAATAAAATTAAGAAACCTATAAAGAGTATGGACAAAATCCTTGGTGTCCAGAAAATCCAGCCCTTGCCTTTTTTTATAGGTTTAACTTTCTTCTGAACCCGTTTTCTCATCATTAGAAACAGTGAGTTGTTTATTTAAAATTATCTTAAATCACAATAATCCTTATAAAGCTGTTAAATTCTTTAAATAAATGGTTGAAATAAAAGTTGAGATAAAAAAAGAACCTTATGACAAGAAGAAATTCCCTAACCATTATTATTTTACAACAATAGGGGCAGAAATGGAAGTGCCTAAAGTTTTAACCCCGGATTTCAGTGTTTTAGAAAGAAAATTAGATGAAATACTGATAGATAATGCTGGAAAATTTTGTACAGCAAACGCATGTCTTTTTAGTCCTACTTATCATTATTATGCTTTAAAATCTGTTAAAGATCCACGAAGAAAGGATGTTGTTCATGTTGAGTCTAGACATATTGCTGTTGCACAGGTTTATCTGCAAGATGATGGAAGGGATGATATTGATTAGAATTCCCAAGACATCAATTTCTTAAATTCCCAATGCGTCACCATCGTATTAAACAACTGTATCAATTATCACAGGAATTATTAAATACAGGATTTCCAGATTAGATTCATGGGCGAACAAAAGATTACCGATAAATTAAAAAGTAAGATGATGAATGAATTAAGGATAAGGTTAAAATATTCTTTTTTAGATTTGATTATAACCAAATATAATTACCCTGTTTTTGAAATTAAAGAAGAGAGGTATACTCCCTCTGTTTTAGAGGAAAAATGCCATCAGCATGGTTCTGAAGGTCCAGAATCTTTTAGTGATCAGTTTTATTCTGTTGATAAAGGGGAGATGTTTGAATTAGCCCAAGTTTATGGGCCAGGGGGAGAAACACTGCCCCAGGAACCATCACCCAAGATAAAAGAAGAACTTTTAAGCAAAAGAATTAATCCCAAATTTTTGGTTAGAGTAAGAGTGTTGAAGTATGAAATTAAGACAGTCCATCACCATGATATCAGTTTAAGTGTTTATAATGTGGTTTGATCACTTATTTCTTGAATTTGCTATGCTTAAAAAATTTTATTTTTCAGCTTGTCCAAAACCTGCTGGGTTTTGAGCATGTCCCCACTGCACTAGTAGGTCAACCTTAGGTTTAATATGATCTAGATTAGGAATATCACATGCTCCAAAACATGAACCTAGCCAGATCAAACATTTTGCTTGCGTGTTTTTTTCAATCTCGTCTGTTATTTTTGTTGCTAATGGCTTCAATGCTTCGGGCAATTGTAAGCAGACTAGTCTTGCTTTCTTCTTGTTAATAGTTTGGATGACTTTTTCAAGTTCAAGTTCATAACGACTTTCAATTAATTCCATCTTTATTTTATTTCTATATGAAGTATAGTCTTTGTTTAATTTAATAGTTAGTATCTGCGCTTCGTTTTTTGCTATCTCGAAACTAAATATAAACCTTTTACTTATAGGCATATAGTACATTATGGTTTTTATTCTTTACCGTTTTTCAAGAAATTATAGAAATAGCTTCAAGACATGTTTAAACCATAATTTTATGAATTAATTAAAGTGAAAACCCCAAATTTTGCCAGTTTTACTTATAAATCTTTGGTTTTCACTTTAAAGTGGTCAGAATTATTTATATACCCCCGGATATAGTTATAATTAGCTGACGAAGGACAGTTCGGTTGCTCTGAAAAGGGTGCTTCCGTAACAGCCTCTGTTTAGTGTTCGGCCATGAATCCGACGACTGGACTATAACTCGTTGGACGAAACCTGCATTATTTAAGCTTGTTTATGGCGCGAGAGAGATAACCTTTAAAGCAGTCGGTTAGGTTAAGTTTGAACCGAGATCGCTTGAGGCACTTCTTTCACCGAGTCCAGATGTCAGCTATCCTATTCCGTAGATTATAAAAAAGAGGTAAAAAGTGGCAAAAAAGAAGATAAAACATAAAGTCAAAAAAGTGAAGCATAAAAAAGTTAAAGTTAAGGTTTCTAAGAAGAAATCTGGCAAACATTCTAGAGGACCAAGTAAGAAAGGTAAGAAGAATAAGGTCAAAAAATTAATTGCTTATTTGAAGACGCATCATAATAAAAGGAAAAAGTAATTCTTCCTGTTTATTCAATTATAACCTAATGTGAATTCTATTTTGTAAGAGCAATATTTAAAAACTATCTGTCTTTGGGATTTTATGCCCCTTGAAAAAGTTCAAACAGATGAAGCGCCAAGAGCAATTGGGCCTTATAGCCAAGCAGTCAAAGTTGGAGATTTTGTCTTTGCTTCTGGTCAAATTGGTATAGATCCAAAAACAGGACAAATGGATGGTAAAGAAATTAGGAATCAAACTTTTAGGGTTTTGCAAAATCTTGAAGCGGTTTTAAAAGCGTCTGGAGTTGGTTTGGATAAAGTTGTTAAAACAACAATTTATCTAACTGACCTTACTAATTTTGGTGCGGTAAATGATATTTATCAATTCAAGTTTACTGCAGACCCGAGACCTGCAAGAGAAACAGTTGAAGTTTCGAGACTCCCAAAAGATGCTTTAGTTGAAATTTCTTGCATAGCATATATACCAAAGAATTAGTTTTTGGAGGTTTATTCGGAATTATTATTCTTTTATAATCTATAATGAACCAAAGATAGATTATCTTCCTATGGAGAAATAAGTATTAATTTAGAGAATTAGTCAAACCATGTTCTCACTAAAAAACGTCATTGTTTCAGGATATCGGTCTTTGAAATATTTAACTAATTCAGGGATTTCATTTGTTTTAGCATAGACTAAATCAAGTGTTGTTGCGCCCAAGGCAAGATTTATATCATATTTTACAAAACAAGTTCCAACTACATATTCACTTGTTCTTTCAACTATCTGTTTTGTTGTCTCGTGGTAACATGGATCATCTCCGACTTCCCATGGATGAAATTCTTTGAGCTTTGTCTTAAACTCTGCAGACAGGCGTTCAACAAGGGCGGTATTTCCCTGTCTATTCATTTTTACGGGTTTTTTAAATCTCCAAAAGTTATATTTTACTTTGCTTTCCATCAGAATTATGTGTTAATCGGGTTTTTAAATATTACTAAATAATTACGACAAAACCCATACATAAAGTTTTTCAAAGAAAAATTTTTATACTTCTTTAATCTTTTGAATAATGGAGTGGTGGTATTTTTCAATTTTCTCTGCTTTGTTGTCTGCTTTAGCAGCAATTTTAGAGAAAAAAATCCTTTTCAAGGAAAAAGCATTGAGCTTTACAGTTGTTCTGGCTTTTTTTAATTTTATTCTCGCTTCAATTTTTTTCTTTTTTGTTGATTTTTCTAAAATTTCCTCTTTTACTTTACTTATTGTTTTCTTTAAGTGCATCTTGAATGGAATTGCTTTCTTATGTGTCATGTATGCTATCAGAAATTTAGAATTAAGTGATGCTCTGCCTTTGTTGACAATAACTCCTGGCTTGATTGCTATATTCGCTTTCCTGTTTTTAGGGGAGAAACTTGCCTTATTGGAGATTTTAGGGATTGTACTGTTGATGTTTGGAGCTTATCTTTTTTCAATAAGAAAAAAGAACTTTTTTGATTCTTTAAAGACTTTGTTCAAATCTAAAGGTCAGAAATATGTTCTTGTTGCTTTATTTTTGTTCACTTTAAGCGCAATCTTAGATAAGATTATACTTTCTAAGTATAATCTTGCTCCTGCAGCATATATGGGATTTCAACATCTGTTCTTTGCTATAATATTCATATTGACATTTGTCTTTTTAAGAAGAAAATTCTCAAACCTGAAAGAGACTTTCAAGAATTCATGGTTCTTGATTCTGATTTTAGCTATTGCAACCATGGGATACAGATATTTTGAAATCTTAGCAATTAAAGAAGCATCTTCTGTTGCATTAGCAATTGCTATCAAGAGAACTTCAGTATTTTTCGCTGTCTTGATTGGAGGAAGCTTGTTCAAAGAAAGCAATCTGTTAAGAAAAATAATTGCTACGCTTTTTTTAGTTATTGGTGCTATATTGATTATATAATTACCTAGACTCTAAAACCCATACATAAAGTTTTTCAAAGAAAAATTTCTCTTCATCTAATGCGAGATAAGTGTAATTATACTTCTTGAACAATGACTCAATGTTTTTATTGAGCGAAGATGTGAGGAGGAGGATTTTTCCATCTCTTTTTAGGAATTGTTTTGCTTGTTTTAAGAATTTTTCAATTATTTCTGCTCCGTTCTTACCACCATCTAAGTCAACAAATCTGGTTTCTTGTTTTTTTGTTGGGATATAAGGGGGATTGAAGATAATAAGGTCAAATTTGGTTTTTTTATTTAGACTTGAGAAAAGATTTGATTGAAGAAATTTTATTTTACTTCGCGCTTTGCTTGAGCTGTGTGTTGAATTATGAACAATTGCTTTATTCACATTTAACTTACATCTTAATTCTTTGATTACTTCATTATCAATATCAACTGCTTCTACATGTTTGGCATATTTTGCAGCTTCTCCTGCGAGAATTCCTGAGCCTGTTCCCATGTCAAGGACAATACTATTTTTGTTGCAGAATTCTTTAATGTGTTTCTGGATTAAGTAAGAATCTTCTTTTGGGTTGTACATTTTAATGTTTTGGAGGATATAACATGTTTTTTAATGCTTGAATAATACATTCATCTCTACTGTTTTTAGGGAAAACCCAGCCTATTCCTAGTTCATTATATAAAAAAGTTTCAACCCCTGGATGAATATCGAATATCAACCCGCATTTGACTTTTCTCTCTTTTAAATAATCTATAAATGCAAGTCCAGGCATATTGCTCCTTGGAAGACCTTGGCGATAATTAATAATTTCTCTTCCTGTTCTTACTCCAGGAATCTTATAAAATTTTTTAAATATCCTATTTTCTCCTTCTAAATTGAGGGTGCATAAAACAACTGCGCTAATGCCCTTGTCTACTTTTTCAAATGCCAAATCCACCCCATTAGACATTACAAGATATGGAAGCTCTGTTAATTTAAGATATTTCCTTGTTTTTTCTATAAGCGAGTTATGATAAGATTGGTGATCTGGTCTAGAGATAAATAAAATTTGGGTTTGTTTTGACATTTTAAATTCAGAATATCCGGATTTATAAATAATATGATATTAAAGAACAATTTAAATTCTAGTTAAAGCCCAAATTTTTCTTTAAATTGGGCTCTTAACTCATTCAGGTTAAGTGGAAATGCAAGAAGAGTGTCTAGGTTTCCTAATTTTTCTGCTCTTTCTCTTATTCCAGGAACACTTGTTGGACTACAGGCAACAATTGGTTTCTTCATTTCATGGCAATAGTCTAATAATTCTAGTCCTGGTGAACAAGCTTCAAAACTAAGTCTATCAGACCCATAATCTAAATATTTTGGATGGGGATAGTATTTTTCTCCCGTAGGTATCTGTAAATCATAAAGAAAAACACCGTTAAATGCTTGATGATTTAAAGCTTCTTTCGCATCTGGTAAATTTGTTTGATATACTGTTTCAAAGGAAAGCCCCATATTTCGTAGATTATGGGTTACGGATTCAACTACTTCTTGATAACTTGAGTCGCAGACGCATAAAATTGTTTTTACCATCATAGAACAGATTTACTGATTTTTTAAAGATTATTATGTTTTTTGGCAATAATCTTTAAATATGTTCTGATGAATTTTTATAATATGGAAGGGGATAAAGAAAAAAAGAAGGCTAAGGATAGAGCATGGGAAAAATTCTTTGGGTATGAGATAGGAAGCCTGATGCCTACGTATGAACTTCCACACACTAGATTTGGTTTTAGTGTTACTATTTCCGGGGATGTAGCAAGATATGCCCTTGGTCTGAAAGTTGATTCAGGAAAAGTCAGAAGAGATTTTCATGAAAGCATGAACAAATGTGGAGAATTATATCAGAAAAACGTTATCCAGGCTTTCCAATATATTATAAAAAGAGGAATTCTAAATAAAAATCTTGTTATCCAAACACCCTATGACTTTGTTGAGGATAGTTGTTTATTACGTAGTGTCAGATGTTGGGGTGATGCAGCTGATCTTGGTTTAGATTATACTAAGATTGAATTTCTTGAACGAAGTTTAATTTCACCTGAATTAGAAGAAAAGAGTTTAGCGCCAATGACTTATAACCCCCATAATATAGACAACCCTATCCAGCAATTGATACTTCTAGAATTATGGAGAGACTGGGCTGAGGGAATGTGTGTGTTATATAGCCCAAGAAATAGATAAAAGGGAATATTATCCCCCTGAATTACTTTATCACAACTCGTTTTATTCCAAAGAATTGTTCTATTGCTTGAGAAAGCTCTTCTAATCTTGATTTGTTCCTTCCGATTAAAGCGGCTTTTGTTCGTGGCATGCTGTAAATCTGGACTTCTGGTTCATGATTTTCAGTGATTGAAATCTCAACTCTCTTGAATTCATGAGGGAATATGACTGCTCTTACAAACCTTTGGATCTCTTCTCGATTGTTATCTTCTGGTTCAGCTATTATCCTTATTCTTTTGCCTATATTCTGTTCAATTATCGGCAAGTTCCTTGTGTTATCTCCAAGAGATTTTCTTAATAATCTTCTTGGTACAATAAAAATTCTGGTGAAATTATAATCCAGACAGCATCTTGCTTTGACTCCAGTTATTCTCTCAAAGAGATTCATATTCTGGATTGTTTTCATATCAAGTGTTGTTTTCATTTTTATCCAAGTCTGTCTCGTTTATAAGTCTATAATCTGGGTTTAGTCTGTATGTTGTAAATTAAATTTTATTAATAATTTGAGTTCAAAATCTTTGTGCTTAGATTATTGTTATTCTTCCTTCTTTGTCTTTTTTTCTTTTTTCTCTTTACCTGATTCTTTTGGTTTTACTGGTTTTGTCTTTACTAGAGCTTCTTGGTCTGTTAATTTGACTAATAAACCTGGAAGACCTGTTCCAACAGGAACTGGCTGATTCAGAATTAGATTTTCTACTACACTAACAAGTTTATCATGAGTTCCGGCGATAGATGCATTTATGAAATGTTTTATTGGGGTTTCGAATGATGCTCTTGCAAGAACAGAAGGTTTTTCTTCTATAATGCCGATTCTTGTTGTTCCTTTTATCCCTCCAGAGCCGGTCATTGCTTCTGAAATCAATTTGATATGTCTTTCATCTATGACTAGACCTTGATTTTCAATGACTTTCTTGACTTCTAGTGAAATTGCCTGTTTTGCTGCTTCAATTCCCAGAACTTTAGCGATTTCATAAATATTATTCGTTATTGTCCTTGTCTTATCAACGCCTTTTAATTGCATGATTTCTTCAAGATTAGAACCTGCTGTCAAAACTACATTATCTCCATTTTCTCTTCTTACAGGAAGAACTTGTTTTATGTTTTTTATCCCAGAGATTATTGTCTCTTTAAGTTTTTCTTTTAGATGATATAATTCACCGTAGCTTAGAGATTCTTTTGATTTTATAATTAATCTGTCATCTGAACCGATTCTCGCTTTAATGTTTTTCTTGTCTAGACTTTCAACTATTTTTTCAGCATTCAAGTAAAGATTTTTCAAAGCATCTTTGCTTAAAGAAATCTCAATTTTTGAGTTTATGAAATCAATATCAACTTGTTTTGCAACTTCAGAAAGTTTTACTTCTTTTACCTTTCTTGCAAATTTCCTGACATCATCTTCATTATTAAATTCTTTTTCTAGATAGATTTCCATTGAAGGAGTTGATGGTTCTTTTCTTGCATCAAAAATCTCGATTAATCTAGGCAATCCCACAGTGACTTGCATCTCTGAAACTCCAGCGAAGTGGAAAACATTCAAAGTCATCTGTGTAGCTGGTTCTCCTAAACTTTGGGCAGTTGTTATTCCTACCGCTTCTGCAGGCACAATTTTATTGTCTTCTAGATGTTCTTTTGTAATGTCTATGCCATCTTCTCCATATTCGAATTGAATGATATTTGAGTTTGAGTCTCGAACAGTCAAATCATATTCTACTTTAATGTCCTGCAATGCATTTGCAAGTCTTCTGTACAAGTAACCAGATTTTGGGGTTCTCAATGCAGTATCCATCAGAGAGTCTCTTCCGGTCATTGCAGTGAAGAAGAATTCATCAGCATCTAATCCTTTCAAGAAATTGGATCTAACAAAACCTCTTGCTCTTGGGGATAAGTCATTTTCTTTGAAAAATGAAAGTGATCTATGGTTATAACCAATTTCAATTCTTTTTGCCCATAGAGCCTGCTGTCCAACTGTTACAGCCATCTGTGTCAAGAACAATACACTACCTTTTGCACCACAGACCATCATGATATATGCCGGGTTTGTTTTTTTCAAATTTTTCTTTATAATCTCACCTTCTTTTGCTCTGATCTCGTTTAATGTTTTGATAATTTTGATTTCTCTTGATTCTTCAAGAGATTTTCCAGGAAGAATCTCTAGTGTCTTGTTGTCATAGGACTTTATCAAAGCATCAACTTCTCTCTCTGCTTTATTTATTATCTCTTGAGCTTCTTTTTCTGTTTTTTCTTCTGATTTTATATCTTCTAAAGAGATTGTAATCCCGTTTTTAGTCAAGAATAAGACCCCTAATAAGAATAATTTCCTGATTGTTTCCATTGTTTCTTCTCTTCCGAATTGCCGGTCTAATTGTATTATAATGGTATTTGTTGTGTCTGTTTCTATTCCAAGTGATCTTTCGTCTATGACTCCTGAAAGGATTTTTCCTTTTTTGATACAAAGATAAGCATCATTAGGACATTCTTCTTTTTTGCATTTGTTAAAATAAGGACATTCTTTTCCTTTGCAAGCTTTGCTCTTACATTCGAAATCTATTTTTGGAAGAATCATCGAAACAATTTCTTTTCCATTTACTTGTTCTTTAAAAGAACTGAAATCTAATTCTTTATTGCAGGCAGACATTAAATATTGTATTGCTTCTCTTTTTGCGATTTTTGGTGTTGATGTCAATAAATACAACCCCGTGATTGAATCTTCAACACAACCAAATACATTTGAATTGATTCTGGGAGAAATAAGGTTTTGGTTTATGTCCATAAGAACTTTTGCTTCTGCTCTGGCTTCTTCTGTTTGTGGAACATGGACGTTCATTTCATCACCATCAAAGTCTGCGTTGTAAGGATATGTTACAGCTGGATGGATTCTGAATGTTCTTCCTGGAAGAACTTTGACAAAATGAGCCATTAAACTTAATTTGTGCAATGAAGGGTGTCTGTTGAAAAGAACAACGTCTCCATTTCTGATTTGTCTTTCGACTATATACCCTGGGGCAAGTTCTTCTGCAAACTGGTCTCTTAATTTTTCTGTTATCCTCTTTTTTCTACCCGCAACTTCAATCGCTGTTGCACAAGGATAATCTGGTTTTTTAATTAATCTTCTTAAAAAATCAATGTTAGCATCAGTGACTCTTTCGGGGATTGTCAAGATTTTTGCAATCTCTAGTGGAATTCCCACTTCATTCAATTTAAGATAGGGGTCTGGGGAAATGACTGTTCTTGAAGAGAAGTTTACTCTTTTTCCTGCTAAGTTGTGTCTGATTCTCCCTTCTTTTCCTTTTATTCTTTCTGTAATTGTTTTCAATGGCTGTCCTGACCTATGTCTTGCTGGTGGAACTTGAGAGATATTATTGTCAAAATAAGTTGTTATGTGATACTGCAACAAATCCCAAAGATCTTCTATAATAACTTCTGGAGCTCCTGCATTTAAGTTCTCCCATAGTCTTTGGTTTGCTCTTAGGATATCTGATAACTTATGGGTCAGATCATCTTCTGATCTTTCTCCTGTTTCTAAAGTGATTGAAGCTCTAGCGGTCACAGGAGGAACTAATAACAAAGTCAGTATAGCCCATTCAGGCCTGAATGCATCAGCATGTATTCCTAGAATTTTTAAGTCTTCATTTGAAATCTTGACTAACTTGTCCCTGATTTCTGTGGGGAAAAGTCTTTTCTTGCCGATGTTGAATACAGAAGGTTTCTCAAGTTTTATCTTATCTTGTTTTGTTCCACACCAAGGACACTTCTTAGATAATTTTGCTTTGTCAATTCTTTTTAACTTAATATCTTTCTCATTTATTAAGATTCTTGAACATTCTTGACAAGTTGATCTTAGACATAAATCAATCAATGGAATGAATTTGATATGTATAATTGGTCTTGCTAATTCAATATGTCCAAAGTGTCCGAGACATTCTTTGTGGCTGTTTCCACAAGTTCTGCACCTTATACCAGGGCCTATGGCACCGAGTCTTAAATCCATCAACCCACCGTCAACGGGGTAGCCATCCATATCATAAAGTTCTGGAGTCACGACCTTAGCTACACTCAATCTCTTAATCTGGTCAGGACTCAAGACAGTGAATCTGATTGCTTTGACTTGTTTTGTTATTGCTTTGTTGTACATTTTTATGTTTGTTTTTGTTTTGTCTGTTTTGTTATGCTTGTTGACCTGGACCCTGAACTTTTATTCATCATACTTATTCTTTAATATGAAATGTGGGAATAGATGTAAAGCCATGAGCTCTTCAAACAATAGTTTTGAAGCATATGAAAGCTCGATTGCTTCTAATTTTTGGCTGCCGCAAACAGGGCAGATGTCTCTCTTCTTCATTCGGTCTTTTATTCCGAATGCTCCGCATTCAGGACAAATATAAACTGTCACGTTGTCTGAACTGAATCTTTCTTTTAATAATAACGAAGTTCCATGAGATACCAAAGCATCTTTTTCCATCTCTCCCATCCTTAATGCTCCACCTTTGGCTCTTCCTTCTGTTGGCTGTCTTGTCAATAAGGTTATTTTTCCTGAAGCTCTTACTTGTATCTTATTAGCGACCATATACTTAAGTTTTAGATAATACATATTTCCGACAAAGATTTTTGCTGTAATCGGCTTTCCTGTTACTCCATCATAGAAGGTCTCTTTTCCATCAAATCTGAATCCCATTCCCTGTAAGTCTTTTTCGAGACTTTCTAAATTGTGTTTGGAGAATGCTGTGGCATCTACTGTTTGACCCTTCAAGCAACCGACTTTTCCAGAAATCAGCTCTAATAAATAAGAGACTGTCATTCTGCTTGGAATTCCGTGAGGATTAAAAATTAAATCTGGTTTGATTCCAGAACTTGTAAATGGTATATTCTGCTCTGGAACAATTAAACCAATAACTCCTTTCTGTCCGTGTGGAGTTGACATCTTGTCCCCAATTTCAAGTGTTCTTGTGTCTCTCATTCTGACTTGGATGATTTTCCTTCCTTCGGAATCATTGCTTACGAAAACACCATCTGCAATTCCTTTTTCACCTTGTCTTACTGCGATACTATTCTCTTTTTTTGATTTTGATAAAGAAATCTCTTCCATCTCCAGCATGAATTTTGGAGGAGAAACTTTTCCGATTATCACTGAACCTTCTTCAAGATTTGCTTCTGGAAAAACAATACCATCTTCTTCTAGTTGAGTATAACTCTCTTCAGTTCTATAACTTGAAACATCTTTTGTTGGAATACAAATTTCATCTCTTAAGTTTCCCGGATAGTGTAATTCTGTTGAAGTATATGCTCTGAAATAAGTGCTTCTGGCTAGTCCTCTCTGTAAAGAGCCCTCATTTACAATCAAAGCATCGCTCATGTTATAACCTTCATAAGACATTATTGCAACAATAACATTCTGTCCTGCAGGATAAACCTTCAAGGTGTCATAAATAAATGATTTTACAACTGGTTTTTGAGGATAATGAAGTATTGAAACATCAGTATCAATCAAATCATGATAATTCGCGGCATATAACCCCAGGGCTTGTTTCTGGGTCTTGCTTCCTCTGTTTAGTCTAGAAGATTGATCGTGATTTGCGTATGGAA
>Ga0268276_1002786_pt1 | contig 14421 bp, 11 predicted proteins | sample saktaG_4_FD_190145 | JGI IMG/M metagenome (GOLD analysis project Ga0268276, IMG submission 190145) | Saline water microbial communities from Sakinaw Lake, British Columbia, Canada - sak_2010_1_5_45m | ecosystem: Environmental > Aquatic > Non-marine Saline and Alkaline > Saline ...
ACGAAGTCCGTCCGCCCGAAGCCTAGGGACCGGGCGAACCGGGTGATCTCATGCCTTTCCCCCTCGAGCTCGAGGAAGTTCCCGACCGATGTCTCGTCGACGCAGATGGTCAGCCGGCTCTTCCGGAAGACGGTCCGGTGCTTCGTGTAGGCGAACGTCTCCTTGAGCCCGAGGGCCTTGAGGATCTTGCGGAGCTCCTTGGGGTCGCGGACCTGGGTTTCGAATTCCTCCCGGACCTTGAAAGACCTGGATTTTCGGGGTTCGCCCTTGAACGTCAGCGTGGCCCGTTTTCCCGTCGTACGCAACCGGAGTGCCCGTCGGCCGGCGCGGAGGCCGCCTGCCGCGAAATCGAAAAGGGCGTTGGTTTCGACGTGCCTGTCCCGTGTGATCACCGCGCCTAGGCCGAGGAGCTTCTCCCTGACGGCCTTGAGATCCTGGATACGGATCTTGACTTCGATCTCTGTCATCGCTCCCTCTTCCCCCGTTTCACCGTTTCCGGGTCAGGACGAAGACGGTCAGGCGGATGAGCGTCTCGCGGGGCATCGATTCGGGGAACCGGTTGATGAACTCGAGCGACCTCTCCGCGAATTCGCGGGCCTTGAGGCCGGCGTAGTCCAAGGCCCCGCCGGCGGCCAGGGTTTCTTGCAGTTCCCGCCGCTCTTTGGCGGAGATGTCCTTCCGGCCGATGAGGCCTTTCATGCGTTCCCGGTCGGAGCGCCCATCGGCCTCGAGGGCCCGGATCAACGGCAACGTGACCCGCCCTTCGGCGAGGTCCGACAGGACGGGCTTGCCGAGGACATCGGGGTCGCCCGTGAAGTCGAGCAGGTCGTCGACGATCTGGAAGGTCTTGCCAAGATTCAGGCCGAAGGCGGCGACGGCTTCTTCCTCCTCCGGGGACGCCAGTCCGAGGATGGCCCCGATCCGGCAGCATGCGGCGAACAGGACCGCCGTCTTGTTCTCGACGATGTTCAGGTACTGTCCTTCGGTGATACGGTCGTCGCCGGCGAGGGCGTACTCGTCGAGCTCTCCCTCGATCATCCGGGCCGAAACGTCGGCGAGGAGCCGGATGACCCGGTCGTGGCGGGACTGGAGGGACAGACCGATGGATTTGATGAAAAGGTAGTCCCCGAGAAGGACGGTGATGTTGGGGCCCCACTTGGAGTGAACGGATTCCGACCCGCGCCGGACGCCGGCGTTGTCGACGATGTCGTCGTGGATGAGGCTGGCCGTATGGATGAGCTCGACGAGCGAGGCCAAGAAGACGGACTCCTCGCTCCCCGGGCTGAAAAGACGGGAGGTCAGCAGGACGAGCGCCGGGCGGAGCCTCTTCCCCTTTTTACGGAGGACATAGCGGCTGACCTCGGCGGTCAGAGGATTTGTCGAGCGCGACCAGGACTCCAGCCGGTCCTCGACCCGGTCGAGGTCGGAACGGATCTCCTTGTAGATGGAGGACATGTCCCTCCACTTGGGAATGGACGACCAGCGGTCGAGGAGGGGTGTCGGCGAAGTCATCGGTAGTTCAAGAACTGCATGTGGATGCCGAGATCCTGGCCTTTGAGGAAGTTGATGACTTCCTGGAGGACATCGATCTTGGCCGAGGAGACCCGGACCTCGTCGCCTTGGATGGCCATCTGGGCCTTGAACTTTTCCCTCTTGACGAGCTTGACGATCTCCCGGGCCTTTTCGATGGGGATGCCGATCTGGAACACGACCTCCTGTTTGACCGTCCGGTTGGGCCCGTCCTCGATCCTCCGGTAATCCAGGGCCCGCAGGGGCACCTTGCGCTTGACGAGCTTCTCTTCAAGGCCCGTCCGCAGGGCCTTGATCTTGAAGTCGTCCACGGCGACGAGGGTCAGCTTGTCCTTTTCGAGGACGATGTCGACGCGGCTGTTCTTGAAATCGAAACGGTTCCGGATCTCTTTCAGGGCGACGTTGACGGCGTTGGTCACTTCCTGGAAGTCGATGCGGGAGACGATATCGAAGGAATGGTCCTGTCCCATGGCGGAGCTATCTTAGCATTCGCCTCCCGTTTTTTCAAACGGGAAGAGGCCGGCGAAATTCCGTGTCGTCGCGCCGGCCAAGTCCTCCAGGGAGAGGCCCCGGATCCCGGCTAGGACGCGGGCCGTTTCGACGACGAAGGCGGGTTCGTTTCTCCGTGCGGAGCCGCGGTAGGGAACGGGGGCGAGATACGGAGAATCGGTTTCGACGAGGAGGCGGTCGAGGGGGATCTTCCCGGCGACCTCCCGGAGCTCCCCGGCCTTGGGGAAGGTCAGGATCCCGGAGAAAGAGATAAAGAAACCCCGGTCGAGCATGGCCCTGGCCGTCGCCCAGTCCTCCGTATAGCAGTGGAGGATGCCGCCTTGCCGGAACCCCGCGCCGTCGACGGCGGCGATGATGTCGGATCCGGACAAGCGGCTGTGGAGGATCGCCGGCAATCCGGCGCTCTCGGCGAACACAAGCTGGGCGCGCAGGGCCCCCTGCTGGAGGCCGGTGGGCGAAAGATCGTAATGATAGTCGAGCCCGATCTCTCCGACCGCCCGGATGGCCCTCCGGGCGGCGAGCTCGCCGAGCTCGCGAACGTGACCCGGAGCGAAATCCTTGGCCTGGTGCGGGTGGACGCCGGCGGCGGCCAGCACGGTCGGAAACTCGGTGGTCAGGCCGGCGATGGCCGGCAGGCTCGCGGCGCGGGTCAGGTCGGCCGGGCAGAGGATGGCGACAACACCAGCGGCCAAGGCCCTGCGGACGACGTCGTTCCGATCGGCGTCGAACTCGGCCATGTCGAGGTGGGCATGTGAGTCCACCAGCCGCGGCTTCCCGCCATTCCCTTCCATTCCTCCCTCCTGTTTATAGACGCTGCCCGGGCCTGAATTTGGGGACATGTCCTAAAGGGCCCGGTAAAGGCCCTTTAGGGCGTGTCCCCCTGCTTATGAATCTCGTTCAATATACTTGCCCGAAAAAAAGAAAGGGGACACGTACCGGAGGTGCGGCAAGAAGCCTACCTCCGGAACATGTCCCCTTGCGTTCACGTCCTTGTTCGCGGCCTATTGCACCATCTTGATCTTCAGCGCCCGGAGCGGGATGGCGCCGTAGCTGAGGATCTTCTGCAGGAAGTCCTTGGTGCTGAAGGCCTCTCCCTTGAGTTTGCGGTAGTCTTTCTCCAGATCGAGGATCTCCTGATAGCCGATGTAGGCTTGGGCCCCCTCGCCCGGGTTGAGCACGATCTGATGCCAGCGGCGTTCGGCTTCGGCCGAGGTCATGAATCCCCTGACCGTCATATATTCGACGACTTTTTCCTTCGTCCAGGTGCCCTCGTGGACGTTGATGTCCATCTGGAAATCGATGACGGTCTTGAGCAGGAGCTTGAGCTGATTGAGCCGCATCCGCAGGTCGTAATTTCCGTACCCGTTTTCCACGAACATGTCCTCGAGGAAGATGGGCCAGCCCTTGAGAAGTCCTTGGTTGGGGGCCATCCGTTTGATGATGGAGGGGTCTTTCCGGGCGAAGCAAACGGGTACGAAAGTGCCGGGGAAGATCCTCTGGACGGTCATGAAGTCGATGTAGTAATTGTTGTGCTCTTCGAGGAAGGACGTGGCGTCCTCCTCGGACCAGGCCTCGGGAATGGTCCGCACAAAGAGCGTGTAGGCACCGCCTGTCTCGAAGGCGCCGGGCGTCTCCAGACGGGCCCAGCGGCGATCGGCGAAATAGCCCGGCATGGGCTCGATGGCCAGGGATTCCTCGGGCAGGCTGATGAGACCCCGCTTCTGGATGAAGCTCTTGATGCTGGCCGCGGCGGTGTTGATCCGGCCGATGAACTCGTCCCGGCCGACGTGGTCGGTCTTGATCTTGTCGAGCACGCCCTGGATGATGATGTTCCGGGTCTGTTCCTCGCCCTTCGTCCGGCCGAGCTGCTCGGTGTCGACGTTGGGGTACATGATCTTGTAGAGAGAGATGCTGGCGAGCAACATCTCGCGGCGGATGTTGTTGAAATCCGCCAGGGAGCGTTGGACGATGTCCTCGATGATGGGCAGGTGGCCCTGGCACGTCATCCGCAGGGTCCGCAGATGCGCTTCGCCCGTCCGGAAATTCCCCGTCGATTTGGCCAGGAGCTCGCCCTTCAGGAACCTCTCGTAATCTTCCAGGGCCGCGACGGCCTTGACGATCTCGGTCTGGAGGGCGGGTGCGTTTCCCGAGAGCTTCGGGATCTCGGTCCTGTAGAAATCGAGGATAGCCGGCATCTGGGCGATGGCTGCCTGGGTGTAATCCTGGGGCGGGGTCTTCAGGTTGTCCTTGGCCCGCTTGACCAGACCCGGGATGAGCTTGGCCCGGGAGGTGGCGGCGGCGGCGCCGGAGCCGCCGTTCTTGAGAAGGAGGCTCCTGATGCTGTTGACGAAGAGGTCGTTATACAGGAGGGGGTTGTACTCCCAGGGGACGAGGTTCTGGAGCTTGAGGAACTCCAGGTCCAGGAAGTCGAGGAGCATCTCGTGTTCGAGCTGGTTGTCCGGGGAGAGCTTGGTCTTGTCGATCTTGGACACGAGTTCCTGGTTGAAGCCGTCGAGGGTCTCGTTGAACTTGTCGAGGTTGCCCTCGCTCGGGTCCTCGAGCTTGTCGTTATATTTCGTGTAGCTCTGGACGGTCCCGGCCGTCGGGTAGAACTTGAAGTAGGCGTCCCAGAACGTGTCCTGGAATTTCTTGAACTTGGCGTCCTCGGGCGATTGGGCCAGCAGGGGGCCGGTGCCGCAGACGAGGATGGCCAGCACGGCGAGCACGATGGCTGTTTTCTTCATTCGTTCCTCCTCAAAACCATTTCGGAAATCCTAGCATACTTGTCCATTCCCTGACAAACCCTTTTTACCACCCTCGATATATGTGAACAAAAGGCCTGTTTTTACCACCTGATGATGGCCGACGCCCAGGTGTATCCGGACCCGAAGGAGGTCAGCGCGACCAGGCTACCCCTTTTGATCCGGCCCTCTTTCAGGGCTTCGTCGAGCGCGATGGGGATGGAAGCGGCCGTCGTGTTGCCGAAGCGATGGATATTCCGGACGACCTTCTCGACCGGGATCTTGAGGCCCTTGGCGACCATAAGCGAGATCCGGTCGTTGGCTTGATGGGGGATGAGGGCGTCGACGTCGTCGATGGTAAGGCCATTCGCCTCGAGGCCCTCCCGAACGGCTTCGGGCATGCGCTGGCAGGCGTTGACGAACACGTTCCGGCCATCCATTTTCGGGAAGAAGCGGCCCTCATCGAAAAATCCGCGCTGAAAGGTCGGGTTGTCCATGGGGCAGGGCTTTTCCATCCAAAGATGATGGGCGAAACGGCCGTCGGAGAAAAGGTGGGTCGATAAGATGCCGCGCCCGTCGTCCTCCCCGTTCGGTTCGAGGATGACGGCTCCGGCGCCGTCGCCGAAGAGCACGGACATGTCCCGGCCCTGGTCCGAGAAGTCGAGGTTCGTCGATTGGACCTCGGCGGCGACGAGGAGAATTCTCTTATAGGTCCCCGCGCGGATGTATTGGTCGGCGGCGGACAGGGCGTAGATGAAGCCGCTGCACTGGTTCCGGACGTCCAGGGCTCCGATCGTGCCCAGGCCCAGCTTGGCCTGGACGAGGACCCCGATACCGGGGAAATAGTGATCGGGGGAGAGGGTCGCGGCGACGATGAAATCGATCGAGGAAGGCTCGATCTTCGCGTCGGCGATGGCCCGCCGGGCCGCCTCGACGGCCAGGTCGGACGTGCCCACCCTCCCGTCGATGTGATGCCGTTCGACGATGCCGCTCCGCTCGCGGATCCATTCGTCGGATGTGTCCATGAGCTTTTCGAGGTCTTTGTTGGTGACGATTCGGGGCGGGACGTAGTGGCCGGTTCCGGTGATGATCGTTCGCGTATTCATGGGCATTTTCATTATAGAGGAAGCTTCCAAAAAAATAAAGAACAGGACTCGCCGGACGGGGTCAAAGCAGACCTTTCCAGAGATACCAGGCGATCGTCTCTCCCAGGCCTTCTTCAAGGGAAAAGCGGCTTTCGAAGCCTAGCCCCTGGCGGGCCTTGCCGACGTCGGCCACCCAACCGGCCGGCTTCATCTGCTTGAACTTGCTCACGTTGAGGGCGCTCGCCCCTCCGCCCAGGCGGCCTATACCCTCCGAGGCGGCCGAAGCCAGGTAGGCCGTCCAGAGGGGAAAGCGGACCCGGACAAGCTTCTTCCCCAGCAGGCCGGCCACAGTCCGGCCGATGTCCTCCCAGGTATAGATCCTGGGATCGGCGATATTGAAAACCTCTCCGTTCGGGGCCTCGGGCTTCGCCGCCAGCAGGATCGCCCGGACGGCGTCCCGGACAAAGAGGAGGCTCACGGATTTTTGACCCGGGCCGACGAGAGGCAGGATGCCGCGCTTCATCCAGCGAAAATACTCGAGGAAATCTTCGTCGCGGGGGCCGTAAACGGCCGCGGCCCTGAGGGTGACCACGGGGAACCTGTCTTTGTACCTGAGGACCTCCGCTTCGGCCATGAGCTTGCTTTCTCCATAGGGGGAGACAGGGCACGGCGGGTCCCCTTCGTAGACCGGCCGCCGCGGCGCCGAGGGTCCTCCGGCGGCGATGCTGCCCAGGTAGACGAAACGTGGGGAGCAGGATTGACTCTTGAGGGCCCGAAGGAGATTTGCCGTCCCCTCCCTATTTACGGTATAATATTCTTTCGATTTGAGAGTTTTGGTTAACCCGGCCAGGTGGAAAACACAGTCGAGCCCGGCGGGCAAGGCCGGCAAATTATGCAGGTCGCCGGTGAGCAAGCGGACGCGTTCGATCCCTTCGAGCCAGCGCAGCTTCGACGCGCTGCGGACGAGGGCATAGACCTCCGACTCGGGTTCTTCGACGAGCCGCTCGACAAGGTGGCTTCCCACGAAGCCGGTTCCGCCGGTGACCAGGACCCGCATGACTTGGATTGTATGAGATTCGGCCGCGGGGGTCAACGAGGCCACCGGGCTTTTCTCGGAGCCAAAGGAGACAAGCGTGGATATTTTCGACAAGTGCCTGGCCTTTACCCGGGCGGACGAACTCAAGTCGGCTGACCTCTATCCCTATTTCACCCCCATCCAGGAGGCCGTCGGGAATCGGATCACGGTCAACGGCCGTCACATGATCATGGCCGGATCGAACAACTACCTCGGCCTGGCCGACCATCCGATGGCCAAGACCGCCGCCCGGGAGGCGGTCGGCCGTTACGGTGTCGGGACCTGCGGCTCCCGGTTTCTGACCGGCACGATCGATCTGCATGAAAAGCTCGAGGAGCGGCTGGCGAAGTTCATGAACCGCGAGGCCGCTCTGACCTTCAGCACGGGCTACCAGACGAATCTGGGCATCATTTCCGCGATCGCGGGCAAGGGCGACCACATCCTCATCGACCGCATGGTCCATGCCAGCATCATCGACGCCTGCCGGCTGTCTTTCGCTACGGTCCACAAATACAAGCACAACAGCATGAAGGACCTCGAGCGGATCCTGGCTTCCCTGGATCCCGGCGCGGGCAAGATCATCGTCGTTGACGGCGTCTTCAGCATGGAAGGCGACATCGCCGACCTGCCGGGCATCGTCCCCCTAGCCCGAGAAGCCGGCGCCCGCATCCTCGTGGACGACGCCCATGGCATCGGCGTCCTCGGCGCGAACGGCCGCGGCACGGCCGAGCACTTCGGCCTCGAAAAGGACATCGACCTGGTCATGGGCACGTTCAGCAAGACCTTCGCTTCGATCGGCGGGTTCGTTGTCGGCGACGCGAAGATCATATCCTTCATCAAGCACCACGCCCGGTCGCTGATCTTCAGCGCCGCGGCGACGCCCGGCTCCGTCGCCTCCGTCCTGGCCATCCTGGACATGCTCGAGACCCAGCCCGAACTGCGGACCCGTCTCGGGGCCGTTACGGAGAGGATGCGGACGGGCTTCCAGGCCATGGGCTACGACACCGGGCGATCCCGGACACCGATCATCCCGGTCCTCGTCCACGACGACGAGAAGTGCTTCATGCTTTGGCGGCTCTTAAGGGAGGAGGGGATCTTTACGACGCCCGTCGTCTCTCCCGCCGTCCCGCACGGCCATGCCCTCATCCGGACGAGCTACGGGGCCGGCCACACCGACGAAGAGATGGATGCGATCCTGGCGGCCTTCGAGAAATGCGGCAAAGCCCTGGAAATCATTTGATCCGCCGTTCCTGCGTTGTCGCCCTGGCCTTCCTCGCCCTCGGCCTGGTGGCGAGCGCCGCCACGCTGACCCTTCCTCTCTCCCAGGTCAAACCGGGCATGAAGGGCCGTGGGAAAAGCGTCTTCCAGGGCGCGGCGATCGAGGAGTTTGACGTCGAGATCCTCGGCGTCCTGGCCAATATCCAGCCCAATCGGAATGTCATCCTGGCCCGCCTCCGCGGCCGCGGACTCGAAACGACCGGTATCATCGCCGGCATGAGCGGCAGCCCTGTTTATATCGACGGCAAGCTCATCGGCGCCGTGGCCTACGGGTTCAGCTTTTCCAAGGAGGCCATAGCCGGGATCACGCCGATCGATGAGATGCTGGCCATCGATAGGGCTCCCATCGATATCAAGACGGGCGGCGCCAGTGCCTTCCCCATCCGCGATGATATCAGCCAGGAAGAGCTCTCGGGGGCGTTCCTGAAGTCGCTCGAAGCCAGGCCCCAGGCCCAGCCGGCCGGGCTGACCATCGCCCCTCTCGAGATTCCGCTCATGTTCAGCGGGTTCTCCACCGGGGCCTTCGAGAGGGCGAGGTCGTTTTTCGCCCCCCTGGGGTTCCGGGCCGTCAGGGCCGGGACGGGCGGCCAGTCGCGGCCGGGCCAGCCCCCGGCCGGGCCCTCACTCCGGGAAGGGGACGCGGTGGGCGTCCAGCTCCTGGGCGGCGACCTCGACATTTCCGCCGTCGGGACGGCGACCTATGTGGACGGCGCCAAGGTCCTGGCCTTCGGCCATCCTCTCTATAATCTGGGGGCCGTGGATTACGCCATGACCAGGGCCAACGTCATCACCGTCATGCCCAGCCTGGAGAGCTCTTTCAAGCTGGCGACGACGGGCCCGGTCATCGGCCGTTTCTCCCAGGACAGGACGTCGGGGGCAGCCGGCGAGGTCGGCGTCATGCCGCGCCTCATCCCCCTGAACATCAGCCTCCAGTCCGGCCCCACGGTCCGGAAGGACTACAAGCTCAAGCTCGTCAACGACAAGTTCCTGACCCCGGCCCTGGTCAACCTGGCGGTATCGACCCTGATCACAAGCGAGGAGCGGAGCCTCGGCGACCTCGCCCTCGATTTCGATGCCGACATTTTCCTCGACAAGGGCGGGATGAGCGTCCACTTGGAAGATCTCTTTTCCGGTAGCTACGATAGTTCCCCGGTGAGCCTCTCCGGGCTCGTGGCCGCCGCCGTGCATTTCCTGATGAACAACGAATTCAAGGACGTCGGGATCTTTCGACTCGACCTCAACGTCCGGGTCCTCGAGGAAAGCCGTCTCTGCGCGCTCGAGAAGGTCCTCCTCGACAAATATGAGGTGTCTCCCGGGGAGCCGATCAAGCTCAAGGTCTTCTATAGGACACAGAAGGACGAGAGCCTGATGGAGGAGGTCACGGTCCAGACCCCGGCTCTCCCGGCGGGGACCGAATTCCAGATCATTGTCGGCGACGCCGCGTCGATGCAGCAGGTCGAACGGGCCCAGTACAAGATCCAGGATTTCGTGCCGCGCAGCCTCAGCCAGCTCGTCCGGATCCTGAGCAACCTCCGTAAGAACAACCGCATCTATTTTAAGATCATCGCCTCCAAGCCGGGGCTGTTCCTGAAAGGCGAGGAGATGCCGAATCTGCCGCCGACAATGAAGTCGATGTTCGCCTCGCCGCGGGCCGCGGCCTCCTCTCCGACGGAGATCACCCGCTCGACGTTGAGCGAATACCAACTGCCCGTCCCCTATGTCTTCAAGGGCGGGGCGACGATCCCCGTCAAAATCCGAAAGTAGGAGTCCGGAACCATGCGCAAACCGCCCCTCTTTGGAATCCTGGGACTGGCCCTCCTAACGACCTCCCTCCAGGCCGTCGTTCCCCAGAAATGGGAGCTTCGAACGCGGGAGGATTACCTGAGAGGCAAGTTCGACGGGATATCGGTTTCCTACGACGGGATGCTGGCCCTGGCGCCCAAGGAAGAGAAGATCAGCGCCCCCCAGGAGGAGTTCTACTTGTCCGTGCTGGCGATGCCGGACGGGGCGACCTTTCTCGGGACGGGCCACGGCGGCAAGGTCTACCGGATCGGGCCGGACGGGAAGTCCGAGGTCTGGTTCCAGGCGCCGGAGATGGACGTGACCTGTCTCGCCCTGGACAAGAAAGGCGTCCTCTACGCTGCGACCTCGCCGAACGGCCGGATCTACAAGATAGCGGGGAGCGGCAAAGGGGAGGAGTTCTTCAATCCGGCTGAAAAATACATCTGGGACCTCCTGTTCCTGGCCTCGGGCGAACTCTGGGCGGCCGTCGGAGAGAACGGCGGGATCTACCGGGTCTCGCCGCTCGGCGAAGGCCGGATGTTCTTCAAGGCCGCCGAAAACCACATCTTGTGCCTTGAGAAAACAGCGCGGGAGGACGTCATAGCGGGAAGTGGAGGCAACGGCGTGGTCTACAGGATCACGCCGGAGGGCAGGGCCTCGGTCCTGTTCGAGACCCCGTATGAAGAGGTCCGTAGCCTAGCCCTGGACCGGGAAGGCCTGATCTACGCGGCCGCCTCGGGCACGCCGACGAGGTCGCGGCAGGAGGCCAGCTCCGTCGCGCCTGTCCGGCTCGACGCCGCGGTTTCCATCACGGTCAGCGCTACGGGCGGCGACGCCCGAACGGCCTCCGACGCGGCGCTCGGAGCGAAGGACGGCGGAGCCCTCTACCGGCTCACCGGAGACGGATTGGCCAAGCGCCTGTGGAGCTCCGACGACGAGATGATCTACACGCTCCTTTGGAGGGAGGACGAGAAAAAAGTCCTCTTCGGCACCGGGGGCAAGGGCCGGATCTACTCCGTCGACAAAGAGGAGAGGGTGGCCCTCCTCCTCCAGCAGAGCTCCGAGCAGGTCTATCAGCTCGCGCCTCTCGATTCCAAGGTCTGCGTCCTGTCGAACAACCCCTGCTATTTCGGGCGCCTGCTCTCGGAGCAGAGGTTCGCGGGGGAATACACGGGTCCGGTCTTTGACGCGCGGACACTGGCCTCTTGGGGGCATATCATCTGGGACGCCGCCGTCGCCGCCGGCTCGTCCGTCCAGCTCCAGACGCGAAGCGGCAACACCAATGAACCGAACGCGATGTGGAGCGATTGGTCGCCGCCCTACGGCAAGACCGAAGAGCAGATCCTCAGCCCCAAAGCCCGCTTCCTCCAGGCCAAGGTGATCCTGCGGGTCCAGGCCGGGAAGGCTTCGCCCGTCCTCGACCGGGTGACCGTATTCTACCTGCAGTCGAACATCGCCCCGTCGATCGCCCGGCTGGAATTCCTCCGGCCCAACGAGGTTTACCTCAAACTTCCCGAGCAGGATGATGTCATCCTCGGCGTCGAGAGGAACCTCCCCGAATCCCCGGCGAAAAAAGACGAGCTGCGGATCGGCATGCCGTCCCGGAAAGCCGAGCGCAAGGGTTTCCAGACCGTCGTCTGGGACGCGTCCGACGAGAACGGGGACACCCTCCGCTACGGCCTGGCCATGAAGAAGGACGGCGAGTCCGAATGGCGCGTCCTCGAGGAAGGCTTGACGGAGACGATCTACGCCTTCGACACCCCGTCCTTCCCCGATGGGACCTACCTTCTCAGGCTCACGGCCTCCGACGCGCCGTCCAATCCCCTGGGGCTTGAGCTCCAGTCCGAGAGGACGAGCCCGCCCCTCGTCATCGACAACTCCCTGCCCACCGTCAAGAACTTCGCGGCGGTGCGGAACGGAACGGCGCTCGACATCTCCTTTCAGGCGGAGGACGCCTACTCCTATATCGAAGAGGCCAAGGTGCTCGTCCGGCCCGGCGAATGGCGCGTCGTCTTCCCCGTCGACGGGATGGCCGATTCGCGAAGCGAGTCGTTCAAGTTCTTGGTGAAGCTCCCGCCCGGGTCGGAGAACCAGGTCACGGTACGGGTCCGGGACAGCTACGGGAACGTCGGGGTCTTCCGGCAGAATTTCTGAGCCGGGCTATTTCGCCTTCGCCCGCTCGAGGTAGGTGTCGTCCCGCGTGTCGACGCGGATGACGTCCCCTTCTTTGATGAACTCCGGGACTTGGACGACCGCGCCCGTCTCGAGGACGGCGGGTTTGTAGAGGGACGTCTTGGTCGCGCCCTGGAGCCGCGGCTCGGTGTTGACGACCTTGAGATCCATGGACTTGGGCAGGTTGACGCCCACCGGATTGCCCGCGAATAACTCGACCTCGATGACCGTGTTCGGCTTGAGGTACTTGACGGCGTCGCCGATGACCTCGAGGGTCAATGTGACCTGCTCGTAGTTCTCGAGATTCATGAAGTAGTACTCGTCGCCCTGCTGGTAGAGGAACTCCATCTCGACCTCGTCGAGATGGGCCTGCTCGAGCCGTTCTTCGGAGCGGAAGCGGTGCTCGATCTGGGAGCCGACCTGGATGTTGCGCAGCTTCGTCTGGACCATGGCCTTCCATCGTCCGGGCGTGATGAGCTGCATTTCCATGACCCGGAAGAGGGTCCCGTTCATGACGATGATCATACCTTTGCGGATCTGTGTCGCGTCGATCATGAAGTCCTCCAGGGAATGGGGCGCCGAAGCGTTCTTCAAGCGGCTTATTTTACCACAGACGCGCAATCGATGCATGGAGACTCGGGGGAAGTCCTCAAACCTAAGAATTATTTACAAAGCAATGCAAAACGTATAAACTCGGGGCCTTATAGAGAATAAGGGATGCTATTTGGTTCAAGGGCAATGCTGGACATTGTCAGGTGCGCAGGTAATAATAAATTTGGGAGTATGGCATTAAAGCAGCCGATCTAGGTACATGAAAAAATTAGCACTGCACTGGAAGATTCTTATAGGGATGATTTCGGGGGTCGCTTTTGCGTTAATCCTCTCTAATTTTAGTTGGGGTTCGGGGTTTATAGGCAATTGGATAAAACCTTTTGGAACCATATTTATTAATATGCTGAAGCTGATTGCCGTGCCTTTAATTTTGGCTTCATTAATTAAAGGCGTATCTAATCTGAAAGACATTTCCCAACTTTCAAAAATGGGAGGGAAGACAATTGCAGCTTATGTGGCCACCACGGTTACGGCCATTTGTATTGGTTTAACGGTCGTCAATGTTATTCAGCCGGGAAGTACGATTACAGAAGAAACAAGGAACGGCCTTATAGAAGGCTACAGCCAGGATGCCAGTATTAGAATTGCCGATGCCGAAAGTCAAAAAAAAGCCGGTCCGTTGCAGGCCCTTGTAGATTTGGTTCCTGAAAATATTATTGGCGCAGCTTCCGAAAATAAAAATATGCTTCAGGTGATCTTCTTTGCGTTATTTTTTGGCATTGGTTTGATATTACTTCCGGGGAAAGTCTCTAAGCCGGTAAAAGATTTCTTTGATGGCCTAAACGAGGCTATTCTAAAGATGATTGATCTCATGATGTTGGCAGCTCCCTATGGTGTTTTTGCTTTGTTGGCTGCTTTGGTTGTGGAATCTCCCAGTGCCGATTTATTCGCGGCATTAGCAATGTATGGAGTTTCTGTGCTTATTGGATTGGCTTTGATGATAGGTGTTCACATTTCGATTGTTTGGATATTTACAAAAAAATCACCGAGCTTCTTTTTAAGGGGTATCGCTCCGGCACAATTACTCGCATTCTCTACAAGCTCCAGCGCGGCAACATTGCCGTTAACAATGGAACGCGTGGAAGAGCATTTAGGTGTGAAAAAAGAAGTAGCCAGTTTTGTGCTTCCCCTTGGCGCTACCATCAACATGGACGGAACGAGTTTGTACCAAGCCGTGGCTGCCGTTTTTATTGCACAAGCTTTTGGGATGGAATTATCAATAGGAACGCAACTTGGAATTATCGTTACGGCAACCTTAGCTTCCATTGGTTCAGCAGCGGTTCCCGGAGCGGGAATGGTGATGCTGGTAATTGTTTTAAATCAAGCAGGAATACCGGAAGCCGGTTTGGCGTTGATTTTTGCTATGGACAGACCTTTGGATATGTGCCGTACCGTTGTTAACGTTACGGGTGATGCCATGGTATCGATGTTTGTGGCAAAATCGGTAGGCAAGCTCGGCGACCCACATGTAAAAGAGTGGGATGATAATTATAAGCCATAAATCCGTAGTGCGTATTCCGAGCGATCCCGGCCAGTCATTCCGACGGAAGCCGGCCACCTGTTCCGAGCGAAGGCGGCCAGCCATTCCGAGCTGAAGCCGGCCACTTTTTGGCCGGGATCGGAATGGGTGGCCGGA
>Ga0268276_1002787_pt1 | contig 14417 bp, 16 predicted proteins | sample saktaG_4_FD_190145 | JGI IMG/M metagenome (GOLD analysis project Ga0268276, IMG submission 190145) | Saline water microbial communities from Sakinaw Lake, British Columbia, Canada - sak_2010_1_5_45m | ecosystem: Environmental > Aquatic > Non-marine Saline and Alkaline > Saline ...
AAAACACTTATTCAAAAAACACAACGTTGAAGTTAGCGAAATGTTTGATAAAAAGAACGAAGTAAAAAGAAAAATGATTCTAAAAGAAATGATTGCTAACGCACATGAAAATGTTAAACAAGCTTTTGAATATATTGAACTGCTTCCAAAAAGCGAGGCAGGGCTTAGAACTTTTTGCGCAATTCCATTATGCATGGCCCTACCCACCCTAATGAAGTGCGAAGATAACGAAAAATTATTTGAATACGGGGAGAAAGTAAAAATTGACAGAATTGAAACAATAAAAATAGTTGATGATATCAAAAAGAATATAACAAATGACGATTTTGTAAAAAATTACTGCACTTTAATTAAGTTCAAATAAAAAAGTTAAATCATTTAAAATAAAAATATTTTAGACTAAAATAATTCCTCTTGAACGGCTTTTTTTGGTTTTGCCCTGCCAAACACCCTAAAAAGCAATTCTTGCTCTGTCGGCACTTCATTTATCTTAAATTTAAGTCCGCGTCTACCCGCAATCATTCTCAATAATCTCGCCCTATCCTTGGAAGGCAAATAAGCCCTCAAATGAAGCTCGTTTTCCAAGTACCATTTTTCTGGATTATCAGCAAAAACTAGTTCATTAATAGCGCTCGTTAATTTTTTCTTATGAATTATTTCTGCTTTGCTCCACTTCCCGCCAAGCATTCTTTTACCCATTATTTCTGCTTCAGAAAAACCTTTCAGCGAAGGGCCCGAAACTTTCTTTTTTCTTTGGAGCATATAACAAGTAACAACAAAAAAGTATTTATTTTAAAGGGTTGGCGAAAAAGGACGAGAAAAAAATTGAGAAAAGCAAGGATTAATATCTTGCCTAACCTAATCTATTTATGGTTCCTGCAAAAAAACCAGTAAAGATTGTTGCAGTTGACTGTAATTGTGACTTAAACCCACAAGAAGTCATTGAAACTGTAAGAAAAGTACTTGCTAAAGAAAAAGGAGTTGTCCTTGTTGTTTTTCCTGAAAACGTTTTAGGAGAAAAAGCTATTACAAGACAGCAAGGAAAAGAAATTGCTTCAAGAATTGGAGCTATGTTAAGAGAAAGAAAAAACGCTTATGTTTTTGTTTCTTTTGTCGAAAAAGGAATCGATTATAAGAGAAGACCTGTTGTTGTTCCGACAGGTTATATTGTCGGGCCTTGGACGAGAAAACCTTATTGGAGTGTTTATCAAAAAAAGTGGTCAAAGGATCGAATACCAAAAACAAATCTAGCTCACAAAAGAGGAGCAATTAAATCAGATATTCAAAAAAGTGACAAACTCATACTACTGAAAAATTCAGGTCTTTCCCCAAGACAAATAGTAAAACTAATCAATGTTTGGGGAGAAAGAGCAAAAAGAAATGCTCCTTTCCCTGTAACAAGAATAGCAGGAAGAGAGGTTCAGTTAAGATTGTGCGCGGATATAGCAAATCAAAGAAATAGATACACCCATGATGAACGAAAAGTTGATTTTGTTGTTGTCCCAGCACACGGACTTTTGGACCATGTAGGGGCGACAATTGCAGCAAGAGATGCACACACCAAAGGATTACTTATTGTTGACAGAGTATTAGGTGTCTCCTACCACCCAAAAAGAGGCACCCAAAAGCGCCTCATAAACCCTGAAGATGTTATTCGGGACAAGCTTCATGGAATAACCATAAAAAAAGTTTGGCCCGCTAAAAGAACCCTTCGGAGATAAAAAAAAGTTAAGACTAAAATAAAAGCAAAGAAATAAATCTTGAACGGACCATCTAACTACATGTGAAAAACATGATTCCGTCACAAAGAATAAAGGTAAGAGATCCAAAGAGAAATAATGCTAATTGGAAAACTTATTTGGCAGAAAGGCAAATAACTCCTGATGCCGCAAAAAGAATGCAGGACTTTTTTGCGGAAAAATTTGCAGGAAAAGGGGTAAAAAATGCTGAATTTATTGCTGATGAACTAATGCAACACGCTAATATACCGTATGCCAAAGCGTATGTTTTTGCCCAAAGGTTAGTAATGCTTGAGGCAATGAAAAAAAGACAAGCTGAGATAGAAGCAGCCGAACGAAGACAAGCTGAAATAAAAAATGCTGCAAAAAAGAAAGAACAATAGAAACACACTTTCTAGGACGCCTTTTGTTCTGGAGAGGGTTTTAAAAAAATAAACCCTCCCGCAGAATTTCACTTTTTGTGCCGAGCTTTTTCCCAGTCCTCTCGAAGCAAGCCGTATGTGTTCAAATCGTGTAATTTATTTGTTGCTTTTGACCGCAGTGCTTGTTTTTTTACGCCCTCAAAAACAAAACCCAATTTGCGTATTGTCGCATTTGAGGCTTCATTTTCAATGACAGCACTTATATTTACCCTGTTCAAGTTCAGGTCATTGAAAGCAAACTCCATTACTTTATTGGCTGCCTCGGTCATTATGCCTTGGCGCCAAAAAGTTTTTGCTAACCAATAACCCATACTTACTGTTTCGTTAAAGTGGTCAACTTGTTTTAAGTTAACAGCACCAATGGGCGCATCAAGAGGATTGCTCTAAGCCAGGCACGTTGCTGGGAACATTCCGGGCTTTAGCGTGATTGCTATCACGTATTCTTCCCTTGGCTCGGCTGCTTGGTTTGCCATGACTTTTTTTAAGTAAGTCTTGGCGTCAGCAAGTTGATAGGGGTGCGGTACTGTAGCAAGGAATTGACTCACTTGAATAGGGGCTATGCGTTCCGCTATCATAGGGGCATCTTCCATTACTAAGTCTCGCAGAATGAGACGTTCTGTTTCTAACCTTATATTATGAACTTTACCACCTCCATGGTAAAGAAGCTCTACAGAGGCGGTTTAAAAATACTCTTCAAAAAGAGGTGTAACAAATCAACTAAATTAGATTTACTACTTTTTTGTTGTTCTTCCAGCATCCATTATGCTTCTATCAGTTGAACCTAATTTATCTCTTTCCCATCTTGCAGCCGAACTTGATTTAGCTAAATCTTCAAGCCTTTGACTTTCTTTTTGTCTTTCTTTTTTCTTTTTCACAGTTTCCATACTAAATACTTATTGAGATGAGCATATAATGGGGTTGCTTCTAAATCAGGAATATTTCTAAATTTGAGCCAATTTTAATGATTTAATAGGGTTTTAAGACTTTGCATTGGATAATATGTTATTCAAGACGTACCGTCGCATGAATAAAATGGTGAATATAAAATGGATGAAAAAGATAACTATGGTAGAGAAATGCACAAAGCAATTTGTGCTGAATGTGGGAAAGAAACAGATGTTCCTTTCAAACCTGATCCAGCAAGACCAGTGTACTGCAGAGATTGCTATCAGAAACACAAAAAACCAAGAAGAGAATACTAAGTATTGTCTTTGGTTTTAAATAAAATTGTAACTAATTTTATTTTTTAATTAGTGCGCTGTAAAAAGCGCATTAATTCAACTTATTTTGGGCAATTTTTTTGCCCACTACTTTTTTTTAATTAAAATGATTTTTAGTAAATTAAACTTAATTAAAATCTTTTGTAATAAATTAAATTTTTTTATAAGTTAAATAATCCAATCAAAACTTGCCCTAATGAAAAAGCCTAAGAGAAAATAAACTTTAATTCCTTCCATAAATCCGATCCATTAGAGCCAAGAGTCTTGTTTGTTCCACGGGAGTGAGGCCTGAATTTCTTATTTCGGAATATATTTGAGTCGCATTTCTCGCCCCGTTTCTAATGACATTATCTTTAACTGTGTGATAATGTTCAGTGTGACCAACCCGATCCCTAATATTTAGTCCTGCTAAGGGCTTTTTTCTAAAAGGCATAAAACAAATACAATTTAATTATTTAAATACTTTTCCAATAAAAGAACTAAACAAAAGTAACACAACAAGCCAGACAAATCGCGGGAACCAAAATATAAGATAATTTCAACGATTCATCTTTTTTTGCGAAGTTTGACTTTCTTTTTCAAAGAATTTTGTTTTTGCTGAACACTCTTCATTTGGTTCTCGATTTCTTTTATTTCTTTTTCGGTGTGAAAATGATGAATTGGTTTTTCACTCATATAACCAACAAGTCGTTTTTTCTTTGCTAACGCTGGAAAAATATCATATTCCAAACTATGCCCGTTATAATCCAAAATATCCGGTTCTGCAATAAACACCGCGCTAAAATGAACTAAAGAAAATTTCTTGCCAGGTTTTTGAACAAAACTAGTTATTTGATTGCCTTCCATACTTACTACCCCTGCGTGACCAAGCTTTTCAGTAAATGTTTGAACATAAAGAGTGGCTGTTCCTTTATACAACAAGTGAGTCTTCCAAAAGTTCTGTATGTTATTATCGAAAAATATAATATCGCCAAAAGCAACAAGCGTGGTTCCTGTAAGAATACCCGACATACGCAAGGTGTCCATTGACCCTTGGGTGTCTTCTGAATTTACCACATAAGATATATCAATTCCTTTTATTTTCTCTTTGCTCATGGCTTGAATTATCTCATCAAGAGGACTTTTTTGCGCAATTACTACCACTTCTCTAAAACCATTATCTTTTAGAAACCTAATATTGTGGGCAAGAACAATGCTTCCCATAAAAGGAGCACAAGGTCTGAAATTATCATTTTCGGTTCGCTTAAAACTTCCACCCCCACACAAAAAAACCGCTTTGTTATTTCCTGAAAGAGTTTTCTTTAACAAATACTCAACTGCTTGAGAAGTATTCCGAATGTAAATCCCATCAATTATTGTTTTTATTCCTTCAACAACATTTTCGTCAAGAGTAATTGAGATTTTATTTTTCATTAAAATTCCCCCCAAATAAAATTGTCATACAAAGTATGATAAAGGTAGGATATATAAATATTTTGATTGGGGAGAGGTGTATGGGGTTTGGTTTTAATCAAATGCCGGTAGGGATAAGAAATTCCCGCTGTTACCTTATGTTAGCTTTTCTTGTGATCCTTCTCCTCTCAACTTCAGTTTTTGCCATAGCCCCAAATATCTCTGATTCGGATTTACTCGACCAAACCGAAGCAAAAGCAGCAAAATATTTTTATGAACAATCACTAAGCAACGGGCTTGTTAAGGACACTTCTAAAGTAAATTTTTCCAGTATTGCTGCAACAGGCTTTGGGCTTGCTGCTTTTACTGCAATGGATGAAAGATATGGGACTAATTCAAATTGGACATACACCTCAGCACAACTAAGAGCGAGAACAAATCAAATTCTTGATACAATAATCACTATACAAAACAACCAATCACAAAGTGAAGCGAATTACGGGACTCATGGAATATTATATCATTTTATTGGCTCAAACAATCTTCCCGCTAATGGTTCTGAAGTATCAACTATAGATACTGCAATATTATTCTCAGGAGTGATAACTGCTGGTGAGCACTTCGGCGGCGAAGTAAAGCAAAAAGCAACCCAAATAATAAATAAAGCGGATTGGAACTATTTCTTAAAAACCCCTCAAAATAATTTTACTTCAAATGGAGGAACATCTAATTATTACCAATATGCACATGCATGGAGCTCTTCAAGCGGACGATCCCCCCAAACTTGGGATAGACCTTCTGATGAAACACATTTAATCGCTCTGATGGCGCTACTAACAAACCCAGAAAACACTGATTTCCAAAAGGCATTTTTTAATTACCCTAGGACAAGCAGAACATACGCAGGGTATCCTGTAGTAAATTCTTACTTTGGTTCTTTATTCACTTATGAATTCGCACACTTTTTTGTTGACTACAATAAAATTGGAGCAGATAAACCAGGAACAATCGCCCCTGGAACAACCCCTGTTGATTGGTGGCAAAATAGTATTAACGCAGCAAAAGCAAATAGACAATTTGTAATAAATAATTCTGCAACTTACACCTCATATGGCGCAGATAGTTGGGGACTAAGTGCAGTACAAAAGCCAAATGAATATTATTATGGATCTTACGGAGCGCTTCCAACTGATTCAGGATCAGCAAGTCATGATGGAACAATAGCGCCTTACAGTAGCATAAGCACAATGTTCTTATTCAAAGGAGAAGATGGCGGCGTGCTAACGAACAATTTAGGATTTAGAGTTCTAAGAAATATATATGATCAATATTATTCAAATCTTTGGGGCCCATACGGACCTTATGATTCATTTAATAATCAAAATCAATTTAGTACAACTTATTTAGGAATTGATCAAGGCCCAATAGCTCTGTCAATTGAGAATTATAGAACTAACGGAATAATGAACTCTTTCATGGAAAATACTCAAGTAAAAAATGCTTTAAAGAAAGTATTCAATTGCCCTAATGGAGTATGTGATGTAACAACTATTGCTTGTTCAACAAATGCGCAATGTAATGATAATAATTCTTACACAATAGACACTTGTAATAGTCCCGGTACACTTCAAAGTAACTGTGTGTATACACCCGTAATTGCGAATTGTGTAGTTCCAGTAGACGGGATGAATATAAATACATCCACTAACTTTTGTGGAGGAACTTATAATTTAAATAATATCACTATTACAAAAAACGGTATTACTTTAGATTGTGGCGGGGCAAATATAAACGGTACTGAAAATAGTTCAACTCATGATAGTAAATTAATTTATGTAAATGGAGTAAGTAATGTAACTATTAAGAATTGTAATTTAAAAGGATCAAATTTCTTGATTTATATAAATAACTCAAGCAGTATAACTATCACAAATAATAATCTCGCATATAATCCTGACGCAGGAATAAATGTAAACAATTCTACTTATGTACAAATACTAAATAATAAAATATCAAATAGCGCCTACCAATCAGGAGTAATGTTTAATGCGGTAAGTTATAGTACCATTTCAGACAATAACTTTTCAGGAAACGGTAACGGCGGATGGTGGTTCTCAGGAGCAATTTACTTAAATAATAATTCTTCGAGAAACACTATTTCAGATAATTTTATAAATGGAAATTTTCGTGCATTCTATATCGAAAACTCAAGTAATTATAATAATTTTACAAATAACTCGATGTGCTTTAATAAGATGGATGTAGTTTCTAGGTTAAGTTCAGGCAATACCGCTAGTGGAAACAAACTAAATAGTAATGAAGGGCTGGCAAGTACTTGTGCTTGGATAAGAACTAATTCAACAAATTGTAACCAAAGTTGTATTGGTACAGATTATAACTATTATTTAAAAGGAACAAGTATATACTGGGACGGATTAAATACAATTACAAATACAGATACCTGCGATGGAAATAATTTAACTGAATTTTTCTGTGAATTTGATTTAATGCACACCCTTTCTGCAAATTGTAAAATGGGTTGTGCTGATGGCGCCTGTCTTGGGTCAAGATGTTATACCGATATCGGATGCAATGATAATAATATTTACACAGAAGATTATTGCGTATTCGCAGGGAAACCTGATAGTTACTGTCGATATCTTCCACAAGAACCTATTGTTTGTTCAAACAATTCCCAGTGCAATGATAATAATTCATTAACAAATGATATTTGCAATAGTCCAGGAACAACTTCAAGTACTTGCGCTCACACAACAATAGCAGCAAAAACAGTACCAGGAACAATAAAATTCGCAGACTTTGACACAGGAGGAGAAGGAATAGCCTACCACGACAGCACACCAAACAACATCGGAAACCAATACAGGATTACCGAAGCGGTGGATATTACACGACAAAGTCCGGGGATGATAATAGGCTGGGTAACACAAGGCGAATGGCTAAAATACACAATCAACGTCACCGAAACAGCAACATACACATTCACATACAGCACAGGATCAGCAAACACAGGCGGAAAATTCAAAATGCTACTAAACGGAACAGACGCCACAGGAGACATAACAATACCAAACACAAACTCATGGACAACCTACACCAACATACAAAAAACAATAAACCTAACACAAGGAATAAACACACTAACAATACAAATGACACAAAACGGAAACGGAGGATACGTAGGAAACTTCAACACCATAACAATCACAAAAAACCAAACAACAATCACATGCACAACAAACACACAATGCGATGACAGTGATTCATTAACAACTGATACTTGCGTAAATCCGGGAACAACAGCAAGCACATGTACTCATACCACAATAAACCAACTTCCTTTGTGGTCAGTAAGCCCTTCTGCTACAGGATACTTTTTTAACAGAGCCACTTGTAATGTTGCAACAAAAACAATTTGCCCTATAGAAATGGGTTGGGAAGGAAACCTAGTAGCATACGCATTTGTTCTACCTACAGGAACATTATCCGAAAACTTAGCTTTTGAATTTGATGTGAGTTACAGAAATTATGGCACCTCACAAAATGTAATACTAGAAGTAGCGGCTGGAAGATCACTTTCAGCAATGGCCCCAATTAATTCAAACCTTGAAATCAACAAACTAGGAACATACACAGTAATAATACCAAAAAGCTATTTCACCCAAGGCACAACAAACTACATAACAGTTTATGGAAAGAATATTGCTCCAATAGGATATGGGACAAATCCACCAAACTTCCAAACAGTATCAGTGCGCTTAAAACAAACAAGTTAAATAAAATAATAATGACTTAGAAAAATTGAAATTAATTCTTTTGTAAAAACTAAGTTTACTTATTTTTTCACTTGGCGCGTTTCTTTGAGCACAGCAATTGTTTTTGGCAAGCGTAAACTTGATGCGGTTCTTCTAAGTAAATCCATATCCTGTGCTTGTAAAATTTTTGTTCTAACAAAAGGATTTGATACTCGCCGAACTAAACTCTCATCAATCATTTCTCTAAAAACAGGTAAATCTCTCCCGCATGCTTTAGCAATAGAACCATAACTCAACACCCCTAAATTTACAAATGTGTGAAGGGACCTTGCAAAAAACCATTTTTTCTTGTGCTTTCCTCTAACCTCTCTTGTTCTATTTGCTTTTAAAAATTCTTCAAAAATAACATTTTCTGTTTCACGAATAGAACTCTTTTTATCAACAACAAATTTACGATTATCTTTTAGTTGAATAACGTCAGCAACTTCCCTTGTCTGATAAGCGATACATTTTCCTATTCCTTTCTCGTTTGTGTAATGTTGTCCAAGACCAGTAAAAGAAACATTTTCTGCAAGAGGGATTCCTCTGCGTTTTAATACCGCAGACAAACTAGAAACATCAATATCCTTTACTACAACAAGTCTTTTGCCAATTTTTTTGCGCGCCTCAAGTAATTGTTTTTTTTCAGCAGGTGAAAGCCTACCTTTGTAATCTCCAACAATAACAGCCAAGTGATCTTTTTCTTGAGCAACTTTATTTGCTAACCTTCTCCACTTTGCATCATACATTTGAGTTTTTTGTCCGCCTCGCGTAGTATAAGTCCACCTTGGAAAAACAAGGACAGAGCAACGATTAATTCTTGGCTGAGCTGGAGGCATAACAAAATCACTCTTTTGGACAATAAAAAATTAACTAATAAAAAAAGCATGTCTCTCAACAGTTAAGAAAACAAGCTAGAAAGGCAATGGAGTATGCAGAAAAATTATAACGAAAAAATTTAAGATGAAATTATTATTTGAAAACTACCACTTAAGTAAAAACTACCACTTAAGTATAACGATTGTTTACTTTTTGTTTTGAAAAATTATCACGGTTTTATCTCTAACCCCTTTTATGCTAAGCACATGTTCAACTGTAAATTTGCCCCAGTTGGCATTTGCTAAACGAGTAACTGTATTATCCAAATCAATATCGGTTGTCACAACAAGTTTTCCGCCTGGCTTTATTAGTCTAGAATATTCCGCCAAATTTTTACTTTCAAAAATATAAGGGCTGGTATAAAAAGAAAATGCAATATCAAAAGAATTATCTTTTTCTTGAACCCTACCGCTACGTGAAGCAGAGAAATACAATTTGTTATTCACCCTAACTTTTTGTGCACTTTTTATCCCGTTCTCAGCTCCAACGATTTTGCTCAGCCCTTCATTCAGTCTACCTTTACAAATATCAAAACCATGAACTTCAAGACCAATTTTGCTCAAAGCAATCGCCCCATACCCAAATCCAGTTCCAATGTCCAAAGCCTTTCCTTTTGGAACCAATAGATTTCTTTTTAACAAAACTTGTAAGACAGCAGAGACATGAGCCATTCTTTGACGTGGTCTTAATTGCCACGAATCGGCAGAAAATGCTCTAAGATTCGGTCCAACTTTCAGTTTCTTTCTCTTTGGTTTATTATTCATAATATACTAAAGTCAAAGAAGAATAAAAACCTTAGGAAAAAACTAGTTTATTTGCTTTGAATCGCTAAATCCTTCTTTTAAGATAACCCCAAATAGAGGGTAAATCGTCTCTTGTTGCACGACCTTGATTAAACTTCGCTAAAACAGTTCTTTCGCCAGATAAACCTGCTCGATAAATTTCCGCATCAATCCTGGATTTTTCAGTAGCATCAAATCCTTCTTCAATTCTTCTTACTCCTCGAAAATCCTTTTCGATTTGATCTAATCTTGCCTCAACTAATTGCGTTCCTTTTGGCGAAGGAAAAATTATCCCTTGGGGGGTTGGTCCCCTGATAATTTCTTTTTCTCTCAGTTTTTTAAGTGCTGCTTCAAAAGGACTAACATCTCCATCAGCTTCTCTTTTTGCTTCTATTCTTGCTTTTTTTGCTAACTCTTCTGGAGAAAGTACTTTTGCGTTTTTTGACTTTGGCTTTATTACAATAACTCCTTCTTTTCTTGCTGCAGCATAAACTTGGCCATAATTTAATTTCATTCCGCGCTTAGCTAATTCTGTGACAATTTCCATCGGAGTAAAACCTTTTCTTCCAAAGTATTTTACAACACGAAGTACTCTTCTCCTGTTTTTGAGAACCGCCATGGAAACGTTTCTTTCGTTTCTGCTTCGAACTAAAGGTCTAAGTGGCATAGAAAACATTACGCTTGGCGAATTAATAAATTGTGCGTTTTGTCTCTATTATTTTAAGACAACTACCAAAAGCATCAAGCATTCATTTGTATTTATAGATTAGTGCTTTCATTAAGTGTTTATTGAGTTGGCTAATTTATGGATCAAACAAAATTCAAAAAATTTCTTACACTTGCAAGAAAAGCTATTGAGTATGAAGAGGTTCGAGAAAAAGAAGGAAATGTGTTGTTGAGCAGGAAGGGGAATTTTACTCAAGGGTGTTTGAGTTATAGTGATTCTTCTAAAGGAGAGGACGTGTTTTTTGGAAAAGAAGCAATTATGCATAAAGGAAAAGTTGTTTGGAGAAGATTTTACAAGGGAAGAATTACTGATAATTTTCTTTCAAAAAAAGAGATAGAGGAGGTTTTTTCTTTCCTAAATGAAGCACTAAGTCATTTTCCTGACAGTCACCCCCAGCAACGCGGACCCGAAGTGTACGAAAAAGAAAACTTAGAATACACAAATATTTGCTTGGGCAATTTTGAAAAGTTTAATGGAACTGAAAAAATTACTAAGAAAGGAAAAGCTGTTTATGAACTAACTTACCACAACTAAACACTAATTATTGGACACTTTTAATGGGCTTATAAAAAGTTCAAATCCCCCACCTTTTGCTTTTCCCCTAACCAAATCAATATTATTATATTCAAGAAAAGCGTTTTGTTATTATGAAATTTAGTGGTTTGAAATTGTATTGTATTTTTCCTTTAGCTCTTTTTGCAGTAATGCTTTTTTTTGGATGCACCCAAATAGAACCAGGTGATCAAATTGCCTGCACTATGGAAGCAAAACTTTGTTCTGATGGAAGCTATGTTGGAAGAAGCGGACCTAATTGCGAATTTGCTCCCTGTCCTGATGAACCAAATTGTAATTGTCCAGAAGGATATGTACAAGATGGAGACGTATGTAATCCGCAGTGTTATTACAGCGAGCCCCCTTGTTTAGCCCCTTCAATTATGTGCAACCAGCAAGTGCAAATAGCTAATCCCGCTTCTGTTAATTGTATTGACAATAATGGAACGCTTGAAATAGTTGATACCCCCCAAGGACAAGTTGGAATGTGTACCTTACCTTCAGGAAAAGTTTGCGAAGAATGGGCTTATTTTAGAGAAGAATGCACTGAGTAAAAGTAGAAAAGTAACACAATTTCCTGGATATTTTTAACTTAACTTTTTTCCCAATCGCATTTGCAACAACCTAATTTTATAAAAAGTGCCCCATTTTTGTTTTTTTAGTATTTAGATAAGTTTTGTTGTATTTGTTGGGTTTTATTTTTAGAGGAACTCTTTTTGAAATAATTAATCCGTGCCCTTCTAGCCCTACAACTTTGCTTTTGTTGTTTGTAATTAACCTAATTGTTTTAAGCCCTAAGTGTTTTAGTGCTTGTGCCCCAAAGCCATAATCCCTTAAATCACCTTCAAAACCAAGGGCCTCATTTGCTTCCACGGTGTCAAGCCCTTTTTCTTGCAATTCATACGCTTTTAGCTTGTTTTCAAGGCCTATCCCTCGCCCTTCGTGATGGATAATATACAGCACCACCCCTTGCCCTTCTTTTTCTATCATCTTCATTGATTCGTGTAATTGACTTCCACAATCACACCGCATTGAGCCAAAAAGATCTCCTGTGACGCAACCTGAGTGGACTCTTACTAGAACATTTTCTTTCCCACTAACATTTCCTTTTACAATAGCAAGGTAAGAGTTTCCCTCAATTTTGTCGCGAAAATTAATTAACTTAAAATTACCATACTCAGTAGGCAAGTTTATTTCAGTTATTTTTTCAATCAAATCTTCTCTTTTTCTTCTATACTCAATTAAATCCTTAATAGTCATTATTGGCAATTTGTGGAGTTGTGAAAACTTTACCAAATCAGGCATCCTACTCATTGAGCCATCTTCATTCATTATTTCGCAAATACAAGCAACAGAACTTAGATTGGCTAATTTGCATAAATCAATTGATGCTTCTGTGTGACCCGCTCTTTGTAACACTCCGCCCTCTTTTGCAACTAAAGGAAAAGTGTGCCCCGGTTTTGCAAAATCATTTTCTTTGGAATCTTTTTTTGTTAAAAGACTTATTGTAATTGCTCTATCTTTTGCTGAAATACCAGTATCAATACCATTAGCGGCGTCAATAGAAATAGTAAAAGCTGTTTTGTGTTTGTCAGTATTTTTTTCATTCATTTGATTAAGGTTTAATCTTTGCGCAATCCTTTGATCAATCGGGGCACAAATTAGTCCACGAGCGTGCTTTGCCATGAAATTAATTTTTTCTGCAGTTACAAAATCCCCTGCAAAAACAATATCACCCTCATTTTCCCTGGACTCATCATCAACAACGATAAGCATATTTCCTTTCCCAAATTCAGTTAAAGCCTTTTCAATTCCAATAATTTGCTTTAATTTTTTAGTTTGCTTTAATTTTTCCATAATTTGCTCGCCAAGACACTAATAATTTGGTTGAATAGATTATTAAAAAGAATTTTAACCTCAAAATTCACTCGCTTAGCCAATATGTTTTTATTAAGTCAATGCGTTGTTTTGGTATGCGTAGAATTAGAAGAGGGGTTGGAGAGCGTCTTTTACGTGGTTCAATAATAGGAGCTAGCGGGCAGGGAGGAGTAAGGATTGTTGAACAAAGGGACCGTACTGGAGCGCTTAAGAGTGTAAGATTTTTTGATCCACTTGGAAACCCAATTAGGTTAAACAAAGCAATTATGTCAACAATGCCTTCGACAAGAAGAGAAGTGGCTGCAAGAGTTAGAGAAATTAATTCTGTTCAACGCGGAGCAAAGGCTGCAGGAAAAACTCTTATCGCACTTAAAGCACTAACCCCTCAAGTTAGGGGGCTTGTGGAATATTTTTCTAAACTTGAAAGAGTTTCTTCAATAAAAGACGGACACACTTTAGCGCTTGGACCAAGCGGAAAAAAAGCTGCAATGGCTTTTAACCCAATAACTGATGCTGTTTTGAGATTTCCTGAATTACAATCATTAGCAAATTTTTATGAATTTGATGTACCTAGAACAATAGAAGAAGCAATAATACACAGAAGAAGAATCCCGCAAAAAATTGTTGTTAAAGCTACAGCTGATTATGTTGATTATAGACATGGTGATAGTATAGCAAGACTTATACTGACTCCGAAAGGATTGCAAGAAACTGCTCGTGAAAAAAAAGAACTTTGCATAAAAGCGCTTGATAAACTTGAAGGCAGATTGGCTAAAGAACAAAAAGAATCAAGCACTGCAGAAAAATTATCTCAAAGCCATGCTGATGAAAGAAAATTTCTTTTAGGAATCACTCCTAAAAAAAACAAAGCAGGAAGCGAAAAGATGACCCCTAACCAAGTAGGAGAAACTTATGAACATTATGCTAAAAAAAGAAACGTAAAAGTTGAGCGAGGAAAAGAACTTGCTCGCGCAAGAGCAAGAGTAAAAGAATTGGAAACAAAAAAAGCTC
>Ga0268276_1002788_pt1 | contig 14417 bp, 13 predicted proteins | sample saktaG_4_FD_190145 | JGI IMG/M metagenome (GOLD analysis project Ga0268276, IMG submission 190145) | Saline water microbial communities from Sakinaw Lake, British Columbia, Canada - sak_2010_1_5_45m | ecosystem: Environmental > Aquatic > Non-marine Saline and Alkaline > Saline ...
CGCTTGAGCAAAAACTTGAACACGGTAAAATTGACAAATGTCGAGAAAAATGTTGTAAGTATTCTGTCAAAAAATGGATTTATGAGCAGTTATGGGAGCGAGAAAATTCCTGATCGTTGGGGAACGACAATTCCCTATCAGCGTTTTGATGTCAAAGATGATCGCTATTTTGCCGGTTATATAGAGAATGAATTCATGCAACGCTCAGAGATCCCTGCCATGTCGCCGGGGCTGCAGAAAAAGTTCCGAGAGAGCATTTTTGAAATTTTCAGCAATGCTGTGCTACACTCGCAGACAGAGATGGGAATTTTCAGTTGCGGGCAGTTTTTTCCAAAACGAGACAGGCTTGATTTCTCTGTCGTGGATCTGGGGATTGGTATCTGTCAGAATGTGAACGAGAGCATCAGACTTGATCTCTCACCGGAAGACGCCATCATATGGGCTACGAAAGGGCGTAATACGACGAAACGCGGTCAGATTCCCGGCGGGCTGGGGCTGAAGTTGCTTGGTGAGTTCATTGATTTGAATGGTGGGTGCATTCAAATTGTTTCGGATGCCGGTTATTGGAGGCGGGAAAGAGGTGAAATCTCTACCGCTCGATTAAGCCTGCCTTTTCCCGGAACAGTGGTAAGTGTAGAAATTAACACCGCTGACAAGCAGTCCTACTCACTGGCTTCTGAATTATCGGAAACTGACATATTTTGAGGTAATTATTATGAATAAAAATTTAGTACTTTCCATATTTGAAATTGTAGGCAGTCCTCTTTGTGTTGCCTCCAGCGATGGGCAGAAGGTCTACGATCGCGTTATGGCTGCTCTGAGTAAAAAACGAAATGTCGCTCTTTCATTTGGTAATATCACCGCGCTGACATCAGCCTTTCTTAATGCGGCGATTGGTCAATTATATGGCGTATTCAGCGAAGATCAAATACGCGCCTTGCTCACGGTAGAAGATATGCAGCAAGATGATATTGCGCTTTTGAAACGCGTGGTTGAAACGGCCAAGCAATACTTTAAAGATCCACAAAAATTCGATCAGGCTGTTCGGGAAACGATGGAGGACGAGAACGATGACGCACTTGGCTGAAGAAATCTCTACTTATGATTTCAAGTTTTCGGAGGCATTATTGCTGGATGCCAATATCTGGTTGTTTGTCTATGGCCCACAGAAACCGACTGCGACTGACACGAAGGTAGCTGCCTACTCTGAAGCCTTAGCAAAGATTCTCGCAGCTAAAAGTTGCATTTACATTGATGTGCTGATTGTTTCCGAATTTGTGAACACTTACGCCAGATTGAAATGGAATCTTTTACCAAAGTCGACCAAACCAAAGCTCTTTAAACAGTTTCGCAGGAGCGCGAATTTTAAGCCTATTGCCCGAGACATTGCCGCTGACGTTAAACGTGTGCTGCAACATTGTACACGAGTAGAAAATGGTTTTGAATCGCTTGCAATTAATACACTGATTGATGAATATGCGGCGGGTGATTCTGATTTCAATGACCAGATTCTAACCGGCTTGTGTAAAAAGAAAGGGCTAAAGATGGTAACGGACGATGCAGACTTCAAGGGACAGGATATTTCCATCATCACCGCAAACAAACGATTGCTTTCCTGACATATTATGGCCTTACACAAAAATTTCCCCGATTCACCGCACGCGATTCTCGATCCGGGTATCCGCTGGTTCCCTGCCGATGAAGCCTTGCGGGAAACGAGTATGAAAAAACTCATGCCGCCTCTGGTCTCGCAACTGCACAAGAAAGTGAAGGAATTCCGAACAAAGAAAGACCGGTCGCTGGAACTGAAGAGTGTCTTCCACGAATGCGCGCCGGGACGACGCAAGCTCGCAGTCAAGGTCGTGGACATCTTCGGCAACGACACGATGACGATTATGGAGGTGAATCTATGAGTAACCAGTCGATTCAACTGAAAGCTCCAGCCTATCATCGCCAGCGGTTACTGTTATTCTTTCTCGAATTTGCGGGCAAAAGCTTAGCAAAGATTGAATTACAGAAACTCATTCTGCTTTACACAAAGGAGATGCAGTCGGGACACTACGCATTTGTGCCTTTTCGTTATGGTTGTTATTCTTTTCTTTGCGCTGATGATTTGGACTTGTTGGAGAAGCGGGGATGGGTTACATCGGAAGGCAATCGGCTTTCACTGAAAGCAAGTCTCGCCGGGGAGAAATGGGCTATTGCTTCGGAGGAGCGGAGGGCAGTTCGCTCGTGGCTCAAGCGGAATCCTAAAAGGGGAGATGCATTGATTGCCGAGACATACCGCCGCTATCCCTATTATGCCATTTTTAGCGAGATGAAAGAGCGTCTCCTTACACCTTACGAGATGAAGGCCGTGGAGAGCTCACTTGATTCCGGAGACAACAAAAATGGGATCGTAGTCTTCACGATTGGTTATGAGGGTATCTTGCTCGAGGAGTATCTTAATAAACTCATCCGGAATCGGGTGATGGTGTTGTGTGATGTCCGCCGCAATCCTGTGAGTCGAAAATTCGGGTTTTCCGGTAAAATGTTATCGCAGCTGTTACCGAAGATCGGGATCAAGTATGTACATTTTCCGGAACTTGGCATTGAGTCGGAAAAACGTCAGAACCTGAATTCACGGGAAGCCTACGATGATCTTTTCTATGAGTATCGTCAGGACTTGCCGAGGAGAATAGACGCATTGGCGTTGTTAAAGCAGCAAATTAATGTCGAAAAACGAGTGGCGCTAACTTGCTTCGAAAAAGATCCGCATCTCTGTCATCGTCACTGTATCACTGATCTGCTCAAGTCTGAGTTTGGCTATCGAATCGAGCATTTATGAAAGAGAAGATTCTCATCACGGTGAAGACCTATCCAACGCTATCACGGAAATACGCCGAGCTGGTTTGCACGGCCGGGGTGAACGAATCGGGAGAATGGCGCCGGATCTATCCTGTGCGTTTTCGCCAGTTGCTTGATGGCCAGAAATATAGAAAATTTCAGTGGATCGAAGCAGAAATTGAAAAATCGTGCATAGATCGTCGGCCAGAGAGTTACCAGATTGTTCGCGAAGAGAGCCTGCGAATTCTGGGGAAACCGCTGACCACTGCAGATAAGTGGTTCGCAAGACGTGAAGCTTTTTTGGATAGGGTGCCATTCCATACCGACTTGAGTGTGATGATTCAGGCAGCCCACCAAAATAAACTTTCGTTGGCTGCTTTCAAGCCCTCAGAATGGTTGGATTTTACACATGAACCCGTCGGAAGAGAGTGGGACACCAAAAAGCTGGCTAATCTGGAAGCACAAAGGCAGCAGTTAGATCTCTTTAAAGATGAAGCAACGCTGGCGGAGGAATTAAAAGTAGTTAAGAAATTACCCTATAAGTTTTCGTATCGATTCAAGGACATCCAAGGAAAGGAAAGTAAGCTGATGATCGGGGATTGGGAAATCGGTGCACTTTACTGGAATTGTCTTCGTTCGAGTCAAGGGGATGAGGCTAAAGCGATTTGCAAGGTAAAGACGAAGTATTGGGATGAATTTGTTGTCAGTAAACGTTTTTCTCCCGCTTTGATTCTTGGGACGACCTTAGAGCATCACAATAAAAAAGCCCCCAATCCATTCGTTATTATCGGTGTCTTGGCATCTCCACTGGATTTACAGCAAAGGTTACTTTAATTATGGCATTACACAAGAACTTTCCGCAATCACCTCCCGCCATTCTCGATCCGGACATTCGCGCTGGTTTCCGCACGAAGAAGGACCGTTCGCTGGAACTGAAAAGTGTCTTCCACGAATGCACACCGGGGCGGCGGAAAATTGCCGTTAAGGTCGTGGACATCTTCGGCAACGACACGATGACGATTGTGGAGGTTGCGGTCGGAGGGAAGAAATAATGGCGAAGAAAAGCGCGGACAAATAAAGGAACGGTTCTATAAAAACGTTAATTTGTTCCTGTTTAGTGTTAAATTAACGATGCTTTGACAAGCTCCCGTTAATCAGGTATGGTTTATCCATGGCAACAACAAATCCGGTAAAAAACGCTATCAAAGGCCTGAAGGCCGAATACGACCGGCTTGCTCAGGGCAAAGAATCTTTACTGGCAATTATTGATGAAGCCGAGCTTTCGGAAAGCGTCTTTAATTCCAATGCCATCGAGAATTCGACGCTGACGCTGAAGGAGACGGAGCGCATTCTTCTGGAGATGGAAGTTTCCCGTCATGTCTCGGTGCGGGAAGTTTTTGAAGCAAAGAATCTCGCCCGGGTAATGGAATATACCAAAAGCAAAGCGCAGGCAGCGGAACTTTCTCTGGAGATGATTCTGCTTCTGCACAAAATGCTGATCGGCAATATCAACGATGCCATTGCGGGGCGTTTCCGCACCACGGGTGAATATGTCCGTGTGGGAACCCATATCGCGCCGGCCCCTGAACAGGTCGAACACATGATGGAGAGGATCCTGCGGGAATTTGCCGCCGACCACATTAATTACTTTACCGACAAAATCGCCAAATTCCATCTTGATTTCGAAACAATCCATCCGTTTTGCGACGGCAATGGTAGAATGGGACGGGCAATCATCAATTTCCAGCTCAGGCGCCTGGGTTTCCCCTGCATCATCATTCGGGATAAAGAGAAGCGGATTTATTGCGCCTCGTTCAATGAATACAGCCATGCAAAAAACGCAAAAACCATGGAGAAGATTGTCACCCTCGCTCTGATGGAATCGCTGCACAAAAGAATTACCTATCTGCGCAGCGAGAAGATAACCACGCTTGCCGATTGCGCGAAAACGGGCCGGAAATCGATCAACACCCTGCTTAACGCCGCCCGCCGACAGACGATTCCGGCTTTCCGTGAAAATGGCATTTGGAAAATTGGAGTTTACAACCCATGAACGAAAGGGGATGAAATAATGGCGAAAGAAATAGCGAAGGCAACCGGCGGGTATGCGTCACCTTTTGAGCGGATCAAACGCACGAACGATGCGGGGATAGAGTTTTGGTCAAGTCGCGACTTCTCTGGAGTATTGGGTTACGGTGATTATCGCAATTTTGAGGGGGTTGTCGAGAAGGCCAAGTTGTCTTGTTTCAACAGTGGCAACCGCATCGAAGACCATTTCGTTGACGTCACCGAAATGGTTGCCATCGGCAGCGGCGCGGAACGGCCCGTTAAAACCATCCTCCTATCGCGTTACGCTTGTTACCTGGCTATCCAGAACGCCGATCCCAACAAGGAGATCGTGGCGCAGGGTCAAACCTATTTCGCGATCCAGACGCGGCGGCAGGAATTGGCGGACGGGAGCATCGAGGATGAAAGGCGGCTTCTGTTGCGTGAAGAGATGCGCCAGCATAACGCTCAGTTGGCTGGTGCGGCCAGGGAAGCAGGTGTCATCGAACCAATAGATTACGCCATTTTTCAAAACCACGGGTATATGGGACTTTATGGCGGGCTGAAACAGGGAGACATCCACCGGAGGAAAGGCTTGAAAAAGAGCCAGAAGATTCTGGATCACATGGGAAGCACTGAACTGGCGGCGAACCTGTTTCGGGCGACCCAGGCGGAGGAGAAGTTACGCCGGGACGAGGTAAAGGGGAAAGACGCCGCAAACCGGACACATCGTGAAGTCGGAGCGAAGGTGCGGCAAACCATCCAGGAATTGGGCGGCACGATGCCCGAAGAATTACCGGTGGTGGAAAGCATCAAAATGATTGAGACCCAACAGCGCAAGCGGCTCGGCAAGGCTGAGACGTCCGCAAAAAAGAAAAGCGAGTAACCGGACATGGCACTGCATAAAGACTTTCCGCAATCCCCGCACGCGATTCTTGATCCGGGTATCCGCTGGTTCCCAGCCGATGAGGTTCTCCGGGAAACCAGCATGGACAAACTCATGCCGCCACTGGTGGCGGAGCTGCGCCGCAAGGTAAAGGAGTTTCGGGACGGAGGGTATGCGGGCGCGGCGGACACCAGCCGGAGCCTGCTCAACTGGTGGTTCAACACGCCGCACCTGTTGCCGAAGGCTGGCGGGACTATGGCGGAGTTTGAATATTACTTCGCACAGCGCGAGGCTTTGGAGACGATTGTCTACCTCTATGATGTGGCGGGGGTTAAGGACAAGCACGACATGATGCGCTTTGATGCGAGCGGCTTTGTATCCGGGGGCATGTTCGACGAAACATGGCGGCGGTTTGTGGTGAAGATGGCGACGGGCACGGGTAAGACCAAGGTTTTGAGCCTTGCGCTGGCGTGGAGTTTTTTTCACAAGCTCTACGAGCCTGAATCGGAGATGGCGCGCAATTTTCTGGTGATCACGCCTAACATCATTGTGCTGGACCGCATCTACAAGGACTTTCAGGGCCTGAGGATTTTCTTTGAAGACCCGGTGATCCCGGACAACGGCGTGGACGGGCGCAACTGGCGCGACGATTTTCAACTGACGCTGCATCTGCAAGACGAGGTTCGTATCACCCGGCCTACGGGCAATATCTTTCTGACCAACATCCACCGTGTTTATTCGGGCGACGACATTCCGCCTTCACCCGATGATGAAGACATGCGGGATTATTTTCTGGGCAAGCGACCCACGGGCGCTACCACAGATTCCAAGGTGGACCTGGGGATGATCGTCCGGGATATCGACGAGTTGATGGTGTTGAATGACGAGGCGCACCATATTCACGACCCGCGCATGGCCTGGTTCAAATCCATCGAAGACATCCACAACCGCCTTAAGCAGAAGGGGGCGGCCCTTTCCATGCAGGTGGACACGACGGCCACGCCCAAGCACAACAACGGGGCGATTTTCGTGCAGACCGTGGTCGATTACCCGCTGGTAGAGGCCATTTCGCAGAACGTGGTCAAACATCCCGTTCTGCCCGACGCGCCGAGCCGCGCGAAGTTGATCGAGCGGAAGAGCGCCAAATACACCGAGAAATACGCCGACTATATTAATCTGGGCGTGATCGAATGGCGCAAGGCGTATGCCGAGCATGAGAAGATGGGCAAGAAGGCAATTCTGTTCGTGATGACCGACGACACCCGCAACTGCGACGACGTGGCCGAGTATCTGAGAGACACCTATCCGGAATTTGCCGATAAGGACACCGTGCTGGTCATTCATACCAAAAACAACGGCGAAATTTCCGAATCCGCCACGGGCAGAGACAAGGACGAACTGAATAAACTGCGCAAGCAGGCCAATGAGATTGACGGGGTGGACAGTCCGTACAAGGCCATCATCTCGGTAATGATGCTCAAAGAGGGGTGGGACGTGAAGAATGTCACCACCATCGTGGGCCTGCGCGCCTATTCAGCCAAGAGCAACATCCTTCCCGAGCAGACGCTGGGCAGGGGTTTGCGCAGGATGTATCCCGGCGATGTGGAAGAGTATGTAAGCGTGGTCGGCACAAATGCCTTCATGGAGTTTGTGGAATCCATCCAGGCCGAAGGCGTGGTACTGGAGCGCAAGGCGATGGGGGAAGGGACTGGGCCTAAAACTCCGCTGGTGGTCGAAGTTGACAAGGAGAACGAGAAGAAGGACATCGCCGCGCTGGACATTGAAATCCCGGTTCTGACGCCGCGCGTTTACCGTGAATACAAAAGCCTGGGCGATCTGGACATCGCCATCGCCGCGCTGGAGCATCAACGAGTGTTGTATTTGCAGTTCAACGAGGAAGAACAGCGGGAGATCGTTTTCAAGGACATTACCAACGGGGAGATTGCACATACCACAATTCTCGACACGGCCGGCGTTGCCGACTACCGCAGCGTAGTCGGCTACTTCGCACGGACCATCATGAAGGATTTGAAGTTGGTCAGCGGTTACGACGTGCTGTATGGCAAGGTCAAAGCGTTTATGCAAGGGGAGTTATTTGACTGCCCGGTGGAACTGGAAGACCCGAACACCCTGCGCAACCTGTCGGAACCGGCCGCTACCAAGACACTGATTGAGACCTTCAAAAAAGCAATCAACGCGCTGACCGTCCGGGACAAGGGCGACGCCGAAATCCGGGACACAATCAAGTTACGCCAGACCCGTCCTTTTGTTGCCAAGGATCAGGGCTATCTTGTCCCGAAGAAAAGCGTCTTCAACCGCATCATTGGTGACAGCCGACTGGAGCTGCAATTCGCCAACTTCCTGGAAGGTTGCGGCGACGTGGTTTCTTTCGCTAAAAATTACATGGCTGTGCATTTCAAGCTGGACTATGTGAACTCCGATGGCGACATCTCCAACTATTACCCGGATTTTATGGTCAAGCTGTCGGACAAGCGGATTGTCATTGTTGAAACCAAAGGACGGGAGGATTTGGATGTGCCGCTGAAGATGGCACGGTTGCGGCAATGGTGCGAAGACATCAACCGGGTGCAAACAGAAGTGGGGTACGATTTTGTTTACGTGGACGAAGAGAGCTTTAAGAAATATGAACCGAAATCGTTTGCGGATTTGCTGGCCGGCTTTCGAGAATATAAAGAGCAATAAGGTGAGTACACCCCGTTTCCCCTGTCCCCTTTTCCCCTTGCAGATCGAAGTGGGCTGGCTAAAAGAAACAAAAGGAGAAAACAAATGAATAAGACACATCTCTATGTACTGTGGACCAATGATAATCCGATTACAGCAGATAAGATGGTTTTCATGTATACTATCAACTCTCTCATCCGTGGCTGGTGGGAAAAGGTCACACTCATAATTTGGGGTGCAACGACTAAATTGGTCAGTGAGGATGTCAATATCCAAGAAAAGATCAAGGAGGCCTTGGATGCAGGTGTTCACGTAACCGCATGCAAAGCCTGTGCAGATCAACTGGGAGTTACAGAAACTTTGGAGAAACTAAACATTGAAGTCAAGTATTGGGGGCTGCCATTAACTGAGATTTTAAAAAACAACGAGCAGCTTCTAACAATATAGAAAATGGTTTAACCCCATTACTCCATAATTTGTTGGGCCTCATGACATGGGTGGCAACACGATGACAACTTACAACAATAAGGATTAACCTGTGATTCGTTTTCTTCATACCAGCGACTGGCAATTGGGTATGGTCCGCCGCTTCCTTTCGGAAGAGGCCCAGGCACGCTATACCCAGGCGCGGTTTGATGCCATTCGAACAATGGGCCGTATTGCCAAAGAAAAACAATGCCAGTTTATGTTGGTGTGCGGCGATTCCTTCGAGTCAAACCAGGTGGACCGTAAAACCGTCGCACGCGCAATCGAAGCACTCAAAGAGGTGACTGTCCCTGTTTATCTCCTTCCCGGTAATCATGACCCTTTGAATGCGGCATCCGTTTACCGCTCCAGCACTTTTATTGAAAAGAAACCGGCTCATGTTCATATCATTGAGAACACGGCTCCTGTTCAAGTGGGTGAGGGTTTCGAACTGGTAGGCGCCCCCTGGCTGTCTAAACGGCCGAACGGCAACCCGATTGTTGACTTGCTCAATGTGATTCCTCAGGCAGGGGGTATAAAGCGGATCTGTGTGGGGCATGGTATTATTGACACATTTACTCCCGATAAAGAAGCAGAGAATGTGATTGCGGTTTCCAGACTTGAGGCTGCAATTTCGGAGGGAAAGGTTCATTTTATAGCTCTTGGCGATCGCCATTCTCTCACGAAAGTGGGCTCTGGCGATAGAATCTGGTATTCCGGGACTCCCGAATCCACCGATTTCCGCGAAGACCATTCAGGGTTCTGCCAGATTGTCAATATTGATGGTGCCGATGCCACTACCGAAGAAGTGAAAGTTGGACAATGGAGTTTCATCGAAGAACTGGTGGATCTGAATACCGAAGCCGATGTGGAATCTCTCCGGAGAAAGCTGGAAGACATCCCGAACAGGGAACGGTCAGTAGTGAAACTGGTTCTCAAAGGTTCGCTCACACTTTCTTTGCACGGGGTTTTGCAAAACCACATTCTTGCGGCCAGGGATGTTCTGGCGGGTTCTGTGATCAACGAAGATAACCTCCTCGTGATTCCCAATGATGCGGATTTCATTGATCTTGGTTTTTCCGGCTTTGCCGATGCAACGGTAAAAAGGCTCCGGGAAAGAATAGACCAGGGAGGGAATGAAGGTGCTGTTGCCCGCGATGCATTCATGCTCCTCCTTCGCCTTGCTAAGGAGGCCGGATGAAACTCCTTCGTCTTAAGGTTGCCAATTACCGGGGCATCAATACACGCGAGATAAAGTTCAGTCCTCTGGGGATTACCCGCATAGAAGGCCCGAACGAGTCGGGGAAGACCAGTCTTGGCGAGGCCATAAACACAATTTTGGACTACCCGGACAACAGCAAAAATCAGAGCATTCATGCCATCCAGCCTGTTCATCAGGATGTGGGCCCTGAAATTGAACTGGAAATGGAAACTGGCAAATACGTGTTTACCTATTTCAAACGATTTTTAAGAAAGCCCGAGACCAGGCTAACTATTACAAAACCGAACCCCGAAAACCTCAACGGCCGTCAGGCGCACGACCGAGTCAATGAAATTCTCAAGGAAACACTGGATGTAGATTTATGGAAAGCCTTGTCTATCATACAGGGTGAGGCGATTGACCAACCGGAACTTAAAAACAAACAAGCGTTGTCTGCGGCACTCGACAAGGCCGCAGGGATTCAACCGGCCGCCTCGCAGGAGCTCGGTTTGTTCAAAAGGATTTCGCAGGAATATGAGCTCTACTATACGATTGGTCGGGGTACCGAGAAGAAGGAACTCCAGGACCTGCGGAATCACGTGACCGAAAAAGAGGAGGAGATCGGGTCGATTGAACAGGCTATCTGTGAGCTTGAAGCTGATATCGATAGTGTCCCTGTAATGCAAAGAGAGTTGGCCCAGCTCAAGAAGCAGGAAAAAGATCTAACTCAAGAGATGATAGACATCACAACCAGGCTTGAGCAAATCAGCTCGCTCGAAAACACTCTTTTCGCGGCCGCTTTAAAACAGGAATCCGCTCAAAAAACCCTTCAGGCCGCTCGGCACGCTAAAGAAATCCGCCAGGAGATGATTGGTGCGGCAGAAAACGCTGCCAATACCCACAAGGAACTTCAGGAAAGCAGTTCAATGGCACTGCCGGCATTGTCTCAGGCCGAGGAAGCCAGTAATGAGGCCAAGGCCGAGGCCGACGAAGCCGAAAGTAAAAGGAAGGAAGCGGAATCTCTTGCCGCTTTGAAGAGGGCGGATTTCGACTATTATCACGACAAGCTTGATCTGGATCAGCTACTCGAACGCAAACAACGGATTGACCAGGCCCGTAAAGATGCTGCCCAGGCAGAGACGGTATTGGCGAAGAACAAGGTGGATGCCCGCGCATTAGACAGAATAAAGGACGCAGAACTCGGTTATAAGACCGCCTGTGCCCAGATGGAAATAGGTTCGCCAAGTGTTTCACTTCGTTCCATCTCTAAATGTCGCCTGTCCATCGACGGCACAGAGATTATTCTCGACAATAACGAGGTCCGTACAATATCCGTCTCAGATAAGACCACTGTGTCCGTTCCAGAAATCCTTGATATCGAAATAACCGCAGGTTCCAGCATAGAAGGGCTTGCCCAAAAGGTTGGAGACGCTCGTCAGACCCTCCAAGCCGCCTGTGCCGCCGCCACTGTGGCCGGCCCGGACGAAGCCAGAAAAGCGTATGACGAACGACAAGAGGCATTGCGGGGTGTTGAAAATAAAGTTCGGGTCGAGAAGGAAAACCTCCGGGATATTACTTACGAAAGCCTTGAACAAAAGTTGAACAGTCTCCAACAGCGCTTGCCGAACTACCTTGTCGGGCGGGTTAAAGCCCCCGCGATTTGTCCGGATTTCGACACTACTAAAAGAGAACGGACAAAAGCCGAAGCAAATCTTCAGGCTGCGAATGGCGAATTGGAAAATACGCGTAAGGTTTTCGAGTCTGCCCGCTCTTTCTACGATGGTGTAAATATCAAACACAGGGAAGCCGGGGCAAAGCTGGAGCAGTTGGCCAAAGACGTCAAACAGACACAAGAAAACCTCGATAAAGCCCGCAAGAAAGAATCTGATGAAACATTGGAGGCCAACCTGACCGCTGCCGAAAGGGCGGTATTCTCAGAAGATACTGCATGCCGCGTGGCCGCAGAGTCTTTAGAGGCTTGCAACCCCGAACAAGTAAGAGCCCTGGCGGATTCCACCAAAGGTTCCTTGAAAACAATAAAAATCAGTCATGATTCAAAAGACAGGGGGCTGACAGAGGTCCAAACCCGTCTTAAAATAATGGGCGAAGAGGGCCTTCACGAAAAATTAAACGCGGCAAAGAATCAATTTGAACAATTGGAGTCCAAAAACCGGGCGACCGCCCTTAGAGCCAACGCGGCCAAATGCCTTTTCGATACCATGAGCGAAGAGAGGGACAAGGCGAGCCGGGCTTATGTGGCCCCGCTTAGAGATAAAATTGAAAGACTTGGCCGTTTGGTCTTTGATCCCTCATTTCAGGTGACTATCAACGATGATTTGAAAATTACCAGCAGGACGGTATCTGGTGTCACGGTACCCTTCGATTCCCTTAGCGGAGGTACAAGAGAACAACTTTCTTTGATGTACCGGTTGTCGTGTTCCATGATAGTGGCAAAAGATGGCGGAACACCTGTTATTTTGGATGATGCGCTGGGTTATACCGACCAGGAGCGTCTAAAATTGATGGGTGCAGTATTGGCGGTAGTCGCCAAGGAATGTCAGATAATCATCTTTACCTGTGTTCCTGAAAGATACGCTTTTATCGGGGAGGCCGCGGTTGTTTCGCTCTAGCAGGCGTTATATCGGGTAGGTCTTCACGTCATTTGTGAGCAATTGCCGAAGGCGATTTAGTCGTTTTACATTGCCATCAAACGTGGCTAGGAAACAATGACTACGCCGGTAGCATCTTATTGAATTTAAAAGGAACATGTGAAAAATATGTTTCAAGACAGCATTGATTCCAAAGTATATCGGAAACTGCAACAAAAATTGGATAAATTGCCTATTGCTTTCCCGGCAACTGAATCCGGCGTTGAAACTCGCATATTAAAGCAGCTGTTCACCCCAGAACAGGCGCAAATAGCCTTATCAATGAGTTTTATTCCCGAACCGGCGGTAGTTATTCAAAAACGATTGAAGAATAAATACCCTGTTATTAGCGAACTTGATAAAATTTTAGACCAAATGTCTGATCAGGGCAGTATTGCCAGAAGCATCACCAGAGACGGGCTGAAAATCTTCAGTATTACCATGTTGGCCATTGGAATGTTTGAATTTCAAGTTGATCATCTCAAGAAAGAATTCTATGAGGATTTTAAACAATATATCGACGAAAAATTCCGCGATGCCCTCTTAAATCCCAAATTTACTCAACTTCGTCCCGTACCAACCACAGGATCTATTACTCCGGATCTCAATATTATGCCTTACGATGACATCCGGCAAGTTCTCACCCAACATCGTGGTCCTTACTTGGTAGTTAATTGCATCTGCAAAGAAGGGCAGGATTTACTTGGGCATCCTTGTAAAGCAACAAAAGAGCGGGAAATTTGTTTACTTTTTGGCAGCGCTGCTCGAAATTACAAGGATCACGGATGGGGACGGGAAATTACGAGGGAGGAAGTTTTTCGTATTTTGGATAAAGGTGAAGCAGACGGTTTGGTGGTGCAACCATCCAATTCTCAATATCCATTTTGTGTTTGCCTATGCTGTGGCTGCTGTTGTGAGGTGTTATCTAACGCAAAACCCCTGGATAACCCTGCCCAATATTTTTATTCCAACTATTACGCGGTTACAGATGAGGATCTCTGTATTGGTTGCGGGTTATGCATTGGTCATTGTCAGATGGATGCCATTACACTGGAAGATGGTAAAAGTAGAGTTGATCTTGGAAGATGTATTGGCTGCGGCTTATGTGCAACGGTATGTGATCCGAAGGCAATTCGTCTGCAGAAAAAGGATCAAATAACGATTCCTGCGAAAGATACAACGCAATTTTATCTCAGACTTATGCGTGCTCGAGCGGGAAATGCCAAAATGATCTTGATGATGACCCGTCGAGCCCTGGGAATGGCCATTCCCTGAAATCCAGGTCGGTTAGTCAAAAATTTTGCCTTAGTTTTTCCAAAATTATTTTTGCTGACATCTGGAGCTAACAAGGTTTATCACAAAATGGATTGCTCATAAAGTTAACCCGATCAAGTTTATAAGAACTGAACTCAATGCGCCGGTGGAGGGAGAATAAAACAACAAATAAGTAAAAGAAGTAAAAGGGGCAATTTCCGAAGGCGAATGGAGTTTCGTGGACAAGGGAGACCGAGCAAAATAAATAAATCTATCCCCTTTCCCGCCCAGCGCCCAGAGAGGCGCATAATTGGGCGATCAGACTGAAAGCGGCACCACACAACGCGTTCCCGTTAGCTCCTCTAGGAGTTTTTGTCCTTTTTTATTATGAGGATTTACAGAAAGGATA
>Ga0268276_1002790_pt1 | contig 14407 bp, 15 predicted proteins | sample saktaG_4_FD_190145 | JGI IMG/M metagenome (GOLD analysis project Ga0268276, IMG submission 190145) | Saline water microbial communities from Sakinaw Lake, British Columbia, Canada - sak_2010_1_5_45m | ecosystem: Environmental > Aquatic > Non-marine Saline and Alkaline > Saline ...
ATCTTTCAGATGATTCTGGAACAGGTGTTGCTTTTACTAGGAATCCTTCTAATGGGGAGAATGAATTTTACGGCGAGTATTTGATGAATGCTCAGGGGGAAGATGTTGTTGCTGGAATAAGAACACCAAAACCAATAATTGAATTAAAGAAAGATATGAAGAATAATTATGAAGAACTTCTGAAAATAAGAACAACTCTTGAAAAACACTTCAAAGATATGCAAGATCTAGAATTTACAATACAAAAAAGCAAGTTATACATCCTTCAAACTAGGAATGGCAAGAGAACCAGCCAGGCTTCTGTTAAAATAGCTATTGATATGTTCAAAGAAAAATTAATATCTGACAAGGAAGCTATTTTAAGAGTTGATGCTAATCAATTAGATCAATTACTGCATAAAGGAATTGACCCTATTTTCATAGAAAAGACACAAAGCATAGGGCGAGGCCTTCCAGCAAGTCCGGGAGCTGGTGTTGGAAAGATTGTTTTCAATGCAGAAGATGCTGTTACCCAAGCTAATGAAAAAAACGAGCCAGTCATCCTTGTTAGATTAGAGACAAGTCCAGAAGATATTGAAGGAATGCATGTTGCCAAAGGTGTTTTAACTGCAAGGGGTGGGATGACAAGCCATGCAGCTGTTGTTGCAAGAGGAATGGGTAAATGCTGTATTGTCGGTTGTTCTGAACTTCAGATAAATGAAAAAGAAAAAACAATTAAAATCAAAGAAATTATGTTGAAAGAAGGGGATTTTTTAACACTGGATGGCACAACAGGCGAATTTTACAAAGGGGAATTGCCTTTAATTGAACCAAAACTTTCGGGAGAATTTGCTGAATTAATGGAACTTGCTAAAAAATATAAAAAACTTGGAGTCAGAACAAATGCAGATACTCCGAAGGATGCTAAAATAGCAAGAGACTTTGGTGCAGAAGGAATTGGATTATGTAGAACAGAGCATATGTTCTTTGAAGGTGAAAGAATAAATGCTATGCGAGAGATGATTCTTGCTGATACTGAAGAAGAAAGAATAAAAGCATTGAATAAGTTGCTTCCTTATCAGAGAAAAGATTTTGAAGGAATTTTTGAAGTTATGAATGGTTTGCCTGTTATCATAAGACTATTAGACCCACCATTACATGAGTTTCTCCCAAAAGAAGAAAAAGAAATTCAGCAACTTGCTAAAACAAGCGGTATTGACATCAAAAAAATCAAGAAAAAAATTGAAGAACTTCATGAATTCAATCCTATGCTCGGATTCAGGGGATGCAGATTGGGAGTTGTCTATCCTGAAATAAGTGAGATGCAAGCAAGAGCTATTTTTGAAGCTGCAATAAATGTTCAAAAGAGGGGAATTAAGGTTATTCCTGAAATCGAAGTCCCTAACATCATACATGTTGAGGAATTCAAATTAATTAAAGATATAATAATTAAGGTTGCGAAAGAAACAGGAGCACAAAACCAGATAGAATATAAGATTGGGACAATGATCGAATTCCCAAGAGCGGTTTTAGTTGCAGATGAACTAGCTAAAGAAGCTGAATTTATGAGTTTTGGGACAAATGACCTAACGCAAACAACATTGGGATTTTCAAGAGATGATGCTGGGAGATTCATCCCTTCTTATATATTAAAAAATATTTTTGAAAAAGACCCTTTCCAGACAATTGACCAAGAAGGTGTTGGGAAAATAATGAAACTTTGTGTTGAAAAAGCAAGAAGTGTTAAACCAGATATGGATATCGGAATTTGCGGGGAGCATGGCGGAGACCCTGCAAGTGTCAAATTCTGCCACAGAATCAGCTTGTCAAATGTTTCTTGCTCGCCTTTCAGGGTTCCAATCGCTATTCTTTCTGCTGCACAGGCTGCTTTAGAATAAAACCTAGAGATTGCGTAGCATCTATAAGTGCTAAGATAATATTTTGTTTTTCATTATCTCTTTCTTAATGTTTTTAAATGATAAATAAATTTATATAAAAAATTATTACACATAAAACGGGTTGTTAACAACCAAATTCTTAGAATCTGCGCTTCGCTTTTCAATTAATCTTTAAAAGATTTGACAAAACCAAGATTACCTAAAATAACAATAATTATTATAAATAAAAGCTTCTTTAAAACCAATGAGATTAGAAGATTTTATTAAAGAATTGAAAGAATTGCCTGATGAAAGACTTCATGAAGAAAGAGGGGTAGGTGATAATTTTATTATCAGATTAAAAGCAGATTATGGATTATTATGCGATTTTCTAGAAAACACAGGACATGTTTCCACGGATAAAGAAAAAAGCAAATATGGAACTAAAGTTTATTATGAACAAACAGGATTAGTTTATATGCAGGTTTCTGAAGTAGAAGATTGTTTTTTTGATTCAGTTTATACAGATGCTCATCCAAAATTGAAAAGAGAAGTAGAAGGCAAGTATAATTGTTGTATCATGTTTCATCCAAGTAGAGAAGGGAATAAAAAAGGCGTTGAATTAAAAACAGATAGGGCAATGACTGAAACAATAATCAAAGTTGGTGAATATGTTTTAAAGAATAATCTTGGGGCCTGGATTCCAAGTTGTTATGGCCCAAGTGTTGGATGTATGGAGAAAGGAGAAAATTGGATTTTATCAAGAATGGCTTTTCATCCGCCTGTAGACTTCTGACCTCTTATAAACCTTGGTTATGTAACTTTCTGATAGTAACAAAAAGAAAAGTTTAAAAATGCTCTTGAATTAAAATATTTATGCAACTATTAGTAAAACGGGATATAACTCTTTTAGAAAAGACAAAAGGAAAAGCTATTGTAGATAGCGATGTCCCAAAAGCACTAAAAACACCAAGAGTTGTGCCCCAACAGATAGTTGATCATACCCAGAAAAGAGAACCTAGTGACGATTTGATAATAGCAAATGAAAGGGATTATAGTTTTATTGATACTTACTTAAAATTTGGCTCAGATGACTTAAAACAAGAAGTAGAGCGCATGAAGAATGCAAAAGTAAAATTAATAAATTGCAAGGCGGATGTTGTTCCAGCATTATGGAGCGGTTACAGGTCAGCACTATTCCAAGATCCAGAAACTGGAAGATTATTCAGGCTTAAAGGAATTTCTCTTAATCCTTCTAAACCAGAAATAAAAGAATTTGAAGATGATGTTTTTTGGGTTTTAGGCGGACAAAAAAGAGAGAATGCAGATTTTGAAAGAAAGATGTCTGATAGATGCAATAAAGTGCTTTCAGATTATGGAATTGCTCCTACAATGACTTATAGGGGAATATGGCAATACCCTGTAAAAGTTAAGGGAGAAAAAGTTGCTGCATCGGTCATTGAAACACTTGGAGATACAAGACTAGATGAACTTATGTTTGTGCTAGATTGTGTTGCTTGCAAAAAGATGTATATTGATGCGAAATCTGGAAAAATCGGAGAACTAACTAAAGAAGGCGAGAAAATTTTTAAAAATCTTAAACATTTTTATTATCAAGTTGGAAATACTGTTGGAAGATTAAAATGTTTGATGGATGAAAGTGGACAAACATGGAGTTGCGATTCTGAAAGATCAAATGCACATATTGGGAATATTGTTGTTTATAATGGAACTGACAAAATAAAAATTGGTTTTGTTGATTTTGATGCTTCTTGTGATTCTGATGATTTAACACAAAGTGAAATGAGAGACTTACAAAAAAGAGAATATGAGACAATAATGCGAAGTGCACAAGCAGGACCAATTAGTTTAAGACAAACTTCTGGGTTGCCATCAACTTTAAAGCTTATACATACCATAGGTGATTTTAGAAAAGCTTTTCAACAAGGATTTTTTTGTGGATACAGTACTTCTCCTGACTGCTTTGGAGATAAATTAACTAATGAAATTGATTTAGGAATACTTCAAGAAACTTTGGAATTATTACGAACAGTTCAAACCATTGCTAAAGCACCTTATCTTGGACCAAGAATTAATGATCCCCTTGAAAATTATGGTACCAGACTTCACAAGAATTCTGGTTTAGAAGACATTATTGACAAGAATAGGTCTTATCAAAGGCGTATTAATAATTATGGGAAAGACGATGATAAAAACCCTTACTTTATTCCGAGAAAAGATTATTTAGGTTCTTTGATTAATGACAAAAAACCAGATGATATTTATAGAAAGGACAATAAAGGACTTTATAGCCAGCAATAAGAAGAGGATAATTATTAATTTATTCTACTGTCACGCTCTTCGCCAAGTTCCTTGGCTTGTCAACATCACAACCTTTTGACAATGCTAGATGATATGCAAAAAGCTGCAGAGGAATTGTTGTCAAAATGGGCATTAGGAAAGCATTTGTGTTAGGGACTTTGATTATATTATCAACTATACTATCTAATTCTTTTGTGTCTTCTGTGGTGATTGCTATGACACGGCCTTTTCTTGATTTAATCTCATGAATGTTGGAGAGGATTTTTTCAAAAGTCTTGTCTTTTGGGGAGATGAATACTGAGGCCATTTTGTCATCTACCAAAGCTATAGGGCCATGCTTCATTTCAGCTGCCCCTAATCCATCACAGGGGATATAAGCAATTTCTTTCAGTTTCAATGCTCCTTCTAATGCAACAGGATAATTTGTACCTCTGCCTAAAAATAAAAAATGAGAAACATTCTTGTAATTTTCAGCAGCTTGTTTTATTTCAGGTTCTTTTCTTAATACTTGGGTTACTTTTTCAGGAATCTCTTCTAAATCTTTTAAATATCTGGAAATTTCTTCTTTTGTGAGAATTTCTTTTTCTTTTGCGATTTTCAAAGCAATGAGGTAGAAACAAGCGGTTTGTCCGGTAAATGCTTTTGTTGAAGCGACCCCGATTTCTGGGCCTACATGCAGGTAAACTCCTGAATCAACTAATCTAGCTATACTTGAGCCCACAACATTTACTATCCCGAATGTTCTCAGGTTTTTATTCTCTTTTTTTGCTATGTCTTTTACATACTCTAGTGCTCCTTTTGCATCAGCTGTTTCTCCTGACTGGCTTACAGCTATAACCCAGTCATTTTCTTTAATAACAGGATCGCGATAACGAAATTCTGCAGCATCTTCAGCTTCACAAGGAATTTTAGTCAAAGATTCCAAGATATATTTTCCATAAAGGGCAGCATGCCAAGAAGTTCCACAAGCTATAATAATAATACGGCTCAATTTTTTGAAAAAATCTTTGTCTTGACTTAAGATCTCATCTATTCCATCAATCCTTATATCTTCTTTTAGTATCCTTCCCCTAAATGAATTATGTATTGTCTCTGCCTGTTCGCAAATTTCCTTGTGCATAAATGTCTCGTGCCCTTGCTTTTCAATTTGTTCTAAACTTAGGTTGATTTCTTGGAGGTTTTGGCGAATCTCTTGTTTGTTTATATTCCTAATCTCAAAATTGTTTGGGGTAGCAATCACCATCTCACCATCTTCGAGATAATTGATTGTTTTAGTGTATTCAAGAAAAGCTGAAGCATCAGATGCGATGAAAACCCCTTTTTCATTCTTGCCAATTATCAAAGGAGAACCTTTTCTAGCTCCTATTATCTTGTTCTCTTTCTTGTTCAAGATAGCTAATCCATAGGCTCCTTTAAGTTCATTCAGAGCTAAACGAACTGATTCTTCGAAACTATTTTGTCTGTTAAATTCTTCAATCAAGTGAACAACTACTTCTGTATCTGTTTCAGTGATGAATTTATGCCCCTTACTTTCAAGATATTTTTTTATTGTAAGATAATTCTCAATTATTCCATTATGGACAAGGACTATGTCTTTATTACAAGAAAAATGCGGATGCGCATTTATTTCATTGGGAATTCCATGTGTTGCCCATCTTGTGTGTGCAATCCCTGTTGTTCCTTGCAAATCTTTTGATTCAGTTAATTTATTCAAATCCTCTACTCTTCCTTTTGTTTTCAGGAGTGTTATATCGTGGTTATCTAAGATAGCTAAGCCAGCTGAATCATAACCCCTGTATTCAAGTCTTCTTAACCCATTTAAAAGAATAGGCAAGACCCGTTCTTCTCCGATATAAGCAATTATTCCGCACATTCTTTTTCATAATTTTGATGATTTTTAGTTTTTTAACCTTTATGATATTGTAATCTATATTTCCAGTCTATAATTGTAATCAATGTCACATTGCTGTTTATGTTCGATAAATCAAAATTATCAATAGGGTTCACTTAAAACTCTCTCTAAAGAACTTTGCAAACTAGAAATCATGTCTGGGGAATTTTCATAGTGGATTACATCCCGGGCCATAACTGACAATGAATTAGAAAGCCTTGCATCCTTTTTTATTAAGACTATAATCGGAACATCATATGCATCTGCCCAACCCGCCTCAATACCAACCCCTAGTTTGGGGGTAGTTGCTTCAACAACTATAACATCACACTTATTTCGGAAAAATTCCCTAGAACTAAATAACTCCTCGCTATGTTCATGAGGAAGAATGAGGTTGTATTTCTGGCTTAATTCGTTTTCTCTAAGTGGCTTATAAAGTTCTGTTCTATAATTTCCTTCAGGGTCTTTTGCATGAGAAACATAAACTGTCTTTTTAGCATTTTCTTGAGTCATCTGTCTCAAAGATTAGTTTATTTAAAAGCATTATTGTGTTCTAAACCATAGAAATGTTTTTAATGCTCACTGAACATAGACAAACAAGATGGAAGAAAATGGGGGCAATACAACAGAAACAGCAAAAGATAAAGCCAGTAAAGGAAAAGCAAGATATGAACTTAGCTGCGGAGCAGTTATCTTTAACATAAGCGAAAACAAGCCACAATATCTTCTAGTTAAATATCCAAATTACTGGGGCTTTCCAAAAGGCAAGGTAGAACCGGGAGAAGATGAAGAACTTACTGCTTTCAGAGAAATTCTTGAAGAAGTTGGATTAACTGATTTGAGATTTATTCCCGGATTTAGAAAAGTTGGCAAGAAATATTTTAGAAATCCCCTAGACAGGGATGATTTAATCAGAAAAGAATTTGTCTTCTTGATTGCCCAGACATGGCAATGGAATATAAAAATAAGCTCTGAACATGAAGATTTTAAATGGTGCAGTTTTGAAAAAGCCCTGTCTTTGATAAAACCAAGGGGCGTAAAAAAATTGCTAGCAGATGCAAATCTTTTTATAGAAAAGAACTTTGATCTTAATCTAGGCATATTAAAAGATGAGGAAAGGATAAAGAAGGTATAATACAAGTTATGTGTTGTAATGGTTATTTAGTCTCAAATTTTCGAAACTCTAACAAAAACTAGAAAGAATAAATAAATTATTAAAGATATAAAAAATACATAAAAAACCAACATAAAAATGTTAACTGAAAAATCTGTTGCTGTGATAATTTTTAGGAAAGAAGAAGATTTCAGATTCTTGCTTTTGTATAAAACTGATAATGGAGTTTACAAAGAAGCTTGGGAATTTCCCAAAGGGAATGTAAATACTGGTGAAAAAGAGAAAGATACTGGAATCAGAGAAGTTTTTGAAGAAACTGGTTTGAATGATAAACAATTAGAGTTTTATGATTTCCATGATAAGGTTTCCTTTTTCTATAGGAATGAACGACAAGAGCTAGTAAACAAAGAAGTTACTTTTTTGATGGCAAGAACAATAAAATCAGAGATTAAGATATCTTCTGAACATTCTATGTATAGATGGGCGCCATATCTTGAAGCATTTGACTTACTGACTCAAAAGAACAATAAAGAGATTCTAAGAAAAGCTTATGATTTCGCTAAACGGGCTTTAGTGCAAAGAAAGATTTTCTAATCATCAAGGTAAGTAAAGGAGTCTCCATGTTGACCATCAACATGATATCCCCCTCTTAAAACATAAACGGTTCTTGGTCCAGGGCCAATTAATACTTCTTCTTGCAACTCAACAGGCCCCATTCTTAAGTAATCCTTTGTTCTGATAGGATGACCAAACCCTAGAATAACTATTCCTTTTTCACCAATCTCTTCCAAAACACTTTTTTGAGGTATTCTCTTTCCGCTATCATCGCATGCTTCTGAAACTGATAGTGTAACTATCAAAGCCCTCTGCTATCCACTGGACCAGCTACAGGACTGCCCTTTGGACCATAATACATGCTATCACAAGATTCTACTTTTCCTGCTAAGCTTTTTATCTTTTTAGGAAGGCCATCGTACATATTTCTTTGATAGAAAGGGGGTTTATAATCTTTGTCTAAAAATAAAATAACTATTAGAAAGTATAGCTAGATAAAATTTATAAACTGATTCTTGGTTTTATGTTGGCGATTAATTCAAAATGGTAAATTATATTATTCCTGAAACATTTGTTCGTGGATTAGACTACACCTCACTAAAAAGAAAAGGACGCAAAATAAATATATTCTCTTTGTTGAAAGAACAGGCAATAAAATATACAAAAAAGTCTGGAGAGAGCCCTACAGATGAAGAAGCAAAACAACTTCTTTCTTTTTATAGATTATATGAAGAACTTAGGGGGAGAGGCGTGATTGAATATTCTGCTTCCTTGATTTTGGAGGATGTTTGGGAGAAGGATTATAATGTCATGGTTATCTGCACTTCACAAGTATCTTCTGGAAGAGAACCAGAGAATAGTTTGGGGACTGAAAAACAAGAAAATTGGGGTAGACAAGCTACCAAGGAAGATGAACCATTAGTTTATGAGGGAAAAACAGGACAGCAAAGACAATTAACAGTGACTCTTGCTAGAAAAACAGAAGGTTTTTGGATTGGAGTTCAAGAAGATACTAATTTCGCATTCGCGAAAGATTCTTTAGAATATGCTGTTTTTGAAGCACTTGTAGATTATAAAGGAAAATGAAAATTACTGAATTAATCTTATTAATTGGTTTGGGCTTAAGCTCAATTACTTATGGGCAAACGAGCAGTAGGATTATGGCGTTAGAAAGAAGACTAAAAAGAGGGGGTGTTGATTCTTTGACTATCAAAGAATGTTTTTCTGACCCTAGATTCAAGATTAATGAAAATTTAAGAGAAACTAAAAAAGCTTATGCTAAAGTAAATTATTTTGACATGACCAGGGAGTTTTGGAAAGAAGAAACTTTTCAAAGAGATTTAGATACGCTTGTCTCAAAAAAGGGGCTTTTTGACAAACTTGAAGAGGAATATTCTACCAAGGGAATCAACCGGTTTCTAGTTGTCTCATTATTAGGGATGGAATCTAATCTTGGAAACTGGAAAGGAACACACTCTATTATTAATGCTTATGCTTCAGAATATCTTGATGATAAAGCAAAAGAATCCAGAAGAGAATGGTTTTATGAATTATTAAAAATAAGCTTGAAAAGAAAAAAAGAATTATGCCAAGATTGTGGAGTAAGTGATTTATTCGAGATAAAAGGTTCATGGGCTGGTGCTTTTGGGCATATGCAAGTTATGCCTGATGAGTATTTTTCTTATTTTATTGATTTCAATGGAGACGGAAAGAAAAATCCCTTTGATTTAGAAGATTGTATTGGAAGTGTAGCCACTATCTTAATTTCTAAAGGCATCAAAAATACTCCAGAAGGAATAAGAAAAGCTCTTTATAATTATAATCCTGCAGAAGGTTATGCTGAAGCAATCATTGAACATGCTAGAGTCCTAGAAGGCAAATATGGGTTATTTGGATTAAGATAAAGGGGAGATCATAAAAAACAAAGATTATAGCGCTAGGGAATAATAATCTTTATAAATTGTTTTTATTCCAAGATACATGAGAAAATCAATTGTTGGACTTGTAGCATTGGTTTTAACATTAGCTGGATGTTCTAATCATAAACATACTAACTATGTCACTGATCAAAGAATTTATCCTTCGCTAAAGGAAGTCCCAAGTTTTATTTCTTATTCTGAAGAGACTGATTTTTTAAAAGAACAAAAAAGAACAAAAAATATAGCAGTTTATACTTTAGATGGTTTTAAAATAACTCAGCATAGAATAAGAAAATTTAAATCAAAAACAGAATGTAGTGGCAAGTGGGCGTGGGATTATAGTTATGAAGGAGATATAACTTTTTATAGCGGAAATTTTAAATATATCAGAGAAGAAAGGGTTTTAGAAATAGCTCCCACATCCACATACCCTGAGACAACAAAAAAAACTGAAGAAACAGTTTATTTTAGGAGAATAGAGATTGAAAAGGGAGAGTATGAAACAAAAGGCAAAGCTAGTTCTAGTTCATCTTCTAGTTCGGGATTATTGTATTCACAATCTAGTGCAAGTGCACACGTAGATATTAAAAGTGCCCAAGAAGTTTTATATTCGGAGGTCGATGAACCGGAAGTACTTTATGATGCATATACTAATATAATGGTAGTTACAGGAGAACAATTTTGGCTCAGTTCCTGGGGCGGAATGTACAATAAACTGCCTGAAGCAAAACCTGGAGACATTATGAAAATTGTAAAACAACCTTATTCTGACTTTGAAGTTGACTTTCAAGGACAATCGTTTCCCTTGGAACCAGAAATAAACCTGGATCGTTTTGTTGAAGGAAGAGTTGGTTCTTTAAATGTAATTTCTTTAAGGAAAAGGACAAAAGATTGATTCTATAAGACGAATCTTTTGGGTAGATAAAAACTTTTATAAACAAAAATAACAAGCTAATCTATGGATGTGAGCCTGTAGCTCAGCCTGGTTAGAGCAACGGTCTTATATGACCTTAATCCATCTCTGGATTAATAGCACTAAGCAAGCCGTAGGTCCTGTGTTCAAAAGAGCCTTCTTTCTTTTGAAAAAGAAAGAAGCTTCGGGAAGAAAGAAAACTCAATTTTCCCGGCTCATGAAAATCACAGCAGGCTCATTCCATCCTATTTTTTATGTAATCAAAGATGTAAGTATTGTAATTAATAATTGTCAAGGATTTCGAGAGAAACAGAAAAAAATAAAAAACCTAGGTTTATAGATAATAGCAGGTTAAACCACAAAGTTACCTTTAGTTACAATAATCTTTAAAAAGTGGTAGTATTTAACAAAAAATGAATTTAGCAAGATTATTGAAACGAGTGGGTGGAGAAGTGCGCATTTCAAAAATAGACATAACCGATTATGAAAGAGATGTAAGCAAAAGATTTGTTGGACAGGTAAAAACCAGATTATGCAATCTACACCGTAGTTCTATTATTGATACAATAAATGTAGAAAATTCAGTTATAGAGGAATTAAGAATCCAGAATGGTATGGAAGTTTTAGTCTATAAAGGTAAAAAAGATTTTTACGTGACTCAAGTTATTGACCCCAGAACGCAGAAAGTCATTTACCATCGAAATCTTTACTTTAGAAGTTAATTAAGTTTAAAATGAAGGTCAAAAATGTTATGCAGTTAGGAGGAGTAGTTAATGCAACTATTGGATTACTTGTTTATAACCAGCTTCCAGGAAGGTTTTTTCAACACTTAGATATTACAAAAACTTTTGAATACGCCAATAATATCAATACATTATTATATTCTAGCCAAACACCTGTTGAAACAAAAGTTACGGTTTTAGCTGGATTAGCTGTTGTTGGGGCTGCTACACTGGGGTTAGGATATGTTTTTGCAGATGGTGTTTCGGACATTATTACTGGGAGACATCATTCATTGGGATTAGAGATTTATTATAATATTTTCCCTAAAGAAAGGGAATTAGACAAAAGACAGATACAAAGATTTAATGAAATCTTAGAACTAAAACTCTAAATTCCCCAAGTTGCTTTACCTTATTCTCTTTTGGATATACCCCAGATAAGCATTGTCTTTTGACCGGAAATATTTAAAACAGAAGTCTAGAACTAATTGACATTCTCTTTTTATCTTTTCCTTTTGGTTATATACTCCCTCACTGTACATTTTTATAAATTTTTTATCTATCTTATCTGTGTAAACCCCTTTTATTACTTTGATATTTTTTGGGGGGTGAATTTTTTTGCCGGGGTTATATTCACGAAAATAAACGGAAATTAAAACAATTTTATTTTTTAAAAAGATAAGTTCGTAATAGGGATTTTTAATTTTTCTTCCATGTACTTCTAAGTCTATATCTGAACAATTATTGATAGTTCCATGTGCTGTTGAACCAGAAATTATAATCAAGTCACTTTCAATAAATTTGTTTTTTAGATAATTTAATATACCAGACTTTTTATTAAACTTCTTAATCTCTTTTTCTTTGTTTTTCATTTCATATTCCCCAAGTTGCTTTACCCTTTCTCTTTATCTCCGCTATTTCCTGCAACAAAGAAAGTTCATCACCATTAAGATATTTCTTGTTTTCTTTTAATCGGAGAAATTCTTGTTCATTAAGAGAACTGTAGAGGAGGTCATCTTCTTTAATTTGTCTCCCGTAGGTTGTACTTGGAAAAGAAATTGCAACTTCTTGACCATATATTGCCTTAGGAATTGATTTGTTCTCATGCTGAATTGTTTTTACTTTGTCTATTTCTTCGCCTTGAGCATTCATTAAAGTGATATCTTGTTTCAAGATTCCTGCTTCTACCCGAATTCCGAAAACAGCTGGTTTGCTTTGTCTAAAACAACAATTCTTCATCAACCTTATCTTAACAGGCCAAGTCATATTCTGAAGTTTTTTTCTTTCAATTTCAAGTGCTTTTTCCTGACTCCATTTTTTAAGATCTTCTATGATATGATAAATAACATCATTCTGGATTATCTTAACCTCTTGTTCAAGTGCTTTTTCTTCAGAAACTTCTGATTCAATATTAAAACCAACGATAACCTTGTTCAAGTCAGAATAAGATTTTGTTAATGAAATGTCAGATTGAGTTATGTTTCCTATGGATGTTCGGGCTATTTTAAAACCAGCTTTTCTGAGTAATAACAGCAAAGCTTCTAAAGAACCCAAAGAATCTGCTTTTGCAACAATGCCTTCTTTATCTGCTTTAATTGAATAAGAGACTTCTTTTTGGATTTTTTCTTTGATTTCTTCTATCTCTTTCTTATTCTTGGTTTTTGCTACTAAAAAAGGCATTCCTGGAACTAAATTTTCAAATGCTTCTGAAGGAAACTGCAACCTGATTCCTGCTGCTGCTGGAATTTCGTCAACAGTTTCATAGCCTTTTCCCAATGGTTGTGCTTGGAATAATGCCCGGATTTTTGTATCAACTGCTTTGTTCAATGTTGCTATGACTAAAGTGTCTGTTTTTTTCAAAATTCCGTCATATAATATGGCTTCACAGTAAGTTATTTTTTCTTTCTTGATTTCTAGGATTGTGCCTTTTGTCTCTTCTCCTAGTTTTAATTTATTAATCAAGAATTTTTGAGACAAACCAGCAAGCATTGCAATCACTTCGGGCAATCCTTCTTTGGTTTTTGCTGAACAAGGAATCAGCGCTAATTGTTTTTCGAATTTGGTTATTCTAAAAAACAAGTCAGAATCAAAACCATATGAATTGAGCTGTTCTATCATCTTATAGAGTTTTTTATCAAATTCTTTTTTTACGTAATCTGCTTGTTTGTCAATATCTTCGATCAAATCTTTAGAAACTTGACGCCAGCCCGAAATTGAATCTATTTTATTTAATGCAACTACAAAAGGGACTTTGCTTGCTTTCAAGATCTCGATTGTTTCTCTTGTTTGTTCCATCAAACCTTCATTGATATCTATCACAAGAATAGCTAAATCAGCTAAAGAACCCCCTATCTTTCTTAAATTACTGAATGCAGCATGTCCGGGGGTGTCAATAAAAAGAAAACCGGGAATTTCTAGCTTTATGTTGAACCGTTCTAATATCTTGGAACATCTTTCGTTTACAAGAGAAGAAGGAACACAAGTAAATGAAATCTTCTGTGTTATTAAGCCAGCTTCTTTTGAAGCAACACATGTTCCACGTATACTGTCTAGTAAAGTTGTTTTGCCATGGTCAACATGACCTGCTACTGTAACGATTGGGCTTCTGATTGTTTGGGCCATATTTTTTAAAAGAATAAGGGTGTTAAAAATTTAACTAATTTTCATTTGAAGATTAAAGAAGCATATCCTACTGCATTTTTATAATCCCCAATTACATCCCCCGAGGTATAGTATTTCAGAAGTTCTGCTTTTTTTGCTCCTAAAAGCTTAGATGTTTCAATAGCTATGGTTATAGGGGAAAGGCCACAAACAGTTGATTTTTCAGCTTGTTCATAAAATGTTTTTGGATCAAGAGATAAAATATTTTTTATAACTTGATTATCCATCTTGTAAAGATTGTCTTTTGTCTGGTTGTTTAAGGGAAAAGGAACAAAACCATAATTTGGGCCGTAATGAGTGAAGTCGCTTGAAGCAATCACCACAACAGAATTTTTTTGTTTTTTTATTAATTCTGCTAATCTATTTGAGAATTTTATAAGCTCTTTATAGTTTTTTGTAGAGACGATGACTGGGACTATCTTAAAATTTTTGAAACATAATTGAATAAACGGAA
>Ga0268276_1002791_pt1 | contig 14404 bp, 12 predicted proteins | sample saktaG_4_FD_190145 | JGI IMG/M metagenome (GOLD analysis project Ga0268276, IMG submission 190145) | Saline water microbial communities from Sakinaw Lake, British Columbia, Canada - sak_2010_1_5_45m | ecosystem: Environmental > Aquatic > Non-marine Saline and Alkaline > Saline ...
CGCCTATTTTTTCTGAAATTTCGATGACTTTCTTTTTTAGAAAAGACGGGATCCTACCAATAGAAGATATCCTATCAAGTAGTCCTCTTTTTGCCAGTGCTTTTTTAATTTGAGACGTGGCAAGGTTTGTTTTAACAAATTTCAGCCAATCTGCAGATGGTTTTCTTTTCTTATTTACAGTTATCTCAATAATGTCCCCGTTTTTCAGCGGTTGTGACAATGGGACAACCTTTCCATTTACCTTTGCGATCTCGCAGTAGTTTCCAATCTCGCTATGTACTCCATAGGCAAAATCGATTGGGGTAGAATCCTTTGATAGGATAATAACGTCTCCCTTAGGGGTGAAGGTGAAAGCTTTATCCTCGTAGAAATCAATTTTGAAGCTTTTCCAAAATTCTGGGATATCTTGGGTGAATTTTAATTTTTCTCTATCACCGGCTAGACTTATCTTTTCTTTGTATGCCCAATGGGCGCAGATACCAAATTCTGCCTCCCTGTGCATCTCCGGTGTTTTAATTTGAACTTCGGTTATTTGTCCATCTTCGGAAAATACAGTGGTGTGTAACGATCTATAGCCGTTTGGTTTTGGCTTGGCGATGTAATCGTCGATTTCTTGCCCAAGTGGTTCGTAATATTTATGGATAATACCAAGGGTTTTATAGCAGGTATCTACCCCATTAACAATAACCCTTAAGGCCAAAAGGTCGTGGATCTTTTCAATATCCATGTTTTTCCTTAGAAGTTTCTTGTATGTGCTCCAATAGGTTTTTGGTCGCCAATTAATGGCGACAACTTTTATCCTTTCTCCTTTTAGTATTTTTTCTAGGCGTTTCGAGAAGGATTTTAAATATTTAACCCTCTCTTCATATTCTTTTTTTATGTAGTTTTTTAGCCAGTTAGATTTCTCGGGGAAGAGATAGGAGAATGCATGATCTTCTAATTGTGATTTAATTTCTCCGATACCGAGCCGATCGGCAATGGGAGCAAATATCTTCAATGTTTCTAGGGAGTATAGGGTTTGTTGCTCCTGGGATAAATATTTTAAGTATTTAAGATTGTCGAGACGAGACATGAGCTCTATCAAAATTACCCTGAAATCTTGGGCGAGGGCAAGAAACATTTGTCTTAAGTTTTCAAATTTTTCCTCGGTGAACTTCGCTTTTTCTTTAAGCCTGACAACCAAAGGGTAATGGATTTTTCCCAATTCGGATATTCTTTCCACTAGGAACCTAATTTCTTTCCCAATCTTTCTTTCTATTTGGTCTAGTTGGAGCTTTTTTGCCAGGGGAGGCAGATCATCAACTATATCGTGTAGAATCCCTGCGGCAATTGTTTCTGCTCCCATCCCCATCTTTTTAAGCATAAGCGCGACCCTAAGGGCGTGGTCGATGTAATTTTCTTGAGATATTCTCTTTCTTTCCCCATAGGTAGTTTTAGCGAAATCAAAAGCTTTCTGAATTATTTCAGGCCTTTCGGTGTTTTTTAATAAATTTTTTAATTTGTCAGACATTATTCTTTTTTATAGCCACACTCTTTATTGGAGCATTTAATCGTTTTTCCCTTTTCAATGAGTAGGGAATCACATTTTGGGCACTTCTCGTTTATGGGTTTATCCCATAAAGCGAAGTCACAGTCCGGGAATTTGTTACACGCGTAAAATATTTTTCCTTTTTTTGTTCTTTTCCCAGTGATCTCTCCTGTCTGGCATTTCGGGCATTTTATTTTTATAGTATTGGAATCTCCCTCAATTGATTCCGCGTGTTTGCATATTGGAAACTTTGGGCAAGCATAAAATCTACCAAATCTTCCCAACCGCTCAACCAATGGCGCACCGCACTTCGGACATATTTTATTCGTTGGTTTGTCGGTTATGTCTTTTTTCAGAACTTCCTCATATTTGTTTTTCAGATTTTTGGCAAAGGGGATGTAGAAATCTTTGCAGGTCTTTATATATGTATCTTTGCCCTCGGCAATTTCGTCTAATTCTTTTTCAAGCTTTGCCGTAAACTCCATATCAACAATTTCAGGGAAGTTTTCAACCAAGATGTCGTTGACGACAGTTCCAATCTCTGTTGGCTTGAATCTCTTTTGGTCATTCTTTTCTATATAATTTCTCGTTTGGATCGTTGTTAACGTTGGGGCGTAGGTCGATGGTCGACCGATACCCGCTTTTTCTAGGGCCTTGATCAAGCTAGCTTCATTGTATCTGGCCGGTGGTTCGGTAAAATGTTGGCCCTTGTCGATTTTTACTAATTCCAATGATTGCCCATTTGTTAGAGTTGGCAAAGAAAGCTCGTTAAATTTCATCGGATATACTTTCAAAAAACCATCAAATTTTAAGGTTTGTCCATTCGCACGGAATACACAGTCGTTGGCCGAGATATCTAGGCTCGTTGCATCAAACACGGCTGGAGCCATTTGGCTAGCTATAAATCTCTGCCATATGAGGTTATAGAGTTTAAAGCCTCTGTCGTCTAGTTTGAGGTTAGCGGGTATATTGTGGGCATAGGTTGGTCTTATCGCCTCATGGGCCTCTTGGGTCCTCCCCTTTGATGCATATTGTCTAAAATATCCTGCCCAATAGTTTTTTCCGAAACTTTCCGTAATAAATTTTTTCGAAGCATCCAGCGCCAATTGAGAAAGATTTACTGAATCTGTTCTGTGGTATGTAATAAGTCCATTCTCGTAAAGATTTTGAGCAATTCCCATCGTGAATCTGGCGGGGAAGTGCAGTTTTTTCCAGGCTTCTTGTTGTAGGGTGCTTGTTGTAAATGGAGGTAAAGGATTTTTCTTCGCTTCTTTTTTTTCAATATTAATTATTTTGTATTCCGCGTTGTTTAAACTCTTCAGGATTTCCTCTGCTTCTGTCTCGGATTTAATTTCTAGTTTATCTATTAGCTTATCGTCCTTCTTAAATAGGAAGGCAATAAATTCGTCTCGTTTACTCTTTAGGGTGGCTTCCACTGTCCAATACTCCTGGGCGATAAATTTTTCTATTTCTCTTTCTCGTTCAACAACCAATCTTACGGCAACAGACTGAACCCTACCGGCCGATAAGCCCTTTGATATTTTTTTCCACAAAAAGGGGGAAAGCTTGTAACCCACAATTCTGTCCAGGATTCTTCTCGCCTGCTGAGCATTAACTAAATTAAGATCAATGGTCCTCGGGTTTTTTAGAGCTTCTTTTATCGCTGACTCTGTGATCTCGTGGAAAACCATCCTTTCGGGGTTCTCGATGCTTAAAACCTCTGACAAATGCCAGGCAATGGCTTCGCCCTCGCGGTCCTCATCAGTCGCAAGAATAATCTTAGTATCTTTCTTTATGGCTTTTTTTAGTGCCGCCACTGTCTTTTTCGCTTTTGTGGGGATTATATAGTCTGGCGCAAAATCATTTTCCACATCAACCCCCAATTTTCTTTTTGGCAGGTCTCTTACGTGGCCAAAAGAAGAGAGCACCTTGTATCCGCTCCCTAAAAATTTTTGAATAGTTTTAGCTTTCGTCGGGCTTTCAACAATAATTAATGTGTTCATATATTTAACGGATTATGGTGTAGACATTGCCTCCTAGATTTTTAACTTTATTATTTGTTTCCAGAATTGCTAGGGTGCTAGCTACAATAGTAGCATGTAATTTTGTTTTTTCTATTATTTTATCTATATGCAGGGGCTCTTTGCTAACCGCTTTTATTATTAAAGATTCTTCTTCATTTCGACTGTCGTAATTAAGGTCTAGCTGTTTTTGAGGAGTAGGTAAATTCAATTCTTGCAGGATATCATCTGCGTTGTCAACTAATTTGGCCCCAGCTTTGATTAATCTATTGGTGCCAGTTGAGTTGGCAGAATAGATGGAGCCAGGTATGGCAAAAAGTTTTTTTCCTTGTTTTCTCGCATAGCTAGCAGTAATTAGGGCCCCTGATTTTGTTTTCGCCTCTATCACTAGGACCCCGCGAGATAAACCAGAAATAATCCTGTTTCTGTTTGGAAAACTATACTTAGAGCCAGCTGTTCCGGGCGGGAGCTCCGATATTAGGCAACCACCGGTTTCCACAATTTTTTTGGAAAGATTGATGTTGGCTCGTGGGTATATACTTCTTTCGTCTAACCCTGTGCCCAGTATAGCTATTGTCCTTTTCCCCGCTTCAACACAGGTTTGGTGGGCGATTGTGTCTATCCCCTCGGCCAAGCCACTTATGATGGTGATTTGGTTTTTAATCAACTGTCTAACAATATCCGCTGTTGCTTGCTTGCCATAGGGTGAGCATCTCCTGGTCCCGACAACTCCCAAACATAATTCTTCTTTTTTAAATTCGCCGATGTAGTAAAGAATTTTTGGCGGGTTCACGGTCCTTCTTAGAATATCTGGATAGTTATCATCTTCAATTTTTACTTCTCTTATATCTTCCATCTCAGTAATCATAACACGAAATATCTAAACCCTTGAAATTCGGGGGCTTTAATGTAGAATCAAAATCAGAAACTTAACATGTGGAGGTGCCCAATGAAAAGGATAATTAAGTGGATTTTTGGTGGCGGGAAAACGATTGTTGTTGAGAAGGAAGAAATAATGCAGATTCTTTTTCACAGAGGAAGGATGCTTCTTCTGGACCAAGTTACTATTACCGATGGTAAGGTTATCGGAGAGTTTACGGTTCCCGCTGAAAATTGCGTGGGCCATGAACCGATTCCCAATATGCCCGTCATGCGCGGGGTTGAAATTGTCGAGATGGCTTTTCAGCTTCTCGGTATTATTGTTGCCAAAAATCCCGAATTAGCCGCGATGTTGAAGGGTAAGGCTGCTGCTGCCAGAGAAATCACCAATGCCAAGTTTAGCGGGTTTATCCGGCCTGGCGACAAGTTGGTTTTGGAGACCGGAACCGAGGTCGATGTTGATGAAATGGCGGGGACAGCAAAGATTGAAAGTAGCAGAATGGTCGCCAAGCTCGATGGCAAAAAGAAGGGCATGGTTGCCTCTGTTTCCATCGCAGTATTTGATCCAAGTCTAATCAATCAATCAGAGTAAAGGCGCTAGCTAAAACTAGTTGCGACTAGCTTACGGGCTAGTTTTTTGTTGGGCTTTTCGTCCCGAGAAAATTGTTAGATAAAGTGAAAATATTGTAGGAAGAGGCTACCGATTGCACTCATTCATCGCTTTTTCTAAACCACCTATAACCAATATTTCGATTGCCATGGTTGCTCGATCAACGATTTTGTTTAAAGTATTGCTTTCGTTTTTGCTAAACTTCTTCAAAACAAATTTTTCTGCTTCTTTGGGCTTCCCCGTGGTTGGCATTACTCCGATCCTTATCCTAATAATATCCTCATTCCCGATTGCCTTTATGATAGATTCCACTCCTTTGTGGCCGGCAGACCCTCTATTCACCACTATCTTTATTTTTCCCAACTGGAGATCAACATCGTCGTGCACTACAATAATTTTCTGTCCCTTTTTTTGTTCTTGCAGTTTTTTTGCAGTTTTTCCGGATTCGTTCATAAATGTTTGAGGTTTGGTCAAAATTATCTTCTCGCTACCCATGGTCCCTTCGGAAGTTAAGCTTTCGGATTTCTTGTTTAACTCAAAACCTGGGAAAGTCTTTTTTTCTGCGAATTTATCGATTACAGCAAACCCAACATTATGGGGGGTATTGTTAAATTTTTCACCTGGGTTCCCCAGGCCAATAATTAAAAACATGATTTTAATATATCATATCATTGTGAATAAATCACACTTGAATTGACTATCCGTATCATATGCTATAATATATTAAATGGTTTAAGGGTGGAACCTTTACAACCCATCTGGGTAGAAGGGAGTAATAAATCGAACAAAAAGCTGTTCGGTTGTGCCCGTGTAGCATAAATCGACCTGTGGTTCATTAGCGAAAGGATTTGTGATGACGACAGATGTGAGCCTTTCAACCACGTCTTCCCAACCCGCTATCCCGGCCATTTACTCCTGGGGCCACATGAGCCAGGAGCAAAAGGGCTCAATTCTGGGGGCAAAGCGGCCCAACTTGGGAAACCCGAAGGCGGTGGAGCAGTTCGCGCGGGATTTCGCCACGAGGTTCGGCGTGAAGATCAGCCCCAAAGCGATGGGGAGGATCCTCGTCAGGATTGAGATGCAGCAGCGTCGACGCAAGAAGTCTGGGGTGAATGCCCCGGTACCTTTCGTCGATCGCCATGTGCGACTGGCATCTTCTCGTCGCCCCAATTAACCCAATATTTCGCAAGTAGTCCAACTGGGGGCTGTCAATGACGGTCCCTTTTTCTTTTCAGTGCTTACCCCTTGTCGGAAGTTTTAAAAACTGATATAGTGAGTGAAATAAAAATCTAATTTTTACTTATGAAACCATCGTTCACTTATCTATGGGAGATTGTTAAAGTTGTTATCATCGCCTTGGTGATAGTGCTTCCTATCCGTTACTTTATCTTTCAACCATTTGTAGTGAGCGGGGATTCAATGGTCCCAAATTTCCATTCAGGTGATTATTTAATAATCGATGAGATTTCTTACCGATTTTCTCAACCACAGAGGGGGGATATAATTGTTTTTAAATATCCAAAGAATCCAGCCCATAAGTTTATCAAAAGAATCATCGGTTTGCCCGGAGAGACGGTTGAGATAAAAGATGACCAGGTGAAGGTATATAACAAAGAAGGCCAAGAGCAAACCTTGCAAGAAATAAGCTATATCCCAGCTTCAAAGCCGACCTATGGAGATGTAAGGGTTATCTTGGGAGAAAAAGAATATTTTGTTCTGGGTGACAATAGGCCATATTCTTCAGATTCAAGGATATGGGGACCAGTGCCAAAAGAGAATATAATTGGTAAGGTATTTGTAAGAATTTTTCCATTAGCTGCTTTGGGCAAAATAACAGCCCCAGCTTACTAAATTAAATGTCAGGAAAAGATAGAATTCAATTATTAACAGGGATGCATGATATTCTGCCAAATGAGCAGAAATATTATCAAAGGATTTTTAAAGCGATAGAAAGTATCGCCGGTTTTTATACGTGTTCCAGGATAGAAACACCAATTTTAGAAAATGTTGATCTTTTTTACAAAGGTACAGGTTCAGACACAGAGGTTGTTGAAAAACAAATGTATTCATTCCGAACAAAAGGAGGAGACGCAGTTGCTTTAAGGCCGGAGTGGACCCCCTCCATCGTAAGAAGCTATATTGAAAATGGGATGCACACAATGCCACAGCCAGTAAAGCTTTGGTACTATGGACCATGTTTTAGATATGAAAGGCCTCAAGCAGGGAGATATAGGCAATTTAACCAATTTGGTTTTGAAATTCTGGGGGATAAAAATCCAGCAATAGATAGCCAAGTAATCCAAATGTCTTACGATGTATTAAAAGAAGCTCAGCTCAAAAATTTAGTTGTAGAGATAAATAGTATCGGAGATTCAGAATGTAGGCCAAGATTTAAAAAGAACTTAACTAACTATTTTAAATCTAGGAGAGCTTCATTGTGTCCCGATTGCCAAAGAAGGTTGAAACAGAATCCATTGAGAATTTTAGATTGCAAGGAAGAGAAATGTCAAAGGATAAAAGCTGATGCACCACAAATAATGGATTGCCTGTGCGAAACTTGTCATAACCACTTCAAAAAGGTTCTGGAATTTTTAGATGAAGGAGAAATACCATACAAATTAAATCCGTATTTAGTAAGGGGTTTAGACTATTACACAAATACAGTATTCGAAATTTATGAGGATAGCCCGGAGGGAAGATCCCAGGGGGCATTGATAGGAGGAGGAAGATATGATACTTTAGTAAAAATGTTGGGGGGAAGAGATACCCCGGCCTGTGGATCAGCCGGTGGGGCAGAAAGAGTCGTAAGTGTTTTAAAGACAAAAGAGCTGAAGCCGCTCAAGACCAATGAGGCCAAGGTATTTTTAGCTCAATTGGGCGACTTGGCAAAGAAGAAAAGTTTGAAATTGTTAGAAGAGTTTAGAGCAGCTAAAATTCAGGTTGGAGAAACTTTATCAGACGATTCCCTAAAGGGTCAGCTTAGGAAAGCTGATAAACTCGGAATCCGATATGTTCTAATCTTTGGGCAGAGAGAGGCCCTAGATAAGGAGATTGTAATAAGAGACATGGAAACGGGTGGGCAAGAAACATTCAAATTAGAAAATGTGGTCGAAGAGATTAAAAAGAAATTAAAAGAATTAAAGTAACAAATAATAAACATGCCATTAGAAGTTAGAAAAAAAGATAGAGAAAATTCTCAAAATTTAGTACGTCGTTTCACAAAGACAGTACGTCAAAGTGGAATTTTGCTTGAGAAAAGGAAAAGACAATTTCACAAGAGAGTGAAGAGCTCCCTTGTTAAAAAGAGATCTGCGCTAAGAAGAGAAATTGTAAAAAAAGAGAAGGCGCAGGAATACAAGATGGCCAAGCCTCAATAATTTTTCGTTTTCCCAAAAAGAGGTATGTTAAAAGAAAAAATACAAGAAGAAATTAAAGACGCTATGAGGAGTGGCGACGAATTAGTCACCAGTACTCTGAGGATGTTAATTGCTAGTATCACCTCAAAAGAGAAAGAGAAAAGGTACAAAATTTCAAAAGAGAAGCCGACCCTGAACGAAGAGGGACTAGTCAAAGAATCACAGTTAGCCGAGGAAGAGATACTAGATGTGATTTCCTCGGAAATCAAAAAGAGGAGAGACGCCGTAGTTCTTTATGAAAAAGGTGGTAGGCAAGAATTGGCCGATAAGGAGAAAAAAGAGATAGGGATGTTGCAGAAGTATCTGCCAGAGCAGATATCAGAGGAAGAAATTAAAAAACTTGTCAGCGAAGCCGTTGTTAAGACGGGAGCAAAAGAAATGAAGGATATGGGAAAAGTGATGGCAGAGTTAAACCCGAAGATAAAGGGTAGAGCAGATGGGAGCGTGGTGAGTAAGATCGTAAAAGATTTATTAACTGCAAAATAGTAATTAGAAAGACCGCCCGCTTGGGCGGTTTTTTATTCCAACGGTATTTGTGCTAGAATCATATAATGATCGAGATAAAAAACCTCACAAAAACGGCTGTTGATAAGAAGCTTTTTGCACAGGTTGCAAAAAATGTCTTTAGGGGTGAAAATATAGGAAAGGAAAAAGAAATTTCTGTTGTTTTCTTTAATAGTGGTAAGATAAAAGAATTAAACAGAAAATACAGGAAGAAAGATAAACCTACAGATGTTTTATCTTTTGCGGGCGAGGAAAGGTTTTTAGGTACGATTGTTATCTGCCCAGCAGAGGTGAGGAAAAATGCCAAGGAGGCAAATAGTAGTTTTAAAAAAGAATTAGTGTTTGTTTTCATTCACGGCATTCTGCATCTATTGGGCTATGATCATGAACTGAAAAAGGCGGATGCCCAAAAAATGCAGAAATTAGAAAGTCATTATTTATCACGGGTTAATTTTTAATTGTTAGTACTATGGCCAGAAGCCAAATTGTTACAGGGTTAGACATAGGGACAAGCGCTATTAAAGTTTTAGTTGTTCAGAAAAGGAATAACGAATTAGAAGTTTTAGCTCAATCCCAGATTCCTTCCTTCGGCGTTAGGAAGGGTTCGGTTGTTAATGTTGAGCAGGTAACGAACAATATAGTAGCTCTTCTGGCAGAAGCTGAGAAACTTTCTGGGAAGAGAATTAACTCGGTCTTTGTGAATATTGGCGGAAGCCATTTGTATCTTACGGGTTCTGATGGAATTATTTCTGTTTCCAGAGCTGACCAAAAAATTTCACAAGAAGATATAGAGAGAGTGTTGCAAGCTGCTCGAGCTATTAACATTCCGTCCAATGAAGAAATATTGGATGTTTTCCCAAAGGAGTTTATTATCGATGACCAGAAGGGAATAAAAGAACCTTTAGGCTTAACTGGCATAAGGTTGGAAGCTAAAGTAAATTTGCTTTGTGTTTTTTCCCCTTCTTTTATCAAACTCACTCAGGCTGTTTTAGGATCGAAAATACAGATAGATGATATCGTCCCGTCCCCTCTGGCAGCCGCTGCTGCTGTTTTAACTCCACAACAAAAAGAATTAGGCGTGGCTTTGGTTGATATCGGCTCTGCCACAACAAGCCTAGCAGTTTTTGAAGAAGGAGATTTGATACATTTCGCAGTTTTCCCGATTGGTTCAGCAAATATCACCAATGATATCGCCATTGGGCTGAAAACTGATGTGAATATCGCGGAGAATATCAAAAAGGAGCATGGCACATGTGTCTTGGCTGGCAAGAAGGAGAAAGCTCCAGGATCAAAGAAGAAGATAGAAATCATTGATAAAACTTCCTCAGCTGCTTTTTCTAAAAAAGCCCTAATAGATATTATTGAACCTAGAGTTTCTGAAATCTTTGAATTAATAAATAAAGAACTTAAAAAGATTGGTAGGCAGCAGCTATTGCCAGGAGGGATTGTTTTAACTGGCGGTGGGGCTAAGCTGCCCAAGATAAAAGAATTAGTCAAAAGAGAATTGAAATTACCGTGTGAAATAGGAATCCCGTCTGGGATTATTGGGATTGAGGAAGACCCATCTTTAGCTACCGTCTGCGGATTAGTGTTAGATGGGACCGTTGCTATTGAAGACAATCCAGAACCTGGTATTATGGGGGTGATAATATCTAAACTTAAAAATCTCTTTAGAGTTTTTATCCCCTAAAACATGTCAGTAAAACCGAGTACAAAAATTAAAGTCATTGGGGTTGGCGGTTCTGGTTCAAATACAATTTCTCGCATGATAAAATGCCAAATCCAAGGCATTGATTTGATTGTTGTTAATACTGATGCGCAGGCTTTGAATGGTTGCCGGGCCGAGAGTAAAATTTTAATCGGAGAAAGTATTACGCGCGGTCTGGGAGCTGGCATGGATATGAGCATCGGGGAAAGGGCGGCAGAAGAAAGTAGAGAAAAAATACAGGATGCAATAAAAGGTGCCAATATGGTTTTTATCACTTGTGGACTTGGCGGGGGTACTGGATCGGGAGCTAGTTCTGTCATTGCTGGTATTTCTAAAAAATTAGGGATATTAACAATTGCTGTCGTCACTAGACCATTCTCTTTTGAAGGGACCCAAAGAAGTAAAATTGCTACCCAGGCTCTGGAAAAATTAAAAGATAATGTTGATGCGTTACTTGTGATTTCTAATGATAAACTTTTACAAATAGTCGACGAGAAAGTAACGGTATCAAATGCATTCTGGATCTGTGACGAAACGTTGAGAGAAGCAGTGCAAGGTATCACTGACTTAGTTCTATTACCAGGAATTGTTAGTGTAGATATGGCCTCTGTTTTGGCAATTATGAAAAATGCTGGCCGGGCTTTGTTTGGAGTAGGTAGAGCAGTAGGAGAAAATAGGGCGATAGAGGCTGCAAACAAGGCAATCAGCTCTCCTCTGCTAGATTCTTCGATACATGGAGCCAAAAGAGTATTATTTAACGTTTCGGGTGACAACTTAGCACTTTCCGAAGTCTCTGAGGTGGCGAAAATCATTACCAAGACTGCTGATAAAAAGGCTCAAATAATTTTTGGTGCAGTTGATAATAAAGATTTGAAAAAAGGCGAAATAAAAGTGACTGTAATCGCCACAGGGTTCTAAAAAATAGTTATTTACTCTTTGAAACATTTCTAAAAATCCGCAAGACTTGACCTGAGTTTTATAAAAGGTAAAATAAGATAATTTCGAGTTAAGTTATTTTTTTTTCGCTAAAAATTTATTAATAATTAACAAACATGGTGCCGCCAAAAAACAGAATAGAGAAAGTCCAAAAAAGAGATGGCTCTATCGCAGATTTTGATCAAGCGAAGATAGAGGAAGCTGTCCACAAGGCCCTTACTGCTTCAGCGCAGGGAGATGGTCCGCAAGCAAAGAAGGTTGCAGAGAAGGTCGTCGACATTTTAAACAGACGTTTTAAAAAAGACGAGATACCAAATATAGAACAGATCCAAGATATAGTAGAAGAAATGTTAGTCTTGGAGGGATTTGTTGAAACAGCCAAGGCATACATTCTTTACAGAGATCAGAGAAGAAAAATTAGAGAAGCTGGCAAGGTAGTGGATGAGTCTAGCGAAAAAATTGATAGTTATTTAGCGGAATTAGATTGGCAGGTTAACGAAAATGCCAATATGACATTTTCCCTACAGGGACTGAATCAATATGTCGGCTCATATATATCAAAAAAATATTGGTTGAACCGTGTTTATCCAAAAGAAATCCGTGATGCTGCTTCTGGAGAAGATTTCCATATTCATAATTTAGAATTACTCGCTCCCTATTGTATGGGTTGGGATTTATACGATCTTTTAATGAGGGGATTTGGAGGGGTTCCCGGGAAAATAGAATGCAAACCTGCTAAACATTTAAGAACAGCTACTAGTCAATTAGTTAACTTTTTGTACACCGCCCAAGGAGAGACAGCCGGCGCTAATGCTGTCTCAAACTTCGATACCTTGCTAGCCCCTTTTGTCCGTTATGATGGGATGAACTATGCTCAAGTAAAACAGGTAATGCAGGAGTTTCTATTTGCTTGTATGGTACCAACGCGTGTCGGTTTTCAGACGCCGTTTTTAAATATTACTTTAGATATTAATCCTCCTGCATTTTTAGCAAAGCAACCGGTAATTATCGGTGGTCAACCACAGAAAGAAACCTACGCAGAATTCCAAGAAGAGATGAATATGATTGTCAAAGCTTTCTACGAGACACTAATGGAGGGCGATGCGAAAGGTAGGCCGTTTACTTTCCCAATCCCAACAGTTTCGATCACAAAAGATTTCAATTGGGACAATCCAGTATTAAAACCATTATGGGAAGCAACTGCGAAGTATGGAGTAAACTATTTCTCAAACTTTATTCAATCAACAATGAGCCCGGATGACGCTCGATCTATGTGCTGCCGCTTGAGATTAGATAATAGGGAGTTGTACAAGAGAGGAGGCGGGTTGTTTGGATCGAATCCTTTAACTGGATCAATCGGGGTAGTCACAATTAACATGCCAAGGATTGGATATCTTTCTAAAACTAAGAAAGATTTCTTAAGCAGACTGGGGCACTTGATGAACTTAGCCAAGGAGAGTTTAGAAATTAAAAGAAAGGCCCTAGAGAATTTTATGGATAAAGGGCTTTATCCATATTCTAAACATTACTTAGCCGCAGTTAAGAAAATGAGGAACTGCTATTTCGGAAACCATTTCTCCACCATCGGATTAATGGGCATGAATGAAGCTTTACTTAATTTTATTGGCGAAGACATTGGGACAGCTAGGGGAAAGACTTTTGCCATAGAGGTGATGGATTTCATGCGAGATACTTTGGTCACGTACCAAAAAGACACTGGCAATTTATATAACTTAGAGGCAACGCCTGGAGAGGGAACAAGTTATAGGCAAGCTAGGATAGATAAAGAGAAATATCCAGATATTATAACAGCCGGCACAGATCAAGTCCCGTATTATACAAATTCAACTCAGCTGCCAGTAAATTATACCGATGATATGTTTGAGGCCTTGAAATTGCAGGATGATTTACAAACAAAATATACCGGAGGCACAGTCTTGCACTTATTCTTGGGAGAAAGAATAGCTGATGCAGAAATGGCAAAGAATCTAGTGAGAAAGATTTTTGAGAAGTTCAAATTGCCGTATGTAACCCTAACCCCAACCTTCTCTATATGTCCTGTCCACGGGTATTTAAGTGGAGAACACTTTGAGTGCCCACAGTGTGCCATAAAACAACCGTGCGAGGTTTATTCAAGGGTTGTGGGATACATTAGGCCTGTAACTCAATGGCACAAGGGAAAGAAGGAAGAATACAAAGAGAGGATGGAATTTAAAATCCCAGCAAAACTTTAATTTTCAAACAGAAAAACTCCTTTGAAGAAAGGGAGTTTTTTTGTATAATGAGAACATGATTATTGGAGGATTGCAGAAAAATACATTAATAGACTATCCTGGGAAAATAGCTTGCACAGTTTTCATATCTGGGTGCAATTTTTTTTGTCCTTGGTGCTATTCGGCAGAGCTAGTTGTGCCGGAAAAAATTAAAAATCATCCGGTAATTTCGGAAAAGTATTTCTTTGATTTCCTGGAATCCAGGGTGGGTTTATTGGAGGGAGTTGTTATTTGCGGGGGAGAGCCGACAATGAATTATGAGTTGCCTGAGTTTGTTAAAAAAATTAAAGAATTAGGTTTTTCAGTGAAATTAGATACGAATGGTTCTAACCCGAAGATGTTGCAGGATCTAATAGAACAGAATTTAATAGATTATGTGGCAATGGATATTAAAACCTCGAAAGAGAACTATCAGAAAGTTTTGGGAGCAAAAATTAGCATAGAGGATATAGAAAAGAGTGTTGAAATTTTAAAGCAAGGCAGAGTTGGTTATCAGTTTCGGACAACCGTTGTCCCTACTATCCACGAG
>Ga0268276_1002795_pt1 | contig 14396 bp, 13 predicted proteins | sample saktaG_4_FD_190145 | JGI IMG/M metagenome (GOLD analysis project Ga0268276, IMG submission 190145) | Saline water microbial communities from Sakinaw Lake, British Columbia, Canada - sak_2010_1_5_45m | ecosystem: Environmental > Aquatic > Non-marine Saline and Alkaline > Saline ...
AAACCCTCCAACCCTTTCCTCGATGTTCCATCCCCAACAATGAGACACTTAATAGGGTGTCCTCGTCGAATAAGTTCGGCAACAACACGAATTACATCTTCCGTTCTTTTCATTGGTTCTAACCGGGCTACCGTTGCTATAAATTTTTTATCTGCCAGCCCAAGCTCAACAAGCTGTTTATCTGCATTAGCACGCTTACTCGGTTCCTGCCAGTGGTCCGTATGTATCAAATTGCCATACCGGAAAACTGTTGCAACATCAGATCGCCCCCCATTCTCCAGAGCATAATTCATATTGTCCTCGTTTGCCCCAGCGATTAAATCGCAATGTTTAAATACGAACCTTTCAACAACTTTTTCAACCCAACGAAATCTGAACAAACGCGGCATCACGGGCTTGCCTGTTACTTTAAATATTTCATCGTACCTAAGACAGACGCGGATTGCTAAAGGGACCCTTATCATTCTCGCCAAAAACAACCCCATTAACCCCAAATAATACGGATCTCCAATGCGCACAACGTCTACTTTTACCTTCCTAGACATCTTTAACAACAACCGAAAGAGCCTAATCTGCGCCAAAAGTAAATTCAATGGGGGTACAAATCTCCATGTCCGGCTAAGGCCGATCTTGCCTTCTACAAACACATGTGAATCATCAAGTTCAGTGATCACGGGATCACCAAATCTAGTATCCCCTGACTCGAACAATCCGGCTAACGGGTGCACCGAAATCACCCTTTCAAAATACCCACCCAGCTTTCTACTATCCAGGGCCTTTTTCATATGCCTCTCCCTGAACATCTTAAGAGTGTAGGACATGTCGAGAACTAGAATAGCTTTCATGAATAATTCACCGCCGCTTCGGAAGAATTCGTGAGAAATCTGCCTATGCTTCTTATCCAACGATACAATTTACCTATGTAACGCGGTTCGATAAAGAACCCCCAAAAATTGGTCCTCAACCTGATGGTAACTGTGACCATCAACACGGACATGATCAGCCTTACCAACAAACCGTCTTTTTTGGAAACAGTTTTTCTCACTTCATTGCTCCCGGACCTCTCTATAAAACTAAATCTGGTATTAAAAAAGTGAGCCAACACTATCGAAAAGAACAGCAACTCATCCTCATCTTCTTTCAATTCGGATTTTAACCAACCATCAAACGTCAGGTTATCCAGATAATAGTGCAGGTCATTCGCAACCTTATCATTTTCGATATTGGACATCTTACTTCCCGGATATATTCTGTAGACCTGCGGGCCAGAAAAGACGATGTTGAGATTTTTACTTAAATAATCCATCATCTTGATCATCTTGATCCTATTTTCCCCTGTATCTCCGGGGAAGTACGATATGAAACTCGTATTTACCACTATGTCTGTCTTGCTCTCCTTCATCACATTGACGCCTTTTATTATATCGATATCCTTGAGGACCTTATTCAGCAGCATGTTTCTCATCCCCTCATCCGCGGCTTCAATGCTCATAGCAACCTCAAAAAGGCCTGAACCGGCAAGCCTCTTGAGATCTTCCGGCATTAAGCTAGGCCTACCCAGATAGTTATATCTGCAATTCCCCCGCCATAAAAGACCTTTCTCTCTTGTGTAAGATGACCAGTCTGACAAAAGCTTCTTGTTTGCGAAAAAATCATCATCGGCCGGAAGAAGTGCCTCTATCTTAAAATCCTTGATGGGCTTCTCTACCTCTCTTCTGATCTTCTCGAATGTCTTGGACCGATGAAATGCCTTGTGCTTCCTGAAGATCGAATTTATGCAAAAACTGCAATCCCAGCAGCAGCCTCTGCTTGTAACGACCTCCAGCGTTCTAACTCTTCTTCCAAAATACTGTAGATCGCCATTCAAGTACTTTTCAAGATAAGGCAGGTCGTAGTAATCAACATCCGGCAGGACATTAATATCTTCTAAAAAAAACGGTTTTTTAACTTTAAATTCTCTTACATCGGAGTAAGATAATCCGGCTATGCCGTCTATATCCGGCTGATAGCCGGACAAGTGATCTATTAAATTTGAAAGCGGGACCTCTCCTTCTCCGGAAATAACAAAGGTGCCGGGATAGCTGCGCAGTATTGAAAGCGGGTCGAACAAACAGTGGATACCGCCCCATACAATTTTTGTATTTTTAATAATCGCATTTGCAAGATACGTGGCATGTGGCAATTGGCCTGTAAGAACCGAAAGGCCTACGAGGTCATACTTCTTTAATTTCTCAACCCCATAATCGTATTTATTGTAGTCCAGAATATCGCACTGGCATTTTTTGCTTTTTACCATCGCGCTCAACGAAAGAATACCCTGCGGGATAGGTAAGTTGCCAGTCCTTAATTTACTCATAATAGGGCTAACTAATGCTACTTTCATGCTTTCCTGTCTGCTGATCGTTAGAAATCAGTTTTTCACCATCTAAGTACACTCAGATGTTGAACTGATAAAGATCTCATGCCACCTCATAAATGTAAATAGCAGGTATATATGGAACGCGTAATTCTTTCTGCCTGACATATGGTCCGATAATAACCTGTCAATATATGGCTTATTTAAATAACCGTACTTTGACGCGCCCGCAAATGTATCGTAAATCATATCCTTTAATGGGCCCCGTATCAGCTGCGAAACAGGAGATACCAATCCGGATTTTTTGCTGTTGACAATACGCTTGGATAAATTTTTACTATAAGCTTTCCTGAGACAGTATTTTGTGATATTACCCTTTAGCTTAATATTGTACGGGATGTTAAAAGCAAATTCAACAAACCGTTTTGTCAAAAATGGCGGCCTTACTTCCAGAGAAAATGCCATGCTAAGATTATCCACCATCATATTTGCGTTTTCATTACAGAATAGGAAGAAGTCCGCGTATAACGATTGCGCGCTGAAACTAAACTCCTTTTCGACTTCATCATAGTACCGCTTATAGATCAAAAAGCTGTCACTCGCGGTTGTGGATAATGAAGCATGGCCGGCAAAGAGCTCTTTCTTTGCTTCATCCGTAAAAATAGTACGCCACCAGTAGTGGCTTTTTTGGGGAGAATACTCCGCTCCTTCAACAAATTTGCGGAAGAGGTAATCTAAGCTGTATTTATATTCCCTCTGCGGCAGTCGTCCTGCCAATTTGCCGATTAAATTCCTGATAAAACGCGGAAATAAAAGATAGTATGGCCGAATTTTATCCGCCATGTATGTTGAATAGCCCGCAAAAAGTTCGTCATTGCCTGCCCCTGCCAGAACAACCTTCGCGTATTTCGAAGCAGCTTTTACGATAAGATACTCGGGAAGATTAGCGACGTTCGCGTTTAAAGAATCCTGATGATAAACCATATGATCAAAAACAGCCGGAATATCGTGGTCTTCCGTATATACGATATGGCTTTTGATTCCGAGATTTCCAACTGTTTTTTTCACCAGAGAAGCTTCGTCAAAAGAAGATTCCCTGAAGCCCACGGTTATTGTCTGGAGATCGCGGCATTTTAAATTCAACAATTCACTCAGTATAATATTGGAATCGAGGCCACTCGAAAGCAGCAACCCGACCGGAACATCTGAAACCAGGGATTTTTTTACAGCGTGCCTGCATTCAGCTTTTAACATATCAAGCAGATCGTCAAACTTTACCGATTTCAAGGACTCGTTCGGCCTTAGGCGCCAATAACGATGCTCCGACACATTTTTTTTGCTGAATGTAATAGCCCTGCCCGGCTTAACATGAAAAACATCCTCAATCATCGTTTCCGGGCCCGGGGTATAAAAATACGTAAAGAAATTGGAAAGCGTCGAGTAATTAACGCGGCGATCCACCATGCCGGAGCCCAAAATACTTTTTATCTCCGACGCAAAAATTATTGCATTATTTTGCTGCGTCCAATAAAGCGGCTTAATGGCAAATGGGTCCCGGACAAGATACAACTCTTCCTTGCGCTCATCCCATAATGCAAACGCGAACATACCATCCAATTTCTCCCAACACGACGTACCCCACTCCTCATATCCGTGAATAATAACTTCTGTGTCGGAACAAGACTTAAATTTATGTCCCAAATGTGTCAATTTGGTTTTCAACTCATTAAAATTATAAATTTCCCCATTAAAAACTATCCAAATCGTATTGTCTTCGTTGGTCATGGGCTGGTGACCGGCTTGCGTTAAATCAAGGATTGCCAGCCTGCGGTGCCCAATACCTACATTGTCTTTACAGAAAATGCCTTCATCGTCCGGGCCGCGGTGTTCCAAGAGAGTGGCCATCTTACGAATACGCGATGGATCAACCTTTTTACCGGAAAAATCAATAATACCGCATACACCGCACATATATTCAATCCAATCGTTTATGTTTCATTTTGGCAGCTTACTTCCCCCCTGCCTCCGGGTAATTTATGCCTTATAACTTCACAGGAAGCGACGTCTTTCAAGTTGACAGCGCTCAACAACTCCTTTACCGGGATTAATTTATAACCCTTCGACATGATGTTGCTTACTGTGCCTGAAAAGAGCCTCCTCTCGAGAATCCCTTCATAATAATCATGGATGCACCAGATATTGAATGTATCACTGAGACGTGACATAAATTCTGAAATAACAGAATCGCGATCCCCGTTCTTTAGATAACCTTTTATTTCGTGTAAGCAAGGTAATGTAACAGGAAGCTGTATTGTCTTTGCCTGCCAGTTACTAATGCGAGGGAAAAAAGGAGACTTCCCGCGGCAATCTGCCGCGTATGAGAAATTATACGAATCGACGAGTTTCAGAGATGCTGTAGAACAGCGCCAATTAGGCGAAGCCCATGTGCTCGAATCAACACCCACAATCCGCTTAAATGCCGCCAAACTCATTTTCATATCGATCTCAGTTTTACTATCTTCGCAGTCCCAAATATGCTCCGCCCACCAAAAATGATCGTATCCATGCACAGCCAGTTCATGTCCTTGCGCTAAAATACTCTTTAGTATTGCGGGATGATCCTGCCCCACATTGCCGGCACGGCCGATAAATTGCTTGGCAATATAAGGAATACCCAAATTAAAAATCATCTTACATGGGTTAAGTGTCGTAATACGTTTCATATAACCGTCCGTTTTAATTCTATGCCTATGACGGCAAAACCCGTCGGGCCCCATGGCCACATAAAATGTGGCCTTGATACCATTTTTCGAAAAGAGATCTAATAAATAAGGCACGCCTTTCAATAGGCCCACTTCGAAATCAACGTCTACTCTTAAACCCAAATTTTTGTTATTCTGCATCGCTCATGTTCTTTCGTATATTTCCAAAATACTTGCGCCGAACGAAATTCGTTTTTGCAGTTCAAAATGATTTTGTTGAAACACCTTCTTCATTTCGGCGGCAGAATAGTAATGCCGCGTCGATTTTTCAAAATACTCAACAACCATCCTTATGATCCGCTTCCAATGATATTTATGCGGATAATTGAGGATAATGAATCTGCTCTTTATATTCTTAAGAAACGCGTGGATATCTTCCAAATATTCTACCAATCCCAGGCCGATAAAGTAATCTGTGCGCGGTAAGACAACCCGTGTTACATCTCCGACAATAAAGTGCGCATCCTTGATCTTGTCCGGGCAGCTTTTCGCTATTCTCGCTTTTGCTAGTTCAATTGCTCTTTCTGTTATGTCAATAGCATAAACCTCCGCAGCCCCACCTGATAGCAGAAATTCGGTAAACCTGCCCGTTCCGCATCCCCCGTCAATAAATGTTTTATCTTTGATTCCGGCTTCCTGTAAGTACATGACGGCATATTCGAATCGCTCTCTCAGGCTCTTCTTCCGAAAAGGCTCAACGATTTTAGACAAAAAAGTTATTTCCCTTAATCCCTTATTGTCGTCATAGATGACATCGAACCTGTCTATCCTCTCTTCCCAATATATCTTCTGATCGGCACTTTTCATATTCTAATATGTTTCTCCATACCTTCCGGGAAACTCGTTTCCCGGAAAATGCTTCCCTTTATAAGCGAACTCCAGGACTTCTACGGCTCCATCCGTGGCGAGAATCAGCGCGCCATGCGAAGTCCTGCCTATAAAACGGCCCGGTATCCCCATCACCAATTTATCAAAAACTCTTGCCCGCCTAATAACGACCTTCTCCTTTTTACGCAGAAGAAATGCGCCGGGATAAGGATCGTCCAGTGCTCTGATAAGATTAACAACCTGCTTTGCTGTAAGCCTGTTCCAGGCAATAATTCCGTCATCAGGGTAACGCCGTGTCCAACGGCAAGCATCTCTTTCGTCTTGAGGAGCCCCTTTAGGCGGATTATCACTAGCATATAATTTAACGACTTTCGGCACGATCCTATAAAAAATCTTTGTAACTTTATCGGTAATATTGCGCGCCGTGTCATTTTCTTTAATTTCGTAGCGCTCTTGCGCGAGCATCGGCCCATTGTCAATATCTTTTGTCATCTTAATAACATATGCTATACCGTAGGTCTCTCCGTTAATAATTTGCCATGGTATCGGAGAAGCCCCCCGATATTGAGGCAGCCTCCCACCATGGCAGTTAATGGCGCCGTAGCGGAGGCTCAAAAAGAGCTCTTCCGGAAGAATGCGGCTATAGCCGGCGCATACGAGAAGATCCAGCTTACGCTTATTAGTAACGACGATGTGCGCCTTTGTCCCGGGACTCTTTTCAATAATGTACGGGATTTTGGATTTCTTGCATAATTTTGCTATTGCGCGTTCGCGCTCTTCACCGACACATACAACCGGTATCAGTTTGCGCGCCAGCAATCCTTTTAATGAATAAAAACCTCTTTCGCCTTTTACATAAACTGCATATCTCATATTTCCTCTTTTTCCGACCATCTCTTTGTTCCTGAACCGCGCCAGGAGACACCCTTATACATGCTTATGTGTATATCTTCAAAATGGTCCGTATTAAACCAGGACCTTATCTGTTTTTCGGTAATAAAATGTGTCTGTGGCGCATTGAGTTTATCATATATATTTAGAGCGTTTCTGCGAAATGACATCCGTCGCGCATTCTCAAGATATTCATAGTATGGCAACCATTTTAGCGGCAAATGATATAAGGTATAAGTGGGAATATACAAAACAGCGTTAAGCAGGCCGGATAAGGCCCATAATATCTCATGCGACGCTTTATCAAGAAGCGCTTTGCGCATAGGCTCGACAAAACAACGCATTAACTGGTTTCCTTCATGAGCATAGGTCCAAATAATCAGCTTGCCTCCGGGCCTCACATGTTTAAGAAGATTTCGGAAAGTTTTATCGGGATCATCCGTATGATGGATAGTGCCTACACAATTAACAAAATCGAACTGTCTGCCAAGATCCATTGTGCCTATATCGGCCCTCACGTAATCCACCTTATCGGATATATCTGCCGTCTGTTTACGCGTTGTATCTATGGCATCGAGGTCTACCGCGATAACATGTTTCGCGTATCGGGCGATCAGGCGCGCCTGAATGCCGGGGCCGCTTCCTGCGTCAAGGACTTCCTTGTCTTTGAAATCCTCATAGGCCCATGGATAGATCCAATCTCTATACAAAAAGTCATAGTCACCGAGGTATTCTGCCTGAAATTCATGTTCCGTTTTCCAAACTAAATTCGAACGCTTCTCCGAACCCATACCGGCCGCTCCTTCACTTATTCAATTTTGTAACACGAGCTACGAGCGATAAACCAAAAGGGCAATACAGTATTCTTTCCAACTTCGAATATATCGGCACCACAAATCGATCAAAAAATGAGTAGTGCAGCGCATGGGAACAGGATGTATGATCTTTTGCGCGCAGTAACACATACTGAAACCACCAGCACAGAGCTCCAAGCATATTGAAATAGAATAATTCTTCGACCGCCAGGCCGCATTTCTCGGCAAGGTTTTTAAAGCTCTTCTTTGAATAGCGCCTGTAATGCCCGCCGACGCGGTCACATGTTCCATACAAGCAATTTAACGCCGGCACCAGCAATATGGCTGTCTTGAGCCTGGAATATTCAACTACTCTTTTTAAAGCGGTGACATCATCCTCTATATGTTCCAAAGTATTTGATGACACCGCTATATCATAACGCATATCCGCAAAAAGATGAGGGGACTCGAAAATGTTCGCATTACTGAACTCAATTTTTTTTGAGTTCCGAAATTTTTCAAACCAGAAATCTTTTACGTGAGGCGAAATATCATTGGCTATTACCTTACTGACTTCGGGTAAAGACGCCAATGCTCGGGTCAGGCCTCCGCTTCCGCACCCAAATTCAAGCACCGTACCGCTGATAGGACCTGTCCTGCCCAGCTGCTTTGCGAGCCATCCATTATAATTATCGAGCGCACTTATCAAAAAAGAGCTTCCTTCTATCAATTCTTTTGTCTTCATTTTTACCCTCATCAAAAAAGCGCTCCTGCTTTCGCCAGCTTAGGCCCGCGCAATTTTAAATCAATCTTTTCAGGAGAGCGAATAAAAATATCCTCGATGATAACATACCGGTAGTTGTGGCCGTTTCGGATGAAACTCATACGGTGAATCTGAGCATAAGATTGCAAGCCTAATAGGATAGCCAGTAAACCGGTGCCCATTGAAAATATTATCAAGGTATTATTCGGGGCATAAGAGAGGGAGTGCAGTGTAAAATAGTTATACAATCCCATGACTATAACAGCCGAGCCGATTATCAACAACGTGATTCCCAGAATAGTAAATGCCTCAAAACAATATTGATAGAACGATATCTTCCCCAGATCGATCAGGACATTATAAATATATTTAAAGTTTACGAATGACCTTCCGGTCTTCCGCCTGGAAAATTGTGCGGGAACTTCAGCGTATCTCATGCCTTTCCGCGAAGCGTCAAATAGTGCCTGCTGAGGAGGGTTATATACGCCCGGCATCTCAAAGATGGTAAGATAACGCCTGCTGAAGCACATCAATCCTGTTTGAGCGTCGGTTATTTTCCAGCCTGTCACAATACGCATCAGCCCTGTAAAAAATTTGTTTCCCAAAAACCGTATCAACGGCATTTTATAATTTATCTTTCCGGAAAACCGCGATGCATATAAAATATCCGCTTTATTTTCAACCAGCGGCGCTACGGCGGCGTAAATGTCGTTTATATCATGTTGTAGGTCAGCATCGAATTTGGCGAATGCGTCACATCCTATAAAATGAGCTATCTCCATTCCGGACCGCGTAGCCGCTCCAAGCCCCCTATTTGTGACATGTCTATAGAGTACGTCCGCGCCCGCCCTCCTCGCGACTGCATATGAATCATCATCTGAACCGTCATCCACCACTATTATCACTCCCTTGTAAGGGAATTTCTCGGATTCAATATATCTCTGAACGGTGAAAATTGTCTCCGCGATAATAGAGGACTCGTTGTAACATGGTATGAATATACCTACTGTTTTATCTTTTTTCATCGGTTCAACGCCTCCTTAATACGGTATATAACATAATCCGTTTCCGCATCCGTCTGAACCGAAGAGATCGGCAAAGTAATTGTCGAACGAGCCAGTCTCTCCGTTACAGGCAATATTACTCTTTTATCGATATACGCGCTTTGCCAATGCACCGGCGGGTCAAAATGAACAGAAGCTCCAACGCCCTGCTCATTTAAATATAACAGCATGCTATCCCGCACCTTTTCCGGAACTCTGATCGGGTACATCTGATAACTGTGCTCATGATCGGTTAATAGCTCCGCGCATTTTAATCCGGGAATATTCGACAAGGAATCATAATATTTTTTCGCTATATCGTATCTGTGTTTATTCATCTTATCCAGCTTCTTCATTTGCACAAGCCCTATAGCAGCCTGCAGATTCGATAAACGAAAATTATACCCTGCAACTATGGCGTTTCTGTACCACCTGCGCGCTATATTATATCTTGAGTATGATCTTTTTGATACGCCATGCGCAACCCGTAGGCGGAGCCATTTCCCCAGATCATCATCATTGAAGGTAATCATGCCGCCCTCGCCTGTAGTAATATTTTTTGTTCCGTAAAAAGAGAATACCCCCCAGCCAAAGCTTCCCGCTTCTTTCCCGTTTACGCGCGCTCCAAGACATTCAGCGCTGTCTTCAATAACCGGAAGATCGTGCCTGGCGGCTAAATCCATTATTTCCGTCATGGCGCACGGGCGGCCCGCATAGTGAACGACCATAATGGCTTTTGTATTTTTGTTTATAGCGGGTTCGATAAGATCCGCGGTAACTTCCGCTGTATTCCAATCAACGTCCACAAACCTGGGTGTCATGCCGACGCATACAATAGAATTTGCGGATGCCACAAAAGTAAAGGACGGCACTATGATCTCTCCGGCTCCAAAATGCTCGCGAATATATGAACACAGAAGAAATAATCCCGAAGTGCATGAATTTACAGCAATAGCATGTTGAGCCCCTATTCTTTTTGTAAATACAGCCTCCAACTCGCTCACTTGCGGCCCATGGGAAACAGAGCCTTGCTCAAAAATTTCGGCTAAAACCCGTAATTCTTCTTTTCCTATATCAGGCTTGCACAGCGGTACACGATGTGTCGCCATAAATTTTTTTCCACTCTCTTGCATATAAAGCAACTCCTTCCTTCAATGAATACTTGGGCGAATAACCCAGCAGCCTACGCGCTTTATTGATGCCAAGGGCTCCTCTAACCGGCCTGATAAGCCCTTCCATATGTTCGCCGGCAGTATTTTTAACTATCGTTATATTCGGATAATGCGTTCTTATCTCTTCGGCCAACTCCAATATGGTCCTTCCTTCTCCTCGCGTTATATTAAATACCTCGTTCGCTCCATTTTTGTGAGTAGCGGCAAGAAATATGCCTTCTGTTGTGTCATCTATGTAGGTAAAATCCAGTTTTTCATCTACATTTTCCACCCTTAAAGGTTTGCCTATATGTGCATTCATTAAAAATATTCCGGTTACGCGCATATTGGAATCTAGGGGCCCATATACGGCTGAAGGACGTATAATCGTGTAGGGCAACCCAAATTGCCTATCAAAAGACTGTATTAAAAGTTCCGCTCCAAGTTTTATAGCACCGTACGGATCTTTGGGGTTCTTCAGAGATTCCTCATCCGGACTGTCACATAGGAAGTCGCCATAAACCATGCTGGAAGATATAAAAACATAACGATCCAGTTTTCCATAATCTTTTATTGCTTCTAGGATATTTGCACTCAGATTATATATAGATTGCACCGCTTCTTCCGTGTTCTTTTTGCACACGTCCGCAATGGATGTGCCCGCAACATTTATCACAATCTCAGGGCTGTGCTTTCTGATAATCCTGGCGACCTCTGTTCCGCGGCTTGCGTCACAACGGTAAAAAGCGTTCAATTTACATAATTGAGTCTTCTGACGCAGCTCATAATGCCTGAGGAACAGATCGTAATTATCGGGTTTGTACATGTTGATATTATCAATTCCTATCACGCTCCATCCCTCTTTAATAAAACGGCCGCATACATATCCCCCTATAAAACCTTGCGAACCAATTACTACAACCTTCATATCAACCTCCTTACAAAGACTTATGCGGCCTTTTTAGGTTCATGCATACATACATAAATCAAGCTCATGGCGATCAGGACCCAAAGAGAACGTACGGTCAAAATATCGACATATAAACCATTGAACAGGAAGCCCGCGATTCCCGCCAAAAAAATCCTGATGATATACTTCTCACTGGCATCACTCATCTGCCGTGCCTTTTTAAAAAGTAGACGGATCGTTTGCACAAAAAAGAATAATAGACCTCCCAAGCCCAACAATCCTGCTTCAGCGCCAGCACCCAAATATAGAGAGTGGGGATCCACGCCTGTTTTATACCGGTCTATCTCGACTTCTTTTATATCTGGAAAGATCATGTGATAAGGCTTCTCAACTTCGCGCCAATCAATATACTTAGCCGACTTTGCGTTATACATCCCGAGGCCGGTACCTACCCACGGATAGTCTTTTAACATATTCGCCTCAGCCCAATGATGGATGAAATAGATCTGATGCACCGTACTGAATTCAACAGAAATTTTTTGTTGCACGGGGTCTTTTTGGATACGGACAGGGACAATCCACCAGACGGTTATAATGATGACGGCCAGGGAAAGGACTACGGCATAAATAAAAGACGCGTACCGGGCGAAAGAAAGAAAAATGTTTTTCTTAGGCATGGAGACCAATACAAAAAACAACGTGATGGCAATTCCAGCGGCGCATCTTGTTTTTGTCAAGATAGCGGCTATAAAACATAAGACGACTATTGCGTAACCCCATATGCTGTCTTTGCTATTTTTATAACGAGCCGCAAAAATAAAGCCAAATACGATGCCGACATGAAGGAACATGGCCAGCATGGCGGGATGACGGAAAGCGGAGGCGAGACGATAGACTAGTTGTTGATTTACATTGTTATAGCAGTCGTAAACAACCATCAATGGATTACTATATCCTCCTATTGCAAATAGAAGATACGCGCCGATACCAGTTATCGCAAGTAATGCGCTGATGGCACACCAACAGGCGACCACCCTCCACCACATCTCCGGCGAATCAATTAGCTGGAATAACAGCATATATATAGCTACCAAATATAATAAGCCCAGGTATTCAATGCCGCTCTTTAGCCAGGAATCCGTATGAGTAAATGAAAATAGGAATAATATCAGCATACACCCCAGTGGAAACGCCAAAGGCACGCGGCGAAAAGTTTTCCCGCCGCGAAAGAGCTGCACCAGCCAGATACCGAATAAAAAAGCGAAAACAAGATCGGAATATTGTATCTTCTGGTTAACTAACGGCAAGGCTGGCACCCTCATGACGGGGATCAGAAAAATAAATAAATATAATAATTTCTCGGTCAAACTTATTTTTCTTAACACTCCAAAAAGATGGCTTAGCATCACGGCAAATCTCCTATTTTTTATATCTTGCACAACAAGTCCTCGAATTCTAATCTAAGGTGATCTGCAACTATACAATTTTGTGTTTTTGGTATCTATAGTATATTTTGGTAACGATATTAAAATATCTGCCGTATCTCAGCATAAAGTATGTCAAAATACCTAAAAATAGAGAGACGAAAACAATATTCACCCTGAACTTATCTATTATTTTTGAAAGACTCCCGGAATCATTCTTCTCAATATTTGATAAATCGCGTTCTCTATAAGATAAAAGTTCGTCCTTCTTAAGAGAGAACAATTCATTTATTCTCCACTTGCTAATATAGGCGGCGGGAAATATACCTTTCATAAGATCAGTTACATTCTTTATAGTTTCCATCCTGACATCAAAGTTTCTCCTGGTCGCCATGCCATAACCGTCATACAGAACTCTCCAGCACATCAGCGCTTCGGGAACAAAACAAACTCCATACTTAACAGCTATTACCTGCTCTATAAAACTATCACTATAAGAATGTAATTTCTCAATAAATCCGCCATTTTCAATCAAGGCGCTGCGTTTAAAAATTGTCGTGCCGCCTCCGATCCAACTTCCGTATTTATATAATGCGATTTTTGCTCTGTTGCTCTCAATAAAACTATCGTTTATAGTAAGAGTTATTCCTAAACGAACGTCTTTATGGTTACCGTTTTCATCGATAAGCCTGGCTAATGTGGAGCAAAGTCCTGCCTGAGGATATTTTTGTAATAAGTTCATTGATTTTTCGAAAAATCCCGGTAAGACCTTATCATCAGCGGCGGCGCCATACACGTAATCTCCGGAAATTAAAGTGAACAGTTTATTAGATGTTTTATTTGCGCCGAGATTGGTTTCATTCCTTATTAAGCGAACAAAGTGGTATTTGTCAACAAATCGCTGGATAATTTCAACGCTATTATCCGTCGATCCATCATCACAGACAATAACTTCAAAGGGCTCAAATGACTGGGTAACAACAGCCTCCAAAGCCTCCGCTATGTATTTAGCATGGTTATAATTTGGCATTATGACAGATAGTTTTGGCGGCTTCATATCAGTTTGCATCCTTTGCTTCAGCACATTCATCTTCATGCCATTCTATTCTGCAGCGATACCAGATGATAAAAGCGATGGGAACTAAAATCATGTTGACTAACAAATAACCTATCGCTATCCCCATGGCCGAATAACGCTTACCTAAAATAAAGGAAGATAATCCAGTAAAAATGCCGGCTAGAACCGATATAAATAAAAGCGGCTCTTTTTTATGTATGCGCAAATACGTTGAGAATGGTACCGATATAACCGAGATAAACAAGGACAATAAAAGGATCCCTGTCGGCAATAGAGGCAGGAAGCGGCCCGCAAGAGGATGCCCTATCTCATTCAGGATATAGATAATAAGCCATGCCATGACGGCTCCTAAAATAGAAATACTAACAAAAATCTTTGTGGTGCGCCAAAAAAGTG
>Ga0268276_1002798_pt1 | contig 14381 bp, 17 predicted proteins | sample saktaG_4_FD_190145 | JGI IMG/M metagenome (GOLD analysis project Ga0268276, IMG submission 190145) | Saline water microbial communities from Sakinaw Lake, British Columbia, Canada - sak_2010_1_5_45m | ecosystem: Environmental > Aquatic > Non-marine Saline and Alkaline > Saline ...
CTAATGTTCCATATTATTTCAGCTTTCGCTGAATTTGAAAGAAATGTAACTAGTGAAAGAACAAAGTTCACAATGAACAAGAAGTTCACTGATGGAAATCTTATAACTCGAGCCCCTTTGGGATATATAATTGTAAATAAATCTCTTGTTCCAACAGACAAATCTTATATTATTCAAGAAATTTATCAAACCTTTCTAAATTCTGATATCTCTCTAACTCAACTCTCAAAAAAATATGGTCTTTCAGTTAATGGTCTGAAGAAAGTTTTGACAAATGTCACCTATCTGGGCAAGGTGAAATTCAGTGGCCAAGTTGCTCAAGGTAAGCATCAGCCTTTGCTTTCTCAAGAGCTTTTTGACAAAGTTAAAGCAAAACTAGAGAGTAAAAAATGAATTATCTCAGACTAAAATCCAAGACATCCATAATATGAAAAACGTAATAATGAGAAGCGACAGCGCAGTAGCCCGCTATTTAGAATTATGCTTATCCACACACTTAAAGTTGGAGGATTTATGTAATGAATGAAATAAAAGCAATCATCTTGGATATTGGTGGAATTCTTGTTAAAGAGTCTAGGGAAGATCATCGTGCATTACTTTGTAAAAGAATGAAGATAAATGAGGAAAAATTTCACAAAATTGCTAAAAAACATAGTCAAAAAGCAAGTATTGGCAAAATTTCTGCTTACGAGTATCCACGCTTGATCGCAAAAGAATTAAATATTAACCCCAAAAAATTTAATAAGGTCTGGTTAGAATGCAGAGATGAACTTTTCGGGATAAATAAACAAACTGAAAAATTAATTTTGAAACTCAAAAATAATTATGTTATAGGTACTCTTACAAACATTACTAAAACAAACGATCAAATCCGAAGAAAGTATAATATTTACAATCATTTTAAAATCAAAATAATTTCAAATAAAGCAGGTTTTGCAAAACCCGATCAAAGAATTTATACCCTTTTGATTAAAAAATTAAATCTTGAACCAAGTCAGATTATCTTTGTAGATGATTACAAAAAATGCCTTGTTCCAGCTAAAAAACTCGGAATAAAGACTATCTTATTCAAGAACAACAAACAACTTATCCAAGATCTAAAGAAATTAGGAGTAAAAACAAATTAAAAAATGGATATAAAACTTTTATTTGCAATAATCTCAACAGTCATAGCCATAATTGCATTTATCCCTTATCTAAAGGATATGTTCTCCAGAAAGACCAAGCCCCATGCCTACACTTGGTTGATTTGGTCAATAACACAGGGAACAGCAGCAGCTGCAATGTGGTTTGGTGGCGGAGGAATAGCTGCATTAGGTTTAACCATAGGTGTTGTCATGGTATTCGGGATTTTTTTACTTTCCCTGAAATACGGGACCAGGAATATAAAAAAAAGTGACACAATAGTCTTGATTTTAGCTATATGCGCAATTTTTATTTGGTGGCAGCTTCACCAGCCCCTAATTTCAGTTATCTTAGTATCTCTTATAGATTTTTCAGGCTATTTCCCAAGTTTTAGAAAATCCTTTCAAGAGCCTTGGAGCGAGACACTAACTTCATGGATACTCTTTTCAGTCTCAGATATATTTATTGTCTTGGCTCTGAAAGAATATAATTTTTTGACTTTGACTTATATAACTACAATAGCCTCTGCGAATATTGTCCTATTCCTTATATGTCTTTTTAGAAGAAAATATGTTAAAAAACCAAATCTAAAATGAAAACAGTCTTTATTACTGGTGCAGAAGGAGTAGGAAAAACAACCTTAATCAAGATTCTTAAAAAAAGTCTAGCTAACAAAAAGATTTATGACTTTGATTCAGTTGGTGTTCCAAAAAATCCTCCCTTAAGCTGGAGACATAAAACCACAAAACATTGGTTAGCAGTAGCAGAAAAAAACGAGAAGGTTGGAAAAGACACTTTAATTGTTGGTTTGAGTTTTCCTTTTGAAATTCTTTCTTTTTCTAAAAAAAGAGACTTCTTTTTTTGTCTTTTGGATATAAACATAAAAGAAAGAGAAAGAAGACTAAAAAAAAGAGAATCCCCTAAAGATGTAATTAATGACACAGAACAGGTAATAAAACTAAAAAAAGAGTTCAAAAAACTAAAAAATAAGAAAATTATTAATGCCTCTAACTTATCTCCTATTCAAATATCTAAAAAAATAATAAATTGGTTAAATAGTTTAAGATGAAAATTGGAGAAGAAAAAATTATCCCTATTGCAAAGAGATATTACTCTCCCCTCCCCTATCATAATTTTAAGCATGTTACAACCCTTTTAAAAAATGCCCAAGAACTAATTAAGAAATGCGAAAAATATCATCTTAAGGTAGATGAAGAAATTGTCTTACTTGCTTTATTATTTCATGATGCTGGATATGCTGAAAATCATAAAAAAAAGGGATTTAAATCAAAAGAAGAATACAGTGCTTTTATCTCCGAGAAAGTTCTTCTAGATCAAAAGTATCCCCCGGAAAAAATAAAAAAAATCAAAGAATGTATTACAGCGACACACAGAGATAAAGAATTCAGGACAATAGAGCAGAAGATTGTTCGGGCTTGTGATCTAAAAGATTTAGCTGCGAATTTTAAAAAATTTAAGAAAGACAATTTACTTTTAAAAAAGGAATTTGAACTTTTAAATCATCGGAAGATATCCTCAGATGAATGGAAGGATATAACCAAAAAAACTATTCTTTTTTATCTAAGCCAGAATATACATCTTACACCAAAGTATTACAATAAAGAAGGCAAATCAATTTTTCATATGAAAGCACTAAAAAATCTAAACAAAATACTGAATTATTCTTTCTGACATCATTTTAATTCTTTTCTTGTGGGATCATAGAAATAAATTCCAATACCTCTTGGTTCATCATCACGTGCTGGTCCAGCTACATAAAAAGAACCTTTTGGCCGCCCTTCTCTATGAGATATGCTGCTATATCCAGAAAGTATCTCATCCACTTTGTCTAGAATAGTATCTTGTACCCAAGTGACTCTGCTTAGAACAGTTTCTATAGTTTTCCGAGTGATTTCCCCCTTTCTTCTTTCTTTTAATACTCCTTCTTCAAAACGCCTTGCTTGTTCCTCATATACTGATGAATAAATCCATTCTTGGGTTTTTTCATTTCTGAAACCAGCAAATCCTGAACTTCTTTCAAATTTCCAGTCATATGGGTTAAATTTATTTTTTGTCATTTTAGTTATTGATTTTAATTTATTTATCCCACTTTAGCAAGCAAGCTTCTGACTAGTCCCATATTTTTTAGGACTTCTTTTTCAGTCAAAATTCTTCTTGATGTATCAACATCTGCTTTGTAAAATGTTATTGGTGCCCTCTGTATTTCAGCCCCATTATCCAATTTTATCTTCCCAAAATCATAGGCATTTGCACCTTCGGGTTGCATTTTTCTGACATCTGATCTTCTGTATCTAAAAAAACCATAATACCCTAGAACCTCAGTAACAAATGTTTTTGTTTCTCCGACTTTTGTAAGGCTTTTTACATGAAATTGTGGCTCCCCACTTGGCAAAGTATGGTCTTCCCACATAAATTGCGTGAAAACAGCTTTACCTTCTTTTATTAGTGCATATAATTCATTTTCTTTAGGAGAATATTGATTTGGCACGGTTAATAACTCCCAATGATTTTCCAAATCCCCAAAAATTTTCTCCAGCCCTACGCTAGTTTTTTCTAAACTTCCCTTTCCATTCATTGCAATAAATCTTGCACTACAGCTTAAATCACTTAGATGAAGGTCACTAGAAACACTGCTTGGTTCACTCATTCTTTGATAATCACATAATTGACCAATCACTAATAATTCTCCTGCATTTTCTTTAATAAGATGTTGATAAGGATATTTATGTTCCTTCATAAGGATGTATTCATTTTTTGATTCATCTAAAGTAATTTCCAGATGTTTCATCAAGAATTTCAAAGCAGGACTGCCTTTGCTAAGATGGTCAACATCTGTTCCGATTCTTGCAAGCAAAAGCGGGTCTTCTCCAGCGAATATCTGGTTAAAAGTCAAGACAGAACCGGGATATTTTCTCATATGGACAATAGTGTTTTTTTCAATAACATGAACCGGACAATAAAATCCATTTTCTAGTTTATGAAATTCTTCATTAGTCAATTGAATTCTTCTTTTTTCTCCTCTTTCTTTTTTAGTTCTTTGCATAATTTTATTATCCTGAAGAATAGCATCAATTCCATGTGCAACAACAACAATCTCTGTCCCCGGTTTAGATTTTCCATAAAATTCACCAGAAGTTGTAGTTATATAGTGTGTCCACAAAGGATCTTGTGAATCAGCATATGCTTTAGCTTCAATAATATTAGGCATTGAAGCTACTTTTCCTTTTCTTCCAGCAAGTCTTCTGGTCACATTATATGCTTTCAATACCCCTTCATTATAGAACATTGTTCCAGGAGATTTTTCTCTTGAATTTGCTTTTTGTTCTGTTAAAACCGCGGTGGTCATGTTTTTTAGATTTTTTTGAATTTATAAGGATTTATGTGATTTTTGTCTTATCTTTAAACTGATATATCTAACTTAACTTCGTCAAATGCGAGTTATGCGGTAATAAATCGCATTTGGATATATTCTCAATTTCACCAAGAATTTTTCTAAAACAAAAGCTAAGAATCAAATCTAAATAATTTACACTTATCTCTGGCGAAGTCAAGAGGTAATATTGATTTCTGTTTTTGCTTTTTTCGAAATCAGAAAACAATAACCTTAACTCTTAACTTATCGATGTACCTAAAACTTGTTTCATTGCTTCATTCAGATAAAGGAGTGCCCAGTTCCTCAGGAAAAGCGCCCCAGGATAATTATCTACATTATGCTGACCATAAATATACACCGTAGCACCCTGTCTTCTTTCTATGTCCCAAACTTTTGCTTCAGCAGCAAATTCAATTACTTTTTCTTTTGAAAATCTTATGTACCCCGAAGTATCATCAAATGGGACAAATTCTCTGCCATGCAATTCTTCTCTGTTTATGTACAAAGAACCACCAAAATTCCGGTTTATAGTAAAACTTTTGACAAATCCATTATCAAGCATGAAAAAATCATCTTGCCAATTTAATGTACTAAGAACTTGATGCCCATATTCATTTTTTATACTTGGTCTTTTTTTAAGAAAAACTGAATTTATCCATTTCTTTATTTCTGGATCAGTCAGAGTCTCTGAATATATTTTTAATTCATCATACCATTCTTGTGCTGCTTTTCTGAATGTTTCTCTTGCAATCTCTTGGCCTATTTTTACATCAGGGCTTAATAATTTTGGATGAATCGGCACTTGAAAACAAGTTTCATACAAGAGGGGAATCTCTTTTTTAGTAAGCATCAACTCTTCTAATTTCATGACCAAAGATAATCAACAAAATTTATAAGGATTGTTGTGCTGAAAAGAAATCTCTATATCAGTAATTAAATTTTGTTTTTAGTTCTTTCGCGAAATCCCAGAACAATAAACCTTGACTAACAGCACATATCTCTTACAGATTTAATATTCATTAATAACTACTGAGACCTTATTGGCGCCATCATATCTTGTTCCAAATTGTTTTTCCATTAAAACCCTGTTATAAGCTTTATCATTTATAGTCACATTAATTGCTTTGATGTCATCAAAACTTGCTGGATTTTTAGGTTCATAAAATAAATCTATCCCCTCAAAATCTACTGTTCCCCCAAATGTTAAGGTAACAAGTTTTCCCAAATCTTTTCCTTTTTCTTGTAAACTAGCTTTTAATGGCCCTTTTTTCACACTTTCAAATTCTTCTGTTCCACTAAAAAAAAGAAAATAATCCTGCCCAGTAATTCTTGCTTTCATTTTACTTTTACTGATTCTCTCTTTTTAAGGATTTATGTGATTTTTAGCAAGAAAACTTCAAACTTCCGTAAGCACTTTAAGTTCAAGAACTCCACTTTTGTAAGTGTTATAAGCTTTCTGAAAATCTCCGCTTTGAACTAATCTCACTGCAGGTTGTATTGTTTGATGATAAATCTCAGAATAAATTTCTCTTGAATCTGGTTTTAGATTCAATCTTCTTACAATCTCTGGAGCAATTCTTTTATATTCTTCTATGTCTACTCTTCCTTCTAATCTTGTTGCCATGACTTCATTTCTGAATCTTCTTAATGTTGTTAATTCAAAACAATCATCAGGCAAGCCTCTTGTTTGAATGCATGCTGTTGTCAGATAACAATTAAGAGCGTCATGTAATTTTTCACGAGTACTTCTCAGATCTTCTGGTGTATCATCACTTGAAGAAGAACCCCCATCAGATGAACTTGATGTAGGATATAACAAAAAAGAATCTCTTTTCGGTTTTTCTTTCAGAAAGGATAAATCTAAAGCAGAATTGATTCTCTCTGATGTTCTCCTTTCATTTTCTTCTCTAATTTCTTTGAAATAATCTCTCGCAGGAGTAGGCAGTAAAATAAATATCTCATGTTCAGTTGCTTTCTCCTTTTTTTCAACAGGAAAAAGAATAGGGTTATGCAAATAATCTGGCGTTTTATGTTTAGCAAGACTCCTTTTTGGGATTACAACTGGAGGAATCATAGATCTAGAAAAATCTTTGCTTACATCAATAAAATCCCTTGGGCTGTATCTTTGCCCAAATGGCCCATCATAAATGGGCATCTGTGTCATTTTACACAACTCCTGTCAATGTTTTCAAATCAAGAACTCCCCCTTTATACAAGTCATATGCTTTCTGAAAATCTCCACTTTGAACTAATCTCACTGCAGGCAAAATAGTTGCATGATAAATTCTAGAATAAACTTGATTAACTGCACTTGGATTTCCTATTAAATCCAATCTTCTTACAATCTCTGGCGCAACTCTTTTATATTCTTCGATGTCTGTTCTTCCTTCTAATCTTGTTGCCATGACGTCATCTCTGAATTTTCTTAATGTTGTTAATTCAAAACAATCATCAGGCAAGCCTCTTGTTTGAATGCATGCTGTTGTTAGATAACAACCAAGTCGATCATGCCATTTTTCACGCAAACTTCTAGTATCTCCCGAATAAGGCGGAGTATCATTATCTGAAGAACTTGAACCATGTCCTAAAGTTAGGCTAGGAATTATTGGTGGAAGGTAACTAGGGGAATCATCCTCTGATGAATTTTTAGGAAGGCCATAATACATTTTTGGAGGAGTTCTGAGTACTAGATCAATTCTCTCACTAGTTTCTCTTATTTCTCTGCTTTCTCTCTCCCTTCTTTCTCTTTCTAGTTTTTGCCATTCATACTCTTTTGGTGGAGAATCAATTAGACTGGATATTTCTTCAGATTTTACCGAGCGCCCAATAATAATTCCTTTTTTTGGCAAAGGCCCCAAATGAACATGCATTCGAGCAGGACCAGGCATTTTACTCATGCCCATATCTGCTGGATTGTATGTCCTTCCAGTTGGCTGATGAAAAATACCGTCTCCCATAATCTTAGAATGTTCGAGGATATTTAAATTTTGTTGTGGTAAAATTTTAAACTTGTTTTCCAGCTATAATTGCAAGGTTAATTCTTTTTTTCGCGTTTCTTTCCCAAAAACAGAGTCGATATCTACGCTTATAGAAAAGAGAAAATTCAACGTAACCTGAATTTTCTTGCTATCACTTTTAATCCTTCTTTGAATGTACTCCCTATTGACTGGACTCCGTTTATAATATCCCCTGCAAGACATGTGCTCCCACTTGATTCTTCTTCTCTTGGCTTGCTTATTCCAGAATAGTTTGTTAAACCGTAAGTGGGAGTACTGTCTGAATTATTTATTCCTAAAAATTCAGCACACGAACATGTTTCCACAACACTGCCTAAACCCACATAGGGATTTTGAAATGTTGATTTCCTCGCCTTAGATGTTTTTACAGGATTTAGTGGATAAAATGGAGTCAATGGCTTTTCATAGGCTCTTGGGGGCATTAAATCAGCTATACTTTTTGCAGTAACTCTAGAACTTAATTCAGCAAGATATTCTCTAGCTGATTTCTCGCCTTCTTTTAAATCTTCCATAAGTTTTCTTCTTCTTTTGTCTTCTTTACTTTCAAAATTTAACATCGCAGTTCTGATCGTAGTGTCATCATAAGTAGGAACAGAATATGTTTGAATAGGGGTTGGTTTGGATTTTTTAACTCCTGTTTTTGGCACATCAGGTAAAAACAAGAATCTTTCTTCAAGTTTTTCTTGTTTTTCCATTTGTTTTCTAAATCGTTCTAATTGTTCTGTTTGAATCTGTTGTCGGATTTGTTCTTGATATAAAGGGTTTACTTCAACATTGTTGTTAGGGGCATGATAATTATTCTGGGCCCTAGGTTTTTTAGCAAGTCCCCCGGGAACAGGAGTAACATGATACAATGGGTTTTGATCTAATATCCTCATAATCTGGGGTTTCATAGTCATTCTTCCCCAATCTGAAAGTGCGTCTCTCATGAAAAAGAAAGAGCATGAGAACTTATAAATTTTGTCGTGTTTAAAAAGAAAACTTTGGCTGTTTACAGCTGTTTTTATGATATACAATCTCAATTCAATTTTTTTTCCGCGAAATCAGAAATTAATAAACTCCAATTATCTGATTCTAGATTTTTCTGCAAACTAATCAACATAAGCAGTGAGTTTCGAAAGGTTTAAATTCCTAAAAAGGTTATAAAAAATATAAGAAAAGAGGAAAAATGAAGAAAAATAATCTGTCTTATCTAGTGATATTATTTACTTTTATTCTCTTTATTCTATCTTTAAGTTCTGTAAAAGTACAAGCAGCAGATTATTCAGCTTATTGGAATTTTAACGAAGGCAGTGGATATATTGTAAATACTCCTGTGGGCACAGCTACAAATACCCTCTGGGTCAATGGAGGAATTGGCGGAACTGCCCTTGGTTTTGATGGAAAAACAAGTTATGTAACCTCAGAACTTGGAGAAACAATCTGTACACCTCCTTTTTCAGTAGAAGCATGGATTTTGCCTGATAAAAACTTAAGAAGTGCCGGAATAATAAGCAAATATGCAAACCATGGTTCAAGATGTTTTGATCTATTTTTTGAAAATGCTGTTCTTGCTTTCAGTGTCGGAGATGATTCTCCTTCCTGGTCAGGTTGGAGAAATATTGCAAGATCTGCAAAAGATGTCCTCGACGGAAAATTTCATCATGTTGTTGCAACCTATGACTTGAGCAGTATAAAGATTTATGTTGATGGTATTAAGGTAAGTGAAGTAACTGAATCAAGGAATATCAATAAATACGGGCCCCCAGTATGCATAGGCAATGACAGACATGACTGTGTACATGGCGGGGGTTGGGGAGAGCAACCCAATTATTATAAAGGATTGGTAGATGAAGTTAAAATCTATCCCAAGGCTTTAAGTGAAGCTGAAATCAGCCAGGGATATAATGCTAAAAAAGATAATGTTGTCCAAGTAGATTGTTTCTTAGAAGGCGAAAAAAGATGTGATGATAAAAAAGTAGAGGCTTGCGAAGCAAACTCATGGAAAGTCCTGCAAGCATGTGATGTGAACTGTACAACAAAAGAAGGGCAGCCAATATGCCAAGAATGCAAAGCGTTTAGTAAAAGATGTTATGATGGAAATATACAATCCTGCAGTTATGGGGGTTTTTGGCAAGATTATTATGAATGCAATAATGGATGTGAAATTGTTGATGGTGGAGCAGAATGCAAAGAATCCTCAAACTCAAAAAATCTTAACCTTAACACCGGTTCAAAAACAAATACAGCAAATCCAATTTCAAGTATTCTTGGGCCTGCTGGGGCTGCTATGATAATAATCTGGGTTATAGTAATAATCATAAGCCTGGTTTCAACAATTCTTTGGATTATCTGTTTAGTTAATGTCCTCAAATCAGGCAATGACAGTGGTTGGAAGGTTTTATGGATTGTGCTTATCACTATTCTGGGCATTGTAGGGATAATCCTTTATTTTGCAATAGGAAAAAAATCAAGGATATCAACTGAATCAGCTCCTGTGCAAGCTTCATCAAGCCAAAACACAGGGAATAATTCTTCAGAAACGCCCCATGCTGTTCCAAAGCCGAAAAAATGAAGACTTTTTTATAGATCATAAGGAAGCATATATTTGTGAGAATTAATCTCTCCGGGGGTATAATAAATTCAGCAGGAGGCTCATGTAATCTATTTTGCTTACCTACACAATTCTGTTCTTACATTCCTAAAATTTTTAGCACAAGAAAAACAGGCCAGACAATTGCTTTTAGGAATCCTAAAACGCCTTGCCAGAAAGTTGTTGCTTGGCTGATGTAATAAATTGCAGCCCCAATAAGGCCCAAGCCATAGATGGCTCCACAGCCTCCTTTACACCTTCTACAACCACATTTGCCGTCTTTGCTATCACATTCACATTTTTCTTCTTTCTTTTCTTTTCTTTTCTGTTTTGCCATATTATCTATGAAATTAGTAGATATAAAAGGGTTTCTATTATCGAAACTAATTACAATAATCTTTAAAAATAAATAAAAAGTAATTCAAAGATGAGATTTAAGGAAAACAGAGAACAAGATGATTTGTTCTTGATTATAGGAGATAAAAACCCTAAAGAACATTATGACCGGATTTCAGTTTCTGAAAAAGGCGTTGAATCCAAAGTGATATTTGAAACAGATTTTATAAACAAGCTTCATTTTAATACTTGTGGACTTGTTTTATTGACTGCCACAGGATCTGAGATATATTACATGACTTTTCATCCTTGGGCTAGATGTACTTCGGCACCAATGGGCATGACCAATGTCTATTCAGAAAATATTGCAATTGCATTAGAAGGGCATGATGATTCAACTGGTGAGCTTATTTTGGGAGGAAGAGTAGTGCATAAAGGATTGCATCGACCAACTGAAATTGCCCATTTGAATGAAACTTTCTTTTACATGGGCACTAATGGGCTATATTCTGCAAAAAATAATAAGCTGATTAAAGAAACAGGAGATGCTGATTTAGCTGCAATAAGCGGAATAAAAAGCCGTTGTGGTGGATTAGCAAAAGCAGATGGAAAACTATATTTTGGCGGAGTAGATGGTACAGTCTATTGTTATGATGGAAAAAAAGTAGAATCAATTTTTGCAGCTGGTTTTCCAATATACACAATTCATGGAATTGAAAATAATCCTGAAAAGGTATTATATATCGGGGGCAGTGGAAAAAAAGGCATCTTAGCACTCCCTACAACTCATCTTGACAAAGCACAAACAATTTTAGAAAAAAGTGTTAATGAAGCTTTTACAATAACTAGTGTGGATATACCCTCGGGAGCAGCAGCTGGGGCATATGACATGATTGCAGATTATGATGTTAATCATGATCCAATGCAACATCCTCTTACACAAGGCATGATAAGGCATCGTATGATAACTTTTGATGTTCCTACATTGGGAAGCAGAGAAGGATAATTATTTCTATCTTTCAAAACTCTCTAAGAGATTGGGGGCTTTCATACAAATATCCCTTATGAATTTTAAGGTCTTTTCATATCTTTCTTCAGAACTATTCACTAGATTTTTAATTAATTCTGGATGCAAGATGCAGGATTTATCTGCGATTCTAAATATTTTGCCTTCTTCTGTTTTTGGCTGAGACCGTATCCCATGATTTACTATACAGTCTCTCAATATTTCATCTAATTCAAAATTCTTCTCTAAGATTTCAATAGAATGTGCAGGGTGATTCTCAGTTGAAATCACTTTTCCCACATCATGGACCCAACCCGCAATTTCTAGAATTTCTCTATTCACTTTTTTGTGTTCAGCTAAGACTAAAGCAATCTCGCCAACTAATCTGCTATGAAGAATGATAAATTTAGCATTTTCTTTATCCTCTAATTTTATTAATGTCTCTTCACAGAATTTCTTTGCTTTTTCTATATTCAGTTTTTCCATATAACTGATTGTTTTAGAAATTTAAATTACTTTCTATACCTAGGCTTTTTTGTTTGCTTTTCTGTCAAGGATATGCTCACGATATTCTTGGAGAGACTTGCCGCATATATTGAAACCACCCTTTCCTCTGGTCCCTCTTGGAAGATAACAGAAAAACTCAAACATTGGGCCGGGAATTCTACCGAGGGTCTCTATGTCTTTCACATGTTCGCTAGCTATTTGCAATAAACCAGTTTCATCAAGTCTTTGTAATTGTCTTTTGCAATAAACGTCTACAATTAGATTATTTTCCCTTTTTACTCTCAAATCTTCACATAGATTATACTTGCCCGAACACACAACTTCACGAACAACAGATAGTGATTCTTCATCCAGTTTTTTCACAGTCCCATCAATTCCAGGATTAAAAAATCCATAATATCTATCTCCTCTGACAAAATCTAGGTTCCCGAGTCTATCTGTTTGTTTGAAACAATGATAAAACCAAAAAAGCTGGCCAATGTTAGTATCTCCGACTATGTTAGAACTATAACAGAGAGCAACATCACGATGGTCCGGAGTATCTTCAACTCTTCGAAGTACAATCTCATTATGTACTCTCATCATTGAAGGAAGTGTAAAACCAATCTCTCTGTCAAAAGGAGATTCATCTGCATATGATGTCCCTAATCTATCAAAACCAATTATCTGCATTTTCTTTTAAAAATCGAAGGTATAAAAGAGTTTCGTTCAAGTTAATTGTTAAATTTTATTTTTTTACATTCTTAGAACCTGCAAGAATATACTTCAGTCTTCTAAAGAGATTGTCGTATTTTTTTGTTGCCGCCATAAAAATATTCAAAGTAGGATTATCATTGAATTCAGTAGTATTTATGTTAATATATAAATTCTTATCTTCATTAATCAGTTCTTCATCATGCCATCCCCAACCATTAGAAAGTAAAACTTGTCCAATAAAAGCTAAGAAAAATACTCTTATTTTAGATTTAACAGGTGTATCTCCTAAAAATTCTTCTACAAACTTTTTGAATATATCTAAGTCAATTTTTTTATGATGCTCTAAAAAGACATATTCTTCAGTTTTTATTTTAAAATTATATGCAACAAATGCTCGGTCAATTTCTGAGAGTTTATCTTTTTTAAAAATTTCTAGAGAGTTTCTGATTGCAACTATAAAATCTTTGTCTAATTTGTCCACTTCTTTTTGGGTTTTTCCTTTAAACAAGGATTTAATCAGTTTTTTCAGTTTATGAAAATTTTTATCATTACCTTTAACTAATTCTTTTACGATTGCTTTAATTTGATTTGCTGTTTTCATGAAGAATAAAATATCTTCTGGTTTAATTACTTTTTTATGATACTCGGGATTTTAGAGATTATCAGTTTTCAGTAAACAAAAACAGTCATGTTTACATTTAACATACGGATTTAAAACCATTTCGTTCAAAGAGAGGTATCCTGAAAATTAAGAATATTTAATAATCTAAAAAATATGATATTTCATGGGCTTTTCTAATATCCCCAAATTATACCTTGGAGAACTTGAAATCTCCAACCCTGTTCAAGGCGGGATGGGTGTAAAGATATCTGGTGCACGGCTTGCTTCAGCAGTAGCTAATGTGGGGGGTTTAGGATTAATAGCCACAGTTGGTCTTAATGAAGCCAAAAATTATCCTGGAAGTTATAAATCCTCAAGCATAGCAGCACTCAAGGATGAAATAAGACTTGCTCGTTCAATGATGAACCAGAATGGTTATCTTGGAGTAAATATCTTGCATGCACTTACAAATTATTCTGACCTAGTTCAGACATCTATTGAAGAGGGTGTTGATGCTATTATTTCAGGAGCAGGAGTTCCATTAGATATGCCAAAATATCTTCTTCCAGGTTGTAAAACAAAATTAATTCCAATTGTTTCTTCTGCAAGGTTAGCAGACTTTATATGCAAATACTGGAAGAAAAAATATAATTATCTTCCTGACGCAATTGTAGTAGAAGGCCCAAAAGCAGGAGGGCATCTTGGATTTTCTTTAGAGCAATTAACTGATGAAAATTCTGTTGACTTTGTTGAGCATGGATTAGAAAGAATAATCCCTGAAGTTGTTAAAGCAGTAAGCAAGTATGAAACAGCTAAAAAAATTCCAGTAATAGCAGCAGGCGGAATTTTTTATGGCGGGGATATAAAAAAATTTATAGAGTTAGGGGCTTCAGGAGTTCAGATGGCAACTCGTTTTGTGACAACTGAAGAATGTGATGCTCCTCTAGCATTCAAACAAGCGTATCTTAATGCAAGAAAAGAAGATATTATAATAATAAAGAGTCCTGTTGGAATGCCAGCAAGAGCAATTAAAAGTAAGTTTTTAGATGAAGTTGCAAAAAGGGAGAGAATGCCTGTGAACTGCCCGTATCATTGCCTCACACCATGTGATCCAAAGCAATCTCTTT
>Ga0268276_1002799_pt1 | contig 14377 bp, 13 predicted proteins | sample saktaG_4_FD_190145 | JGI IMG/M metagenome (GOLD analysis project Ga0268276, IMG submission 190145) | Saline water microbial communities from Sakinaw Lake, British Columbia, Canada - sak_2010_1_5_45m | ecosystem: Environmental > Aquatic > Non-marine Saline and Alkaline > Saline ...
AGCCAGGGAATTAAATAAATTCGGCGTGGAGATCCTTTCCACCGGAGGCACGGCAAAGTTATTCAGAGAAAATAATATACCGGTTAAGGAGGTCTCTGGATACACCGGCTTCCCGGAGATGCTCGACGGCAGGGTAAAGACCCTGCACCCTAAAATACACGGCGGGCTTCTGGCATTAAGAAATAACCCCGAGCATATGCATACCTTAAAAGAGCATGACATCGGCCTGATAGATATGGTGGTGGTAAACCTTTATCCTTTTGAAAAGACTACCCAGAAACCTGGCGTGAGTATCGAAGAAGTCATTGAAAATATCGACATCGGCGGGCCTTCGATGCTGCGTTCGGCAGCTAAAAACCATCAATCCGTGGCAGTGATCTGTAATCCCGCCCGTTACGCAGAGGTTATCGAAGAGTTAAAAATGAATAACGGCGGCCTTTCCGAAGAATTAATGCGCGATTTAGGGATCGAGGTGTTTAAACGCACCAGCCAGTATGACGGGACAATTTATAGCTACTTAAGCAATTATTTTCAAGGTAAATCCGGTTCAGGCGATTTGCCTGGAGAAATAGTTCTGAGTTTTGAAAAAATACAGGACCTGCGCTACGGAGAGAATCCGCATCAGCAGGCGGCATTCTACAAAGAGAAGGGAAAAATCAGAGGTATTATTGGCGCCAGGCAGCTCCAGGGTAAAGAGTTATCTTTTAATAATATTTTAGACTTAAACAGCACGCTGGAATTAGTAAAAGAGTTTAAAAATCCCGCTGCAGTGGTGGCCAAGCACAACAATCCCTGCGGCGCGGCAGAAGATGAAACTCTGGAAAAGGCATATCTTAACGCCTGGAAGTGCGATAAGCTCTCCGCATTCGGAGGGATTGTTGCCTTAAACAGAAAAATGGATGCCAAAACCGCTAAGGCGGTTTTAAGAAGCGGATTTTTAGAGTGCGTCATTGCTCCCGGCTATGATGCCGGAGTTGCGGAGATGTTTAAGGATAAGAAAAACCTAAGGCTTCTGGAGTTAGTAGATTCAGGCGAGGTTAATGAGCCGGATTTTAAACGCGTCAGCGGCGGCCTCCTGCTTCAAGACAAAGATTTAGCCACGCTGGATATGAATAATCTGAAAGTAGTGACCAAGAAAAAGCCCACTAAAGCCGAAATGGAAAGCCTGATTTTCGGCTGGAAAGTAGCAAAACATGTAAAATCTAATGCTATCATTCTGACCAAAGGCACCAAGACCGTTGGTATCGGAGCAGGCCAGATGTCGCGCGTAGATGCGGTGTTTATCTCCACAAAAAAGGCGGGAAAACTCACCTCCGGTTCCTGCTTAGCTTCGGATGCCTTCTTTCCTAAAGAAGACGCGATACAGCTTGCCGCCAAATTTAAGATAAAAGCGATCATCCAGCCCGGAGGCTCAATCGCCGACGAGGCGATCATCAAAATGGCGGATAAACATAAGATCGCCATGGTCACCACGGGGATGAGGCATTTTCGTCATTAATGCTTTAGTAACTCGTAAGTTCGTAACTAGTAACTCGTAATTTTTTTAAAGAAATGGGTCTTAAAATTACTAGTTACGAGTTACTAATTTACCAGTTACGAAAAAATGACCTACCCGGAAGCTATAAAATATTTAGAATCTTTCATTAACTACGAAAAGCTCGCCGACTACCCTTATAAAGAATCCGTAAGATTAGAGCGGATTAAGGATTTTCTCACCCTCATCGGTAACCCGCAGGATTCTCTTAAATGTATTCATGTTGCCGGCACAAAAGGCAAAGGCTCTACTTGCGCTTTTATTGCCTATATGCTTAGGCAGGCAGGATACAAAGTCGGGCTTTATACCTCTCCGCATTTATCGGATTTTCGGGAAAGAATCAGGGTTTTAACACCGAACACCGAACAGCGAACACCCTGCCTGACCGGCAGGCAGGCGAACACCGAATTCGAAGGGATGTTTTCCAGGATAGAGCTAACAAAATTAGTAGAAAAATTCAAGCCGGCCATTGAAAAATATAATCGCAAATCAAAATACGGGGCGCTTTCTTTCTTTGAAGTCTACACAGCTTTGGCTTTCGTTTATTTTAAAGAGAAGAAAGTGGATTTCGCGGTTTTAGAGACTGGACTGGGCGGGCGCCTAGATGCTACCAATGTGGCCAAGCCCTTGGTTTGCGCGATCACGCCGATAAGTTATGAGCATACAGATAAGTTAGGGAAGACTTTGCGAGAAATAGCGCAAGAGAAGGCAGGGATTATAAAAGTTCAGAGTTCAGAGTTCAGAGTTCAGAGTTTGATTGTAATAAGTGCTCCGCAGGAGAAAGAAGCGACGGGCGTTATTAGAAAAAGATGTAAGAAAACAAAAGCAAAATTATATGAAGTAGGTAAGGATATAACTTATAAGGATAAGGTTAAGGGAATATTTGATGAATATAAGAGGTTAAAGCTAAGACTATTAGGCAGGCATCAGGTAATCAACGCCGCAGTAGCCATAGGTACGGTAGAGGCTTTACGTTTTTACGGCATAAATATAGGCGTTGATGCGATAAAAAAGGGGATTTATAATACCGTGTGGCCGGGCAGGTGCGAAGTAATTGCCAGAAATCCTCGGGTGGTGTTGGATGGCGCGCAGAATGTTGCTTCGGCTAAGGTTTTAAAAGATGCCGTTAAAAATAATTTCCAGTATAAAAAATTAGTTTTAGTTTTAGGTATTTCCAATGATAAGGATTTAAAAGGCATCTGTAATGAATTGCACGCTTTAGCAGATGAAGTTATTTTAACCAAAGCTAATAGCTCGCGCGCGACAAAGCCAGAAATTCTGGCACAATATTTTAAAAACAAGCCGCTGCATATTACGCAAAGCCTAAAAGAGGCAAAGACCTTGGCTAGGAGTATTGCTAAAAAAGAAGATTTGATACTGGTTGCGGGGTCATTATTTGTGGTAGGAGAATTTCGTAATGCTAAAAGCTGATTTAAACGATACTATTGCGGCGATCGCAACGCCGGTAGGTGAATCCGGAATCGGGATTGTGCGTATTAGCGGTGGGGGGGCGCTAAAAATTGCCGATCAAATCTTTACTCCCAAAGATAATAAAAAGCCGTCCGGTTTTAAAACTTACACCACCCATTACGGCTGGATTGTCGAAAACTCTAAACTTCGAACCCTGAACTCTAAACTAAATATCATTGACGAAGTCATTTTGACCGTGATGCGCGCGCCTAAATCTTATACCAAAGAAGATATTGTCGAAATAAATTGCCACGGCGGGATTGTAGCGATGCGGCGGGTTTTAGATCTGGTTTTAGAAAGCGGAGCCCGGCTTGCCGAGCCGGGAGAGTTTACAAAACGAGCTTTTTTAAACGGCAGAATTGACCTGGCGCAGGCAGAGGCGGTTTTGGACATCATCCGCGCTAAAACAGATTCGGCCCTGGAAATTAGCACCGAGCAGCTAAGGGGAGCATTATCTAGAGAACTGAATAAAATCGGTAAAACCATCCTGGACACACTTTCTCTGTTAGAGGCAAACATCGATTTTCCCGAGGAGGAAATAGGCGAGGTTGATTTAAAGGCGGTTCGGCAGAAGCTGCTAAAGATAAATCAGAGGCTAAAAGATATTCTGGATACTTCCAGACGCGGCCGGATATTGCGCGAAGGAATAAAGGTTGTCATCTGCGGTAAGCCCAATGTCGGAAAATCATCGCTTTTAAACGCCTTATTAAAGCAAGAACGTTCCATAGTTACTCCTATTGCCGGGACAACGCGGGATACGATAGAGGAGATTATTGATATAAAAGGCGTTCCGATAAGAATCGTGGATACCGCCGGGATTATTGAGCCAAAGGATTTGGTGGAGAAAAAAGCAGTTCAGCGCTCAAAAAAATATATGGATAGAGCGGACTTGGTTATACTTTTGTTTGACGGCAGCAGAAAATTAAGCCGGGAGGACGAGATTCTGATCAGTAAATTGAAAAAGAAACAGGTATTGGTGGCAATCAATAAAATAGACCTTAAGCAGAAGATCCAAAGGGAGAGGCTCAATAAAGGATTTGCCCGGGCGATAGATATTTCGGCAAAGAAATCCAGAAACATAAACCTGCTGGAGGAGGCGATCGCTGACTTAGCCTATGGCGGAAAAATAAAAGCTTCCGAGTCAATACTGGTCAGTAACCAGCGACACATCCAGGCGGTTAAGGAAGCGGAAAAACTTATTGCAGGTTCCCTGAATTCATTGGATAATAAATTATCGCTGGAATTTGTTGCCGAGGACCTTAAAGAGGCGTTAGGGTATATCGATGAAATATTAGGCAGAAGGTTTGGCGAAGATTTACTGGATAAAATATTTGGCGACTTTTGCATAGGGAAATGATGCGGAGGCAGAATGGATAAGAAAAAGATAGAGAAAGCAATCAGGGATATATTGGAGGCAATCGGAGAAGACCCTAAGAAAAAGGACTTGCTGGATACGCCCAAGCGGGTGGCGGAGATGTATGAAGAGATTTTCGCCGGCGTAAGACAGGACCCCGAGGAAGAACTGGAGGTAATCTTAGACCAGAAGCATCACGAGATAATCTTGCTTAAAGGTATTCCTTTATACAGCGTCTGCGAACACCATCTCTTGCCTTTTATAGGCAGGGCACATATTGCCTATATCCCTAAGTCGGGCCGGGTTACCGGATTAAGCAAGATTGCGCGGGTGGTGGATATTTTGTCCAAGCGTCCCCAGATCCAGGAGAGATTAACCACTCAGATCGCCGAAATCATCATGTCTAAACTTAAACCCCTGGGCGTGATGGTGGTCTTAGAGGCGGAGCATCTTTGCATGTCCATGCGCGGGGTAAAAAAACCCGGAACGCTTACGGTGACTTCTGCGGTCAGGGGCATATTCAAGGAAAATGAAAAAACCCGCGCCGAAGCCCTGGCTTTAATTAAGTCATAAAATTAAATCCCGTTATTCCTATTGCAAAGTTTTTTAAAATGTGGTATAGCTATTATGTAAATAAGGCCCATAGCAATTTTTTAAGATATGGGCTTTGTATTTATAGATTGATAACTATTTTGGTAGGAAAGGAGGCTAGAGATGCTGAAAAAAATATGTATGGTGGCGATGGTATTGGTGTTAAGTTTTTCCGTAGCTGCCTATGCCGCAGCCCCGGCAGCGGCTAAAGATCAGAATGCGGGGACAAAGTTGGTCAGGGGTTTCACCAACCTCGTCGGATGCTGGCTGGAAGTGCCGAAGCAGATATACCTGGTCTCCAAAGAGGACAATTTGTATGTCGGAGTTACCTATGGATTAGTCAAGGGTATAGGTTACGGAGTATATCGCGGCGCAGCAGGTATATTTGAGACGGTCACCTTCGTGATCCCTCCGTATGATAAGATTTTGATTGAGCCGGAGCTAGTCTTCGAAGGCTGGAACTAAAGGAAAAGATTTTTTTGCCAGATATGGGGAGCGGTAATTAAGCCGCTCCTCATTTTTTTATCAAGCCTGCCACTGCCTATCGAGGCTCCTGTATTGTATCGCTTCCGAGATATGTTGCGCCAGAATATATTCCGATCCGTCTAAGTCGGCGACGGTGCGGCTGACCTTTAAAATTTTATCGTATGCCCTGGCTGAAAAACCCAGCTCCTGTATCGCCAGCCGCAGTAATTCTTTGGCCTCTTCTTCAAGCAGGCAGTATTTTCTAATCATTTTAGTGCGCATCTGGGCGTTATAAAATATGCCGTCTGTTTTAAATCTCTCCCTTTGTATCTCGTGCGCCCTTTCCACCCGTTTTTTAATCTCTTGGGAGGTTTCGCCCTCCTGCGTCTGCGATAATTCCTTATATTTTAAAGCCGGTATCTCTATATGGATATCGATTCGGTCTAGCAGGGGCCCGGAGATTTTACCCATATAATTCTGGATTTTATTAGGATTGCAGCGGCAGGATTTTTTGGGGTCAGTGTAATATCCGCAGGGGCAGGGGTTCATGGCGCAGACCAGCATGAAAGATGCGGGGAAGACAAAAGATTTGGTGATGCGGCAGATACGGATAGTACCCTCTTCCAGAGGCTGCCTTAACGCCTCTAAAGAGTTGCGGTGGAACTCCGGTAGTTCATCTAAGAAGAGTATGCCCTGATGGGCAAGGCTGATCTCTCCGGGTTGCGGCAGAGAGCCACCGCCTACCAGCGCCACATCAGAGATAGTATGATGCGGGCTACGAAAGGGGCGGATAGCGATGATTCCTTCTTTGATCGGCGCTCCGGTTACGGAATGGATTTTAGTCACTTCCAGCGCCTCTTCCAGGGTCAAATCCGGCATAATCGTAGGGATTCTTTTAGCCAGCATTGTTTTTCCGCTTCCCGGCGGCCCGATGAAAAGAAGGTTATGCATCCCGGCAACCGCTACCTCCATTGCCCTTTTTGCCAGGAATTGCCCTTTTACTTCCGAAAAGTCTACCGGGTAAGACAGGTTTTGTTTAAATGATTCTTCCAGGTCTAATTTAAAAGGTTTAAGCATATCCGGATTATTCAGAAACTCCACCGTCTCTCTTAAGGTCTTTAAGCCAAAGACGCAAACCCCCAAAACTATGGCTGCCTCTTTGGCATTATAATAAGGAATGATAAGATTTTTAGTTTTAGCTTTACTGACCGCAATGCTTATCGGCAGGATCCCGCGCGTAGGCCTCAGGGACCCGTCCAGGGAGAGCTCGCCGAGTATATGATAATCTTGTAGGTTCTGCGGATTGAGCTGGCCGGTGGCAGAGAGTATCCCTAAGGCAATAGCCAGGTCAAAGGCGCTGCCTTCTTTAGGCATATCTGAGGGGGTGAGGCTGATGGTGATTCTTTCTCCGGGCCAGGTAAACCCTGAGTTTTTAAGCGCAGACTTCACCCGCTCTTTACTTTCTTTGATCGCGGTATCTGCCAGGCCCACTACCGTCACTGCCGGCAGGCCCCTGGAAACATCCACTTCTATTTCAACAGGATGCGCTTCTATGCTCATCAGGCTGAAACTAAAAACTTTTGCCAGCATTTTCATCCTCCTCCTTGCCCAGAAAGGGCACACTGGCGCAATATCCCCACAAGGGCACACTGGCGCAATACCGATTAGCGCCAGGTGTATGATTAGCGCCAGGTGTATGATTAGCGCCAGGTGCTTCTGATACAATAGACGTTCAAGCAGCAGTTTTCTAACTAAAATAAGTCTTAAAAAAGCCTTGCTTTTAGAGTCGCAGGCGTATATAATTAAGATGCTTTTAAGATAAGGAGAATGGATGAAGAACATAAAGCCTGTTTTCATCATACTTTTGCTGTTGGGATTCGCTTTTTTTAGCGCTTTTAAATACTTCTCTGCCCTGAAGGAAAAAAACAGTTTGTTGGCTACCGTAGAGAAGCTTAATATAGAAATCGCAGCTTTGGGTAGTGAAAAACAGAAGCTGATACAGAGCCTCCAACAGGAGAAACAGCTTAAAGATCAGACTGTGCTAGAGAACTCCGCTTTGCAGGAGAGTTTAAAAGCCAGCGCAGGCCAGTTGGCCCAAATAGAAGAACAATCAGCGCAGGCGCAGGATAAACTGGTTGCCTTAGAGTCCTATCTTTCCCTGCTTAAAGTCGAAAGCTCCGCCCTGAAGAACCGGGTGGCAGAGCTTACCAGTAAAAACGAAGAATACAATGCCTGCCTCAATTCCCTGCCAGAGCTTAAAAAGGCGATCAGAGAACTAAAGATGCGCCTGTCAAAGACGCAAATTCAACGCAGAACCGGCGCAAAGAATAATGTAGAAGGTAATAATGGGTTTGTAGTGCGAAACGGAAAATCCACGCTTCCCGCTCAGGTGAAAATCGAAGTTAAACCCGCCCCCGCAAAAGAATAATGAAAGAAATCTTTGAACAATTTTTCAGGAATAAAATCTTTATGACTACGCTAGTGAGCTGGCTTATTGCCCAGACGCTTAAAGTGAGCCTCGGGGTCATCCGGGAGAGAAGATTTGATTTCCGCTGGTTCGTCGGCACCGGAGGCATGCCTTCCAGCCATGCTGCCGGAGTTTCCTGTTTGGCTACCGCGGTGGGTCTGGAATACGGCTTTGACAGCGTATATTTTGCCATCGCCCTGGTATTTATGCTGGTAGTAATGTTTGATGCTCAGGGAGTGCGGCACTCAACAGGCAAACAGGCCCGCATCTTAAACAAGATCATGGAGGATATTTACTGGAAGGGCAAGATCGGCGAAAATCAACTGCGCGAACTCATCGGCCATACGCAGGTGGAAGTGATTGTCGGCTCTTTATTGGGGATTGTCATTGCTTTTTTGGCGCACTAAGAATAGGGGTTAAGGAGGGTTTTCATGAAAAGTTTACGCTGGCCGGTTACCGTAGGTTTAATAATTGTCTTAGCTTTTTGCGGAGCATTAATTTTTAAAAAGTATAGCCTCTCTTTGAAGATCGGCTCGGGTAGCATCACTTCTGCCTCGGGGCTCTCTAATCAAGCCAGAGAATTAGAGGCCAAGAGTAATTTTTACGCCGCAAAATCAGCCTATCAAAAACTGATTAATGAGTTCCCGAACTCCTCAGAGGTAACCGCCTGGCAGAAAAAAGCGGAAGAGCTGAATATCAAGCTATTGTTTTCTACGGCCATTACCCCCGGCAGCGTGCTCTATGAAATCAAGCCCGGGGATAGCGTGGTAAAGATTGCGCGCGAGTTTAAAACCACCCCTGAGCTGATTATGAAGAGTAACGGTTTAACCAGCGAGAAGATCTTCCCGGGCAAGAAAATCAAGGTTTGGAATGCGCCTTTTAGTATCCTGGTCGATAAATCCCAGAATGCCCTGGTGGTCAAAAGCAACGAAGAAATCATCAAGACTTACAGCGTATCCACGGGAGCCAATAATTCGACACCCGTCGGTACTTTTAAAATCGTCAACAAACTCCCCCATCCCACCTGGTTTCCCAAAGGCGCGGTAGTTCCGCCCGGCAGCCCGGAGAATGTTTTAGGTTCCCGCTGGCTCGGGCTTGACCTGGCCGGTTACGGCATCCACGGCACCATAGAACCCCAGAGCCTGGGCAAGCAGGTGACGCAGGGCTGCGTGCGCATGAGTAATTCCGACGTCGAGGAATTATACATCTTTATCCCCACAGGCACCGAAGTAACCATCGTAGACTAGGAATAAAAGGACATAAGTTAATGGCCGGCCTGGAATTCGAAAAACCGATTGCGGAATTAGAGAAGAAGATAAGAGAGCTAAAGACTTTTGTCTCCGATAAGAAGATCGATCTCTCCTCCGAGGTCAGGCGCCTGGAAGAAAAACTGGAATTCCTGAAGAAAAATACCTACGGTAATTTAACTGCCTGGCAAAGAGTCCAGATTGCCCGCCACCCGCAGAGGCCTTATACCTTAGATTACGTAGCGATGATGCTGTCGGATTTTATAGAGACGCACGGAGACAGAAGCTTTGCCGATGATAAAGCCATGGTCACCGGCTTTGCCAAATTAGAAGGGCAGAAGGTTGTGGTCATAGGCCATCAGAAGGGTAGGGATACCAAGGAGAACCTGAGGCGTAACTTTGGCTGCGCGCATCCGGAAGGGTATCGCAAGGCCCTGCGTATGATGCAGCTGGCGGAAAAATTCTCTTTGCCGGTCATCGTGCTTATTGATACGCCAGGCGCCTATCCCGGAGTCGGTGCCGAGGAGCGCGGGCAGGCACAGGCAATCGCGCTTAATTTAAGGGAAATGGCCGTAATCGCCGTACCGATTATCGCTGTGGTCATCGGCGAAGGCGGCTCCGGAGGCGCATTGGGGGTCGGCGTTGCGGACAGGGTCGGCGTTTTAGAAAACGCCTATTATTCGGTTATTTCTCCGGAAGGATGCGCCGCAATCCTCTGGAAGAACGGCGCAAAGGCTCCGGAAGCGGCGGAAGTTTTGAAATTAACCGCCCCGGATTTATTAAAGATGGGCTTAATCGATGAAATTATCCCCGAGCCCTTGGGCGGGGCACATCGTAATCCCGAGGAGACTGCTGAAACCTTAAAAAACGCGCTTAAGAAACACCTGAAGGATCTAAAGGGGCAAAGCAAAGAGGAGCTGCTTCAGGCGAGGTACCAGAAATTCAGGAAGATGGGAGTGCTGGGATGATTGAGCAGGAGTTTTTATTATTGGGCATGCTTAAGGAAAGCCCCAAGCACGGCTACGAGATAAAAAAGAAGATTAAGGAGATACTCTCTTTATTTGCGGGCGTAGACTTAAAGTCCATCTATTACCCTTTGCGCGTATTGGAAGAAAAAGGGTTGGTAGAAAAACACTCTAATAAGCTCGGCAGGCGCCCGCAGCGGATGGTTTATAAATTGACCCCCAAAGGAGAAAACCGGTTTCAAGAATTACTTACCAGGAGCCTGCTTGATTTTAAGCGTCCGCAGTTTAGCCTCGATTTGAGCCTGTATTTTTTACACTTCATCAGGCCTGCGATTGCGCGCCGCAGATTGCGCGCCCGGCGCACGATCTTAAAAAAACTCTCCCGGGAAATGCACCAGATGGTCAATTCCTCTAAAAGACAAGGCCCGGAATCGCTTTACAGCATATTAGAGCATAACCTCAAAATGCTGGCAGCCGAATCCCAGTTTCTCGCCAATCTGGTCGGCACATTACGCTAAAAATATTGTATTTTTATTATTGACACTTCTCTTCCTCTGATATATCATACTATTCATACATTTCATAACATACAAGGAGGCAGATGATGAACGGGGTTTTTAAAGGTAAGACCTACGGACCGGCAACGGTAGGAGACCGAGGGCAGCTGGTGATTCCGGCCGAATTAAGAAAGGCGCTCAGCATTAAATCCGGCGATCAACTCATGGTTTTTGCTAAGCTCGATAAGAAGATTATCAACCTGATGCCCGCCAAGGACTTTAGTCGATTTTTGGAACGGGCGGCTAAGCTTATTTCAAAATTAGAAAGAAAAGTTCAGCATTAGAGATTAGACCATACCATGCCTAAATATTTCAAATCTTTTCTGGTTTTCATATTATTTTTATTCCTTTTTTTAAATCAGGCGCAAGCCGAAGAATTCCTTACTTGGCAGGATTGCGTTAGAGAGGCAGCGAAAAATCATCCTGACTTGATTGCGGCAGGAGAAGAGGTAAAACAATCACAAGCTGCCAAGGGTATCACCGCTAGCGCCCTATATCCGCAAATAAACAGTAACCTTAATGCTTCGACCGTAAAGACATCTTCTAGCACCAGGGGGAGTTCTATCGCAGACACCTATACCTACGGTGTAACCGGCACGCAATTGGTGTTTGACGGGCTAAAGACAATTAATAATGTCAATGCTGCCTCAGAAAACTTAAAGGCGGCTCGGGAGAGTTTTAAGTTTACCTCGGCTACGGTTAGGCAGAGGTTGCGTGTTGCCTTCGTAAGTCTGTTAAGGGCGCAGGAGCTCCTGAATATTACGCAGCAGATTTATGATATCCGCAGGGGAAACCTGGAATTAATCGTCTTGCGCTATGAATCAGGCTTAGAGCATAAAGGAGCGTTATTGACCGCGGAAGCGGATCTAGCCGATGCCGCTTACGGCATTGACCAGGCCAAGAGGGGACGCGAGGTTGCCGAGAGAGACCTGATAAAAGAAATGGGTAGGATACAGCCAGCACCCCTGGAAGTCAAGGGCGACTTCGTAGTAAAAGATGCCGCAGAAGAAAAACCGGATTTTGGAACATTGGCTAAAAGCAATCCCTCTTTATTACAACTTACCGCCCAGAAAAATGCTGCGGACTTTGGGCTTAAGTCTGCCTATGCCAATTTCTTGCCGACCCTTTCCGGCCAGGCGGGGGCAAATAAAAGCAATCCGCAGTGGCCTCCGAAAAATGACCAGTGGAATCTGGGTTTGACTTTATCCATGCCTATATTTGAAGGTGGTTTAAGATTTGCGCAGGTCTCGCAAGCCAAAGCTTTATTAAATCAACTCCAGGAGAACGAAAGAAGTACCAGGGATGGCATTGTCTTAACACTAGAACAGGCCTGGGCAGCGTTGCAGGATGCCATAGAAAATGTGGGAGTGCAGAGGAAGTCATTAATTGCCACCGAAGAGCGCTCTAAGATTGCCCAGGCGCAATATTCCATAGGGTTTGTATCGTTTGATAACTGGACGATTATCGAAGATAATTTGGTGACCGCTAAAAGAGCCTTTTTGGATGCTCAAACTAATGCGTTACTTGCCGAGGCAAACTGGATTAAGGCGAAAGGAGAGACGCTGGAATATGAATAAAAAAATAAAATTATTTTTTATTTTGTTGGTTGTCGCAGGAATCGCTGGGTTTATCTTTATGAAAATGCGGCCCAAAAAAGATTCGGGGGAAGTACTGCAAGAGATAAACCCGACCATCGGATCCATTCAGACGATTATTTCAACCACCGGGACTGTTTTGCCCAAAAACCGCCTGGAAATAAAGCCGCCGGTTAACGGCCGGGTGGAAAGTATTTTAGTCAGCGAAGGCCAGGATGTAAAGATGGGTCAAACTTTAGCCTGGATGAGTTCAACTGAAAGGGCGGCGCTCTTAGATGCAGCCCGCGGCCAAGGAGAAGAGCAATTGAAATACTGGGAGCAGGCTTATAAGCCCATTGCGCTCTTGGCGCCGATTGAAGGAGAAGTTATTGTGGCTACCACTCAACCAGGACAAACTGTGACTACTGCCGATGCGGTAGTGGTGCTCTCGGACCAGCTTATTGTGCGCGCCCAGGTGGATGAAACAGATATCGGCAGGATCAAGCTTAATCAGAAGGCCATCGTCGCTCTCGATGCTTATCCGGAGAATAAAATCAAGGCAAGCGTAGAGCATATCTATTATGAGTCTAAAACCGTAAACAACGTCACCATCTACGAAGTCGACCTGATCCCGGAAGAAATCCCGGAGTTTTTCCGTTCCGGCATGAACGCCACAGTAGATTTTATAGAACAAGGCAAAGCTAGCGCCATTCTCATACCGGAGGCGGCGGTGAATAAAGAAAAAGAAGAAAATTTTGTCTATCTAAGACAGGGTAACGGCAAAGAGCCGCTAAAGACGCCGGTTAAGCTGGGCATTTCAGACGGTAAAAATGTAGAGGTCATCTCCGGAATTAATCAGAACGATAAGATAATCGTAAAGACAAAAAAATACGCCTTGCCCAAAAGCACAACCGGGCAAAACCCCTTTATGCCGCGCCGCTAAAAATAATGATTGAATTAAGAAATATATCTAAGACATACCGGATGGGAGATACGCAGGTAGGAGCCCTGCAGGGTGTTTCTTTAAAGATCGCGCCGGGAGAGTTTGTGGCGATCATGGGGCCATCGGGTTCAGGCAAATCGACGCTGATGCATATCTTAGGGTTGCTGGATAGGCCGGATGGGGGAGAGTATTATCTGGGTAAGGAAAAGGCTAACGGACTTTCCGACGAAGAGCTATCCGCAGTACGGAACCGCCTGGTCGGTTTTGTCTTTCAGCAATTTCATCTCTTACCCAGGATGACTGCTTTAGAGAATGCCGAGCTGCCCTTGGTTTACGCCGGTAAGCGCCACTTAAAAGAAAAAGCGCAGCAGAAAATCAAAGAAGTCGGGCTTCTCGACAGGATAAACCACCGGCCAAACGAGCTTTCCGGAGGCCAACAACAGCGCGTAGCGATTGCCCGCGCATTAGTGAATGACCCTTTGATTATCTTGGCAGATGAGCCGACAGGCAACCTCGATTCAAAAAGCCAGGAAGAGATAATTTCAATCCTAAAAGATTTAAATCAAAAGGGCAAGACGGTGATTATTGTTACTCATGAAAAGGAGATCGCCCTACAGGCAAAGCGGGTTATCCGCATGCTTGACGGCAAGATTATTTCCGATGAAAAATCAGAAATTCTCTCCCATCCCCTAGAAGAAAATCAGATAGGCCAGATCATCGGCGTTGTTTTATCCAAATCTGAGAGAAAGGCCAGAGAAACCAAGTTTTTTGATTATCTGCACCAGGCAGCGGTAGCAATGATTTCGCATAAAATGCGCTCATTTTTATCTATCCTGGGGATTTTAATCGGCGTGGCTGCGGTTATTGCCATGCTTGCCATCGGCCAGGGAGCAAAAGAATCAATCGAAAAACAGCTGGCGTCATTAGGTTCTAATCTTCTGGTGATCAGGCCCGGATCTTCAAGGCTGCACGGAGTGGCCATGGAGACGGGAACGGTGACGCGTTTTACCCTGGAGGACGTCGCCGCTATTGCCAAGCTTAGCGAAGTGGTAAAAAGCGTCAGCCCTTCAGTAACAGGAAGGGGCCAGATGGTCTACGCAAATAAAAACTGGAACACTCAGGTTGAAGGGGTAGGGGTTGATTATGCCGCCATGCGCGCAGCATCTCCGGCAGTAGGAAGGTTTTTCACTGAAGGCGAAGTCAAAATGAG
>Ga0268276_1002800_pt1 | contig 14367 bp, 11 predicted proteins | sample saktaG_4_FD_190145 | JGI IMG/M metagenome (GOLD analysis project Ga0268276, IMG submission 190145) | Saline water microbial communities from Sakinaw Lake, British Columbia, Canada - sak_2010_1_5_45m | ecosystem: Environmental > Aquatic > Non-marine Saline and Alkaline > Saline ...
CGCGGCTGATGTTCCTGAGGAGCTTCGCCGTTTCCCCGTCGAGAAGCTCGGTGGCGCCCTTGACGAGGGCCCACTTATCCAGGATCTCGTCACGGGTGGTCGAGAAGACGAGTTCACCGTCCCGTAGGCAGGTGATATAGTCGGCGATCCTCTCGAGGTCGGAAGTGATGTGGGTCGAAAAGAGGACCGACGTCCGGCCGTCCTGAATGAGGCCCGAGAGCCGCTCGATGAGTTCCCGTCGGAAGACGGGATCGAGGCCGGAGGTCGGCTCGTCCAGGAGAATGAGTTCCGCCCCGTGGGAGAGGGCGACGGCCAGGGCGAGCTTCATCTTCATCCCTCGCGACAGGGCGTTGACGCGTTTCGTCAAGGGCAATTCGAATTCCCGGCACAACATCTCGAATCGGGCGCCGTCCCAGGCTTTGTAGAACGGCGCGATGACGGAGGCGATCCCATCGACTTTGAGGTAGCCGTAAAAGGGCGTTTCGTCGAGGACGAATCCTATCCGTGACTTGACCTCTTCCTCGTGGCTGAGATTGTCGAGCCCGAAGATCTTGACCTTGCCGGCGCTCGGCCTGACGATGTTCAGGATGAGCTTGATGACAGTCGTCTTGCCGGCCCCGTTCGGTCCGATGAGGCCCATGATGTGGCCGCGGGGGAGGACGAAGGAGACGTCCCGGAGCCTAAAGCCCGGGTATTCTTTGCGCAGGTCCTTGATCTCTAGAGCGTTTTCCATGGGCCGCCTTAAAAGTCGCGCCGGACATAAAGGGCCCGGCTGACGAACAGGGATGCCGCGCTGACGGCGACGCCCACGGCCAGGAGCGCCAGCAAAAAGCCCGGGGTCTCTTCGTGGGTCAAGAGAGTTCGGAGCCCGTCCGCAACCGCGCGAACGAATACCCTCAGCGGGTTATTCGCCCCGCCCAGGACTTGCGACAGGATGAGCGCGAGGATCCCCAGGAGCTGGAAGCCGACGAGCAGGATGATGATCCCGACGAGGCCGAATCGTAGGGTGAAAGGCAGGATGACGGCGAAGATGAGGCTGATGAGGAAAAGGACCACGAAAAGGTTCCTGGCCGTCAGGATCTCGGCGACCTGGATTTTCGAGAACGGGAAGACGGCCGCGAGGAGCAGGGTATATCCCAGTCCGAGACCGATGGCCGCCCATGTGGCGGCGTACTTGCCCAGGACGACCGTTGACCGGCGCATGGGCAGACTACAGACGAGCGCGGCCGTTTTGAACTTGTCCTCGCGGCCGAGGATCGTGAAGGGCATGGCCAGGCCGATCATGATGCTCGTCGAGACCACGAATACCCGCGGCGAATCGATCCGGAAAACCATGTAGGCGAAATAGGCCGTGAAGATGGCCAGTACGATGAGGACCTGCCGTCGGTTGAAGAGGAATTCCAGGCGAAGGATCTTAAGCATGAGCGTTTCCTTTGCCGATGAAGAACATGATGTTCTCGAGAGAGGCCTTGTCGAAGACAGCTCCGGAAAGGGGGGCGCGCCGGGCGGCGGCGAGGTCCGAGGTCAGGACCTCGAGGCTGTTCTCCGTCCGCCGAAAACCGCGGGCGTCCGGGACGTCCTCGGGCCTGAAGCCGTCGCCGGCCGCCCGGACGACGCCCCAGGTTTCCAGGACCTCGTCCTTGGCGGCGGAGAAAACCACGCGTCCCTTGTGGATGAATGTGACAAAATCCGCGACCCGCTCGAGGTCCGAAGTGATGTGGCTCGAGAAAAGGACGGTCTTCCGTTCGTCCTGGATGAGGGCCCGGAGCTTCGTCAGGAGTTCGAAGCGGAAAACGGGGTCGAGGCCGGCTGTGGGCTCGTCCATGAGGATGAGGTCGGCGTCGTGGGCCAGGGCGACGGCCAGGGAGAACTTCATTTTCATGCCGTGGGAGAGCTTCTTGAAGACCTTTCGCGGCGACAGCTGGAATTCCTCCAGGAGTCCCATGAACCGTGCCGCGTCCCACTTGTCGTAAAACGCGGCCACCGCTGAGGCGATGGTCTCCAGCCGGAGGTCTTCTGGAAAGCGGGGGACGTCGTAGACGAAACCGATCCGCGCCTTGATCTCGGGCTCGTGGCGGAGGTTGTCCAGCCCGAAGACGCGGACCTCGCCGGCGTCGCGGCGGATGAGATTCATGATGAGCTTGACGACCGTGGTCTTGCCGGCGCCGTTCGGTCCGATGAGGCCCATGATGTATCCTTGCGGGACATCGAACGTCACGTCGTCCAGCCTGAATCCCTTGTACTCCTTGCGGAGGCCCTTGATCTCGATCGCGTTGTCCATCAGTCCTTCTCCCCGTAAAGCAGGTCCAGCATCTCCTCGAGCTCGGCCCGGGTGATGCCGAGAAGCCGGGCTTCCTCGACCGCTTCGGCCAGCTTCTCTTCGACGATCTTCATCTTCTTTTCCCGGAGGAGCTCCTTGTTCTGCATGGCGACGAAGGACCCTTTACCTTCGACCGTGTCGATGAAGCCCTCCTTTTCGAGCTCCTCGTAGGCGCGTTTGGTCGTGATGACGCTGATCTGGAGGTCCTGGGCAAGCCTGCGGATCGAAGGTAGCGAATCGCCCTCCCTGAAATCGCCGCTGATGATCTGGGCCTTGATCTGGCGCGTGACCTGTTCATAGATCGGGTCGGGAGAGGAATTAGAAATGAAGATCTTCATGTTCCCCAAGCTCTGCCTTTCCGTGTATTGTGTTCACTTTGTATCTACCGTACATGGTCTATATATACAGACTAAATAGTTTTGTCAAGTTTTTTTTCAATAAATCGGATTTTCTTAATCAAGCATAAGCGGAATAGCTCGGCTTTGACGCCACCCGAGACGTGATGGGTGGCCATCTGGAGCCCCCGTCACGGCTAAAGAGGGTGGCACCCATAGGGAGACGGTGCCATGCCGGCCTTTCAATCCCAGATATGAGAGTACTTAGCGCCGCTGCCGGTGTTGAAGAGGATGACGGATTCTCCGTCCCGGATCCAGCCGTCCTTCCGGAGCCGCAGGAAAGCAGCCAGCGTCGCTCCGCCCTCCGGCGCCGGCCAGATCCCGGTGTTCTTTCCCATGAGGTACGTCGATTCCAGAATCTCGGTGTCCGGGACGGCCACGGCCGTGCCGCCGCTCTCGCGAAGCGCCCGCAAGATGAGGAAATCGCCCACGGCCGCCGGGACCCTCATCCCGTCCGCGATCGTCCGGGCGTTCGGCCACATCTCGGCGAATTCCCGGCCCTCGCGGAAAGCCTTGACCATGGGCGCGCAGCCTTCCGCTTGGACGGTGACCATCCGAGGCCGCTTGGCGCCTAACCAGCCGAGTTTTTCCATCTCGTCGAAGGCCTTCCACATCCCGACGAGTCCGGTGCCGCCGCCCGTCGGGTAGATGACGACGTCGGGGAGCGTCCAGTTCATCTGTTCGGCCAGCTCATAGCCCATCGTCTTCTTGCCCTCGATCCGGTAGGGCTCCTTGAGCGTCGAGACGTCGAACCGCCCGTGTTTCTCGACCCCCTCTCGGGCGGCCCTGCCGCAGTCGGTGATAAGGCCGTCGATGAGCGTCACTTGCGCGCCGAGGACCCGGCATTCGTTGATGAACGGCCGGGGGACGTCGGCCGGCATGAAGACGTGCGCTTCGAGTCCGGCCAGTGCGGCGTAGGCGCTCATGGCGCATCCGGCGTTCCCGGCCGTGGGAATGGACACCGCCTTGACGCCCAGCTCGAAGGCGCGGGAGACGGCCGCGGCCAAGCCCCGGGCCTTGAAAGAGCCCGTCGGGTTAAGGCCCTCGTCCTTGATATAAAGGCCGTCGTGACCGATTTCCCGTTCCAGACGAATCGCTCGAAAGAGGGGCGTGAAACCCTCGCCGAGACAAAGCTTGAACGCGTCATCTCGCAAGGGGAGAAGCTCGCGGTACCGCCACATCGTCGGTTCGCGGTCGGACAGGAGGCCCCGGGCGAAGCCAGCCCGTGCCGCATCCAGGTCGTAGCGGACGAGGAGCGGCTTCTGGCACGCGGGGCAGAGGTTCCACAGCTCGTCGGCATCAAAGTGCTTGCCGCAAAGCCCGCATTCGAGATGCGATAGATAGGATGTCTTAGTCATCGGATACCTTCTAACATGATGAACGCCTCCCCGTCGGCCGGATCGAAAGCCGCGAGCCGCGCTCAATCCCGGTAAATGGCTTCGATGAGGTCCGCGTATTTCTTTTCGACGATATTCCGCTTGACCTTGAGCGTCGGCGTGACCTCGTCCAATCCCATATCGAAATCGCGGTCGAGGACGGCGATTCTCTTGACCCGTTCGTAGGGAGCCAGCTCGGGCGTCACGCGGCTGACCTCGTCAAGCAGGAAATCGATCAGCTCCGTCCGGCGGCAGAGCTCGGCCCGGTCCTTGAAGGGGACGCCCTGGGCCCGGGCCCGGCTTTCGAGCTTGTCGAAATCGGGAACGATGAGGGCCGAGATGAACCTGCGGGTGCTCCCCAGGACCACGGCGTTGGCGATATAGGGGCTCGATTGGATGAGGCTTTCGATGGGCTGCGGGGCGATGTTCTTTCCGCCCGAGGTCACGATGATGTCCTTCTTGCGGTCGGTGATGGTCAGAAAGCCATCCGCGTCGAAGCGGCCGATGTCCCCGGTGTGAAGCCAGCCGCCCTTCATGACCTCGCGGGTGTCCGTCTCGTTCTTGTAGTATCCCATCATGACGTTGGGGCCGCGGGCCAGGATCTCGCCGTCCGCGGCGATGCGGAGCTCGACGCCGGGGACGGTCTTGCCGACGGTGTCGAAACGGTAGTCGTTGAGGGTATTCGCTGTGAGGACGGGCGACGTCTCGGTCAGGCCGTATCCGGGCAGGACGATGAGGCCCATGGCGTAGAAGAACTCGGCGATGTCCTTCGACAGCGGGGCCCCGCCGCAGACGAAGAACCGCATCCGCCCTCCCGTCTTGGAAGTGATCTTCGAATAGACAAGCTTCTCGGCCAGGCCGCGTTTCAGGGCTAGGTGTTTAGGGACGGGCTCGTGGGCGATGACCCTGGCGGCGTACTTCTTGCCCGTGGCCAGGGCCCAGACGAAGATCGCCCGCTTCAGGCGGGAGCCGGCCAGGATCTGGTCCATGACCCGGGCGTAGATCTTTTCGAAGAGCCGGGGCACGCTGACGACGATGGTCGGCCGGACCTCGACCATGTTGGCCGCCACGGCCTCGATGCTCTCGGCGTAGGCGATGGCCGAGCCGCTGTGGACGAATAGGAACATGGCCGTCCTTTCGAGGACGTGGGACAGGGGCAGGAAGGACAGGATGGTATCGTCCGCGCGGAAGTCGATGACGGCTCTGAGAGAGTCGATGTTGCTGACGAAATTAGCGTGGCTCAGCATCACGCCCTTGGGCAGGCCGGTCGTCCCCGAGGTGTAGATGATGGAGGCCAGGTCCCCGGGCCGGGCCGCTTCGGCCGACCGTTCGAACGCGCCGGGCGATGTCTCGTCGAGCCGCTTGCCCTTGTCCAGGACGTCGGCGAAGGAGAGCGCGCCCTCCGGCCCTTCGCCTTCGAGGAGGACGATGTGTTCGACCGAGGGGAGCGCGCCCCGTACGGCCTCGACCTTCCGCAGGAGGTCCCGATCCGAGCAGACGACGATCGTCGCGCCGGCATCGTCGATGATGTAGCGGACCTGGTCGGGGAGGAGGGAGGCGTAGATGGGGACGGTGACGCCGCCGGCCGTGAGCGTAGCGAAGTCGGCCATGACCCATTCGGGCCGGTTCTCCGAGAGGAGAGCGACCCTGTCGCCCGGCTTCAGGCCGAGGGCTTGGAAACCCAGCGAGAGGCACCGGACGGTGGTTTCGAACTCCGCCGTCGAGATGGCCTTCCAGGCGCCGTCCTTCTTGACCATCATCCTGTCGGGCTTCCGGTGGGTCCGGCAGGCGTTGAGGAAGAGGCGTCCGAGGGTGGTCACAGCATAATCGTGCATAAGGACATCCTTAATTGGAGTCGCTATTATACACTTTTTCGTCTCAAGCGGAACGGAAAAACGGCGGGACCGCTTCATCACCGGCGCCGGGCCGGATTTCAGCGGTCCCGGATCAGCTTGATGAGCTCAGCGGCCTTGTCGGCGAAGGCGGGGTGGGCGGCGGCGAGACGGGCCAGGTCGAGGGCCCGTTCGAAGACCCCGGCGTTGTGAAACCCGGCGGCGCCGTTGTACTGGCAGGTCGCCTTGGTCGCCTGGACGGAGAGGATCTGAACCCGTTTCTTCACGACGAGTCTGGCTTTGCGCTCCGCCGTCATCTCCGAGGCCTCGATCTCCTCGATCTTCTTCCCCATCCCCCGCTCCTTTTCTTCGAGCGAGAACGCGGCCCCGGCGAAATAGACGCCCGAGTTCAGCCATTCCTTGCGGTCGGCGTAGAGCCGTCCCAGATAGTAGGCCGCGTCGCTGCCGGACGGTTCGATATCGAGGGATGCCCGGAGGTCCTTTTCGGCGTCGTCGAGCCGCCCCTGCCTGTAGGCGATGGCCGAGCGGACGTACTCTTCGGCGACGGCGGCTCTCCAAGCGGGTACCTCGAGGGCGTCCTTATAAATGCGCAGGGCGTCCTTGATGGCGGTGTAGTGGCCTTTCGCGAAAAGGGAATCGGCCTGGTTGATCTTTGCGGCCCAATCGACCGCCGGAAGTGACGTTGTCGGCTCGACCGCCCTTTTCATCGGCGCGCAGGCGGCCAGCCAGGATAGAGCCCACATCAGCACCGCTCTCCGCCCGCAGCGTTTCATGACGTCACCTCCGCCATTCCCGGCCGTTCTTCACCCCCGGGCTCCGCTCACTTCAGAATTCGCCCGGTCCGCCCGTTCCGTTTAGGGCCCCGATCCGGCAAAGTTACTTTACCCCATTGTCGTCTCCTTTACACGTATGGTGTAATGTGTTTATGGGAACATTTCTCTTCGTGCTTGCGTATTCATGAAAAAGGAACTTGAAGGAGTCGAGATGAATCCTTTCCGACGCCCTGCCCTCGTTCTGTCCGCCGCCATCCTTTGTGCGACCATGGCCGGCTTCGCCTCATCCTCACAGGCTCCGGCTAAGCCGGAACGCGTCGAATCCACCCGATTCCAGGTGATCCAAGCCCCTTCGAAGATCGAGGTGAACGGCGTCCTCGACGAAGAGGCCTGGGCCGAGGCCCCGGTGATCCCCCTGCCTTTTGAATGGCAGCCGGGGGAAAATATCCCGGCCCCGGTCAAGACCGAGTGCCTCGTCACCTATGACATCCACAACCTGTATATCGGCTTCCGCTGTTTCGATCCCGAGCCGAAAAAGATCCGGGCCCATCTCATGGACCGCGACGACACGGACACCCTGATCCTGGACGATCACATCAGCTTCATGGTCGACGCCTTCAACGACGAACGCCGCGCCTTCCAGTTCCGGGTCAATCCGGTGGGCGTCCAGGCCGACGCCAATTTCAGCGAGCTCGAGGGCTACGAGGACTTCTCCTGGGACGCCATCTGGAGCGCGGCCGCGAAGATCACGAACTGGGGGTACGCCGTCGAAGTGGCCATCCCGCTCGGCCAGCTCCGCTTCCGCAGGTCAGAAGGACCCCAAACGTGGGGCTTCGAAGCCGAACGGTCCTGGCCGCGTGACACGCGACACCGCATGACCTCCCACATGCGCTCCCGGAACGTCAACTGCATCCTCTGCCAATTCAACAAGTTGACCGGTTTCGAGGGGATCATCCCCGGGAAGAACATCGAACTCAACCCGACCTTCACGGCCAGCCGAACCGATGCCATGGACATGGCCGAATACCCGGAGGGATCGCTCGAGCGCGGAAAAGCGGCCGCTGAAGCCGGTCTGACCGCTAAATGGGGCATCACGCCGAACCTCATCCTCAACGCCACGGCCAATCCCGATTTTTCGCAGGTCGAAGCGGACGTGGCCCAGCTCGAGATCAACCGCCGCTTCGCCCTGTTCTATCCCGAGAAGCGGCCTTTTTTCCTCGAGGGCGCTGATCTGTTCCTGACCCCGATCCAGGCCGTCTTCACCCGGACCGTGGCCGACCCGGTCTGGGGGACGAAATTGACCGGAAAGTCCGGGCGCACGGCCATGGGCTTCTTCGGCGCCCAAGATGAGATCACCAACCTCATTTTTCCCTCCAACCAGGGCTCGAGCCAAGCCTCTCTCAGCCAGGACGCCTACGGCGGCGTTTTCCGGCTCCGTCAGGACGTTGGCCGGATGTCGACCCTGGGCGTTCTCTATACCGGCCGTGCCGGAAGCGATTACTACAACCATGTGGCCGGGGCTGACGGCTTCATTCGTCTCGACCAGAAGAACTCGATCATCTTCCAGTTCCTCCATTCGGAGACCGACTACCCGGCGACGGTCGCCGTCGATTACGGTCAGAACGAAGCTCGGTTCGGCGGCAACGCGGTCAACCTTCAGTTCCAGCACTTCTCCCGGAACTGGATCGTCCAAGCCCTTTACGAGGACCTGTCGCCGGGCTTCCGCTCGGACTACGGGTTCGTGCCCCGCGTCGACATCCGGGGGGGCCAGGCCATGGTTTTTCGTCAGATCTGGGGCAAACCGAAGAGCTGGTTCAACGCCATCCGCATTGGCGTTGCGGGCTATGTCGACTACGACCACGGCGGCACGCTGACCGACCGCGGGCTGACCTTGGGGCTGAGGTACCAAGGGAACCTCGAAACCCAGGCCAACGCACACTGGAATTTCATCAGGACTTTCTACAACGACCGGTATTTCGATACGGCCTACGGAACGGTCGATTTCCGCTTCCGTCCCTTCAGCGGGTCGGAGATCGGCGTCCAGGGGTTGGCCGGTCAGGCCATCGATTACGCGAACTCGCGGCTGGCCGACGTCTTCGCCGTCGGGCCGAACGCCTCCTTCAGCCTTTTCCGTCATCTCAATCTCATCCTCTCTCAAAGCTATGAGCGGCTCTCCGAAGGCGGCGACACGATCTACACGGCCAACCTGATCCAGACGAAGATCGTCTGGAACTTCAGCGTCCGGTCCTTCGTCCGGGCCGTCGTCCAGTACAGCGATCTTCAGCAAAACCCGGTCATGTATGCTTTTCCCGTGGATTCGCGGGCCAAAGGGCTCTTCACTCAGTTCCTGTTCTCCTACAAGCTCAACCCGCGGACGGTCCTTTTCCTCGGCTACGCGGACAACGGGATGGGCGGCGTCTTCGATAGCTGGCTGGGATCGGGCCGCGTCGGCATCACCAGGACCGACCGGACCTTCTTCCTGAAGATCGGCTACGCCTGGCAGATGTGAGCCGGAGCCCTTGGCTGCTGTCTTCGGGCAGCTGTCCGTTACCGGACAGTCTCTGCCCCGGTAACGGACACTCTCCTCTCGTTCTTTCTCTTCCCCAGGATGCTGGGCGTTCCCTGACATGGCATGCCCTTTGCAAATAGAACTTGTCGGGAAGGAGATGAGATGTTCCGTGCCCACCTGAAGCTCGTGTTCCGGACGATGTCCAAGCACCGGGGATACACGATGATCAGTATCGCCGGGCTGGCCCTTGCCCTGACCTGCGCCTTCCTTATGCTCCTCTTCATCACCTTCGAGACGAGCTACGACAAGTACAATGTAAACGCCGGCCGGGTCTACCGGGTCACTTCGGCCTGGAGCGGCGACCGGGCGGGTGAATCGGCCGCCATTTCCGGGGACCTGTCGCTCGACGGGCAGTTCCCCGAGGTCGAAAAGACGGCCCGCCTGTTCACGTATTCGTGGAAAGAGAAGGCGCTCGTCGCCGGGAACGAGAAATCGTTCTTCGAGGAGCGGTTCTTTCTCGCCGACCCGTCGATCTTCGACGTCCTCTCCTTCGATTTCGTTCGGGGCGATCCCGGGACGGCCCTGGCCGGAACCTCCGACCTCGTCATCAGCGAATCCATGGCCGTGAAGTACTTCGGCCGGGAGAACCCGATGGGGAAGGTCCTCGCGGTCAAGAACCTCGGCCAGGCCGACATGAAGGTCACCGGCGTCTTCAGGGACATGCCGCCGAACTCCCACGTCCACTGCGATCTTATCGCTCCCTTCTCCGCCGGGGATACGCTCTTCTGGTCCGGTTTCGCGGAAAGGAACAACTCCTACGTCTATCTCCTTCTGGCCCGAGGAGCGTCCCCGTCCGGACTCGAATCCAAGTTTCCCGCCTTCCTGGCCGGGCATCTCGGAGATCGTTCCCGAAACGTCTCCTTGCGCCTCCAGCCCTTGACGGCGATCCATCTCCGCTCGCACTTTTCCGACGAGATCGAGCCCGGCGGCGACCTCGGGACGGTCCGGCTTTTCGGGCTTCTGGCGTTCATCGTCCTGGCCGTGGCCGTCATCAACTTCGTCAACCTGACCACGGCCCGGTCCGTCGGCCGGGCCCGGGAGATCGGTCTCAAAAAAGTGTCCGGCGCCGGGCGCGGCGCGCTCATCCGCCAGTTCCTGGCCGAGGCTGTGCTGTTCGCTCTCCTGGCCCTGCCCGTCGCCCTGGCCCTGGCCCAGGCGCTCCTGCCTCTCTTCAACGGCGTGCTCGACGCTTCCCTGACCATGAATTTCAAGGGCAACGGCCGTCTTTTCGCCGGAGCGGCTCTGCTGACCGTTCTCACCGGACTTCTCTCCGGTCTTTTCCCGGCTTTCGTGCTCTCCGGGTTCCGGCCGGTCGAGGTCCTCAAAGGGAAGTTCTCCCTCGGCTCCCGGGGGGCCTTCGTCCGGCGATTCCTGGTCGTCCTCCAATATGCCGCTTCGATCATCCTCATGATCGGGGCTGCCGTGGTGGCGACCCAACTCCATTTCATCCAGTCCAAAGACCTGGGGTTCGACCGGGATCAGGTCGTGATCCTGCCGGTCAAGGACGCCGAGACCATGGCTGGCTACGATGCCCTCAAAACGGCCTTTCTCCGCAGTCCGGCGGTCCTGGGCGTTTCGGGATCCGAGGGCATTCCTTCGCGTATCCGCCGCCGCCACGCCGTCCTCTATGAAGGAGCGCCGGGAGGTGAGGAGGCCAGCTATCCGATCTGTTTCGTGGATTTCGATTTCCTCTCGACCTATAAGATCGAGCTTCTCTCGGGCCGCGATTTTTCCCCCGGGTTCGGATCGGATGACAAGCTCGCCTATATCATCAACGAGACCGCGGCCCGGTCGTTCGGTTGGGCGGAGCCGGTCGGGAAGAAGATCCAACTCTCCAACCGCGATCTGATGAGGGCGGAGTTCGAGCCGGGAGAGGTCGTCGGCGTCGTCCGGGATTTCCACTTCCGCTCCCTTCACGAAAAGATCGAACCTCTCGTCCTCAAGATCAGGAAGGCTCAATTCACCCATGTCGCTGTCCGGCTCGCCCCGGGCCAGGTCCGGATCGGGCTCGATTTCCTGGCCGCGGGCTGGAAGCAGATCTTTCCCGGGCGTCCTTTCGAGTTCTCCTTTCTGGACGAGGACATCGACCGGCTCTACCGGGAGGACCGGCGGACGGGTCGGGTCTTCGGCTACGCGACGGCCTTCAGCATCCTCATTGCCGGATTGGGCCTTTTCGGGCTGGCCTCTTTCAGCGCGGCCCAGAGAACCCGCGAGATCGGCATCCGCAAGGTCCTCGGGGCCTCGGCCGAATCGATCGTCGTCCTCCTCTCGCGGGAATTCGCGGCCCTCGTCCTGGCCGCGAATATCCTTGCGGCCCCCGTCGCCTACCTCCTCATGACCCGCTGGCTCCAGGCCTTCGCCTACAGGACGGGTCCGGGCGCGTGGACGTTCATCCTGGCCGCCGCCCTGTCATTCCTGACGGCCCTGGCGACGGTGAGCACGAAGGCCATGAGATCCGCCTTGTCCAACCCCGTCGACAGCTTGAGGTATGAATGAGCCGCTGGCCATCCGCGGGGCATCTTTTTCCGGGCGCAAAACGTATTCATTATAGGACACGGATGTCACGTTTTATGAAGCCGGGGAGCGCGCCGCTGCCGGCCGCGAACGAGGAGAATCGCACATGGACACGTTCATGAGTTTGAAAGACGCCTTGGCGGCGATCATCCACGGCGGGGAGCCCATCCTGCTCAATACCGCGGGGGTGGATTGGGAAGCCAAGGCCCTTCTGGAATGTCTCCCCGACCGCAAGCTCGGGCAAAGGGTTCAGTACATGCCGGGCTTCTATATCGCGGCTGTCAGCGAATCCATGTGCCTGGGCGAGGTCCTCTACAGGATCAAAAAAAAGCCCGCGTGTTGAGGAGCCGCGCGGCTTCCCGGATCCTGGATCGGACGGCGACGCCGTAGGGGCACGCCTTTTCGCATGTGCCGCAATCGCGGCAGGCCGAGGCGGTCTCCTTGGGGCCGAGCGCCGCGTAGGCCTCCCGGGCCCTCCCGCTCTTTCCGTAGCTTTCCTCGTAGGCGAGCGCGTGGAGGATCGCCGTCGTGGCCACTCCCGAAGGGCAGGCGTGCTGGCAGCGGGCGCAGCCATGGCAGTAATCCTTTCCTCTTTCCCGGACGAAGCGGGCCAGGGTCCTCTTTTCGGCCCCGGTCAGGCGCGTCCCGGCGGCGCCGAGATCCTCCTCCATCTGCCGCTCGTTGAGGATCTCGGTCACGGCCGAGGCGACCCGGGAGTCCTCGAGGACCCATTTCAACATGGCCTGGAAGATGGACGACGACCCGGTCCGGTATTTCTCCAAGTCCTGGCGTCGGCCTCCGACCTTGAGCGTCTTCATGGCGATGATGCCCACGTCGCGGGAATGAGCGAGCGCGAGGAGCCCCCGGAGGCCGCTCGCCCCGAGATAGTCGGGGTAGGTCTCGACCTCGCCGGACGTCTCCTGGATGTCGAAGACGTTGTAGCCGACCTGGACCATGTCGTAGAGTCCGCAGTCGACGGCCTTCCGGACGACTTCATCGTGATTGACGTGGCAGGACAGCCCCCTGAACCGATAGCCGCCTTCCTTTTTGAGCTGTTCATAGGCGGCCAGGACGCGCTCGTCGACGAGGACGCCGGCCGATTCCGCGCCATGGATGCAGAGGACGTCGATCGTCTCCGTCGCCAGGCGGCGCAGGCTGCCGTGGACCGAAGCGACGATGGAGGCGGCGGTGTCCCTGTCCGTGACGTGGAATTTAGTGCTGACGTGGACCTTGTCGCGGCCGACATCCTTGAGGAGGCGGCCGATCTGGCGTTCGCTGTTTCCGTTGTCGTAGTTGTGGGACGTGTCGATGTAATTGACGCCGCGGTCGATGAGGGCCCGGAGGAGGTTGGGGTCGGGCAGGGGACTGCTGCCGAGCGAGATCTCGGAGACCTGGAGGTCGGTCCGGCCGAGCCGGCGGTAGGACATACCATTCTTCTCGAGCCGTGCCGGGGCCGTCCGGCCTCCGCCGGAGAGCCTGGCCAGAGAGGATCCCAAGGCGACGGCTCCTCCGGCCAGCGTTCGGATGAACGTTCGTCGGTCCTGCGGCTTTCGGCTCATGGAAGGTCCCTCCGGCTTCACTAATCTAGCCGAGCCGTCACCGGTCGTCAAGCCGTCGGAACACCGGCCTGGGGGTCTTCCCCCGAGTCGCATCCCCGATCCCCGGAGAAGAAACAAAGTCAGGGCCCGTGCCCCGGAACCAAATGGCGGGGGATTGCGTCTATTCCATGGTGGGAAGTCGATGTACGTTTTTTTACAGTCCTGCGGTCGGAAACGGGCCTTTCCAAGACGAGTTAGGCCCGGCCCGCTGGCACGAAATTTGCAGTTTCTATCGATTGAAATCTCTGAAAGGAGTCTGAATATGAAAAAGACATTGCTCATCCCGGCTGTTGCTATGATGGCCCTGCTCGTCCTGAGCGGCGGCGTATTCGCCCAGAAGAAGCCCGACGTCATCGGCACGTGGGTCGGCTATGCCATCGTCGGCGACGGCAGCCGCGTGGATTTCACCGTCGTTATAGAAAAGGGCCAAGCCGGATTTACGGGTAAGCTTTTCGACATGACCGGCATGATCCCCGAATCGCCGCTCAAGAACATCGTCTTCAAAGACAACAAGCTCACCTTCGAGTTCGACTTGGCCGAGGGCATGGAATCCTCGTTGATCAAGATCGATCTGACCCTCGAAAACGAGACCCTCAAGGGGGCCTGGTTCGACCCGGATGGGAACTCGAATATGATCGAGCTGACCCTGAAGAAGTAGTCGACGGGAGGCTCGACGGGGCGAGGCCGCTATCCTCTATTAGGCCGGCCTTTCCGGACTTCCCCGCAGGTCGCTTGAATCCTTCCCGGATGGACGGGTCCTCGGTCCCGAACCGCGGCAAGAGCCAGGTCTGGGCACTTTTCCCCTCCCGGCCGGACGGGTGGCCTTCTTCGGGGAAAATGAATTTCCTGGCTTGACATCCCGGCCGAGCCAATCTAGAATCCCGCTTGAGACGAAGGGGTTCAGTTGATTTTCTCCGAATTATCATCCGTTTCCGATAATGGGCATTCTAACGGTGTGCGGAGCCCCTT
>Ga0268276_1002801_pt1 | contig 14361 bp, 17 predicted proteins | sample saktaG_4_FD_190145 | JGI IMG/M metagenome (GOLD analysis project Ga0268276, IMG submission 190145) | Saline water microbial communities from Sakinaw Lake, British Columbia, Canada - sak_2010_1_5_45m | ecosystem: Environmental > Aquatic > Non-marine Saline and Alkaline > Saline ...
CAACATTCCTCAAGAAGTTGTTTTTGAAACCGAGAAAGATGGCTTTCTCTATGGACATACCTCGAACTACATCCACGTAAAATGTCTAGGTCCCAGGCATTTGATTGGAGAAGTCACCAAGATTGTGATTCTCCAAGAAGAATATCCCTTGTCTCTTGCAGAACTTGTTTGAAAACCAGAAATTCATCTGGTTTTTTTTCTTAATGAAGCTTCAATTTTAGAAAATGAATCCATTTCTTTTACATTTTTGAAAGTATTATTTTCGATAACCGCATTTTAATTTCATTTATTGGATGTATAATGTAGAAAAGAACGAGAGAAAAAAGAGGTGACTTCATGAAGATAGACGTCATTAGAATTATAGAACAATTCTCCAGAATTATTGATGAAGGCGTACTTTATAATTTGAAAATATATGGATTTAACTTTGAAAATTATAAATTTACAACGAACCATCAATTTAAGGTTGGCCATTTTTCTGTGCATCTAGGAGAAAAATTAGGACTATCTAAAGAAGAGTTAGAAGATTTGTTTATTTTGGGTCTCTTTCATGATGTAGGATTTGTTGCGGCAGAAATCGCTCCAGAAAACAAAAACGTCAATGCGTTAAAAAATTATGAAGCTTTGGTTGGACATTGTATTATCGGAGAACAACTTGTTTCTCATTTTCCCTTTAACACCAATGTTTCAAAAGTCATTGCATTTCATCATGAAAAATATGACGGAACGGGTTTTTTTAGAATATCTGGAGAAAACATTCCGTTGTTTTCAAGAATTATGCATGTTGGAAACTCGATTGACTTATTTTATAATTTAGATAATCTAGAAGAAAAATACGATGAAATTTGTGAATTTATCAAATCTGAGAGTGGGTTAAGTCTTGATCCCTCACTTGTCTTGCCTGCACTTGAAGTATTAATTGATCACCGAAAAACGAATTTTAGTGTAAGGTGTGAAGACATTCCAATCAAGCATATTGAGATGGATTGGAATAAATTAAAAATACTACTCGAATCACTGATGAAAATCATCGATCACAAAAGCCCATTTACGTATAAACATTCAACAACCATATCATCCTTGGCGGATCAATTTTCCGAGTTATACAACTACAATCAAATCAAAAAAGATAAATTGCGGATTGCGGCCAACATTCATGATGTTGGGAAACTACAAGTTCCACTATCCATTCTAGAAAAACCTACAATACTCACTGGCGCTGAAATGGATTTGATTATGACACATCCTACGGCTGGAGAAGAAATGTTCCGTCAGATTGATGAGTTTGATGAAATTGCGATTTGGGTTGGTCAGCATCACGAAAAATTGAATGGAAAAGGATATCCGAAAGGACTTGCAGGAGATGAAATTCTTTTTGAATCTAGAGTGCTTGCCATCTGTGATATTTACGTCGCATTAACAGAAGATAGACCTTATCGCCCTGCCTTCAGCAAGTTGGAAGCGATTAAAGTAATGAAAGAAATGATCCAAAGAGGAGAACTCGACAGCATGATCTTCATTGACTTGCTGACAATTCTCAATCAAAGTTAATGATCAATGAATCCCAAATGATCCCGTTCGAATCAACTAGCGAACGGGATCTTTAAATTCTTATAGCATAAAAAAAGTCCAAAGATTTTTAGGAATCTTTGGACTTCATGAATATATTATCTTCTTTTTTTCTCTTTTTTGGCTTTTGCTTTTTCAACTTTTGCTTGTGCTTTGAGTTCTGCCTTTGTCATTTTTACTGGTTTTTGTTTGCGTTTAACGTGCTTCACATTCTTTACGATATCGTAACTCAAAGAAAAGTCGTTGTCGTGATTGGTAAACCGGTAACTTGCGCCTTCAAAGATGTGTAGAGGCAACTCAAATAAATAGCCTACGAGTGAAGTCAACATCTGATACTTATTGATGGCCTTGACCATTCCTTTGACTTTTCGTCTCTTGTCCCAGCGGTAGACAACTTTATCCATTTCATCCAAGAACAGAATCACTAGCTCGCTTTTGTTTTTGTCCGTTGAAACGAAACTTTTCAAAAGCACCAATTCAGGAAGATTCTTGGTGTAGTATTCAAGGTATTTCGTTACTTTTCGTCTTCCCTTGGAACGCATCGACTTGAAAGTGTTTGTTTGGTCAATCGCATAACTTTTAATGATTTCCTCAGCGAGAATATTGCCGTTGTATTTCTTTGTGATCGCTTTATCCATTTTCTTGTAGAAATTCTTGAATCTGGCAGCGTATTTTCCCTTGTTAATAAAGACAGCCAGAATGGCAACGACAACGATGACGACGCCCAGAATAATGGCATATTCTTTGATTGTAAAGTCACTTAATGAAAATAAAAAAACCATAGGAATCACCTCAATCATGAATTAAGATAATAATAACATAATATACGGAAAAATAAAATGATTTTCCAAAAAATATTAGTTTACAAATGGCGATATTTCTTGTATAATAACAAGTGCATCGAGAAAAGGGGTGAAAGCATATGGCAAAAACCGTCGTAAGAGAAAACGAAACAATTGAAGACGCATTGCGCCGTTTTAAACGTGATGTTTCGCGTGCTGGAACACTAGCTGAAGCCCGTAAAAGAGAATACTATTTGAAACCGAGCGTTTCAAAGAAGTTAAAACAGAAACAAAATCAGGGACGTAAATAATTTGAAAGCACTTCACTCAAAATGAAGTGCTTTTTTTCCCAACAACTCTCCAACTTTACGCTATTATGTTATAATAGTTATAGACATATTGAAGGAGTGATGCTTCTTAATGGTTGATCTCACAAAACTGGATTTAAAAATCTCAAGCGTTTCAGAAATGGTAACGCTTTTTGGCACGAATGACAAGTACTTAAAACTGTTGACAAGGTTATCAGGGGTTGAGGTTTACGCAAGTGCGAACCAACTTTTGATTGACACTGACCAGAGTGCAATCGTAGAACAAATCAAAGCAGTGGTTGAACTCCTCCAAATTCTTCTTAAGAAGAACATCTTTTTCAACGAACGCGACATCATCTATATCTACCAGATGATTCCAAAAGTCGGAAGTGATACGTTGATGGATTTGTTTGTCGGCAGAAAAGAAATCATCAAGACCCAACAAGGACGACCAATTTATGCGAAAACGCTCAACCAAAAGAAATATTTGGAATTGATTGAAAAAAACACTCTCACTTTTGGAATCGGACCCGCAGGAACCGGAAAAACTTATTTAGCAGTCCTTGTGGCTTTGAAAAAGCTAAAAGAAGGTTCCATCAAGCGCTTGGTTCTTACAAGACCCGCGGTTGAAGCTGGAGAAAATCTTGGCTTTCTTCCAGGAGACTTAAAAGAAAAAATCGATCCATATCTCAGACCACTCTATGATGCCATGTATGAAATCCTAGGCGTCAAACAAACAGAAGACCTGATTGAAAAAGGAATCATTGAAATCGCTCCCCTCGCCTATATGCGTGGACGTACGCTTGAAAGTGCTTTTGTCATCCTTGATGAAGCGCAAAATACGACCATCAATCAAATGAAATTATTTTTGACAAGACTCGGATTCGGATCGAAAATGGTTGTGACAGGCGACATCACCCAAAGCGATCTTCCTTCCAAAGTTGAATCAGGCTTGATTAAAGCATCCAATATTCTAAAAAACATCAATGACATTTCAATTCTCTTTTTTGAAAACAATGATGTTGTAAGACACCCGCTCGTTCAAACGATTATCGAGAGGTTTGAAAATGCTAAAAATTAATATTTTCAACAATTTCGATGATTCGAAAGACTATACTAAAATAATCAAAAAAGTCTTGAAACAAGCCAATAAAGACCTATCAATCAAAAAGCCTAAAATCATTAATGTGATTTTGGTCACCAACGAAGAAATTCATGATTTAAACTTGAAATACAGAGGAATTGACCGCTCGACCGACGTTCTTAGTTTTGATAACCAGGATGACGGAAAAGAGCTAGGAGATATCTTCATTTCAATCGACAAAGCAAAAGAACAAGCGATAGCCTATGGACATTCATTCGAGAGAGAACTTGCATTTCTTTCTTGTCATGGATTTCTCCATTGTAACGGATATGACCATCAAAATACAGAAGAAGAAACATCGATGTTTGCACTTCAAGAAACGATTCTTGAGCATGCATCGCTGAAGAGGGACTTATGAAAAAAATAATTGAACTTGCAAAAGAAAATGCCAAAAATGCGTACGTGCCTTACTCGCACTTTCCCGTTTCAGCCGTATTGGAACTGAAAAACGGAGAACTCTATAAAGGTGTCAACATTGAAAACGCTGCTTACGGACTCGCAAACTGTGCCGAAAGAAGCGCTCTTTTCGCTGCGTACTCCAATGGAGTCAAAAAAGAAGACATCAAAAGAATCGTAGTATATACCGATCATGATTATTTCGTTTCTCCTTGTGGGTCTTGTAGACAAGTCATGAGAGAGTTGATGGAAGAGGATTCTCAAGTCATCCTTGCCAACAACAAAGGCGAAGTCAAGATTCTTAGAAACGTCGATTTACTCCCATTTGGCTTCTCGAAAGAGGATCTCTAGTGTTTCGTTCCGGATTTGTTTCAATCATCGGAGAACCGAATGTAGGGAAATCGACTTTCCTGAACCAAGTATTGCAACATAAAGTTGCGATTGTTTCAGACAAGCCTCAAACAACAAGAAATGTCTTTTCCGGTATTTATACCGATGAAGAATGCCAGATTGTCTTCATGGACACTCCTGGAATTCATAAAGCGAAAACAAAACTTGGAGAATACATGACGTCTTCTGCCCTAAGCACTGTAAAAGCTGTGGATCTCGTCTTGTTTTTGGTCAATGCCTTTGATGATGTCAAAGAAAGAAACCTTGCGATTCTAAAAGAACTAGACGGCGTCAAAACACCTGTTTTTTTGATTGCGAACAAACTAGATACAATCAAAGACTATCGAAGACTGAGAGAAGCACTAGATGTCTATAAAGCGGCTTTTCATTTTGAAGACTCGCTTGCGATATCTGCCCTCACAGGTGACAATGTCAATCATTTGCTTGATGACATCAAAAAACGTCTCCCAGAAGGCCCAAAGTTCTATCCTGACGGAGAAATCTCAGATCGTCCCGAATCTTTTTTGATTACAGAATTCATTCGAGAGAAGATTTTAGAATTGACGAGAGATGAAATTCCACATTCGGTCATGGTCACCATCGACCAAATGAAAAACAAGAAAAAAATCGTTGAAATCATCGCGACCATCATTGTCGAGCGTAATTCCCAAAAAGGAATTATTATCGGTAAAGGCGGATTGATGTTAAAAGAAATCGGCACGCGTGCTCGCGCTGACATTGAAAACCTGTTTCAAAAACAGGTCTTTTTAGAATTATTCGTCAAAGTAGAAGCCGACTGGCGAAACCGAGAATATTATCTGCGTTCCTACGGATACAAACCGAATCAAGAATAGAGGGATATTATGGATGTTTTTGAAGGCATCATTTTAAAACATCTCGATTATAAAGAGACAAGTCAAATTATCTACGTTTATACCGAAAAAGGAATGCAAAGCTTTCTGATTCGCGGGGCGAATCAGCTAAAAAGCCCTTTTCTCGGGACCAAAGATACCTTGTCCTATGTTCGGATTTATGCCTCCGGTAAAAGTCTGAAAACCGTAAAAGAGATGAATATCATCGAGTATTTCAAACCCATTAAGGAATCACTCGATAAATACACTTATGTGCTTCACATATTAGAACTCGTCGAACATTTTTCAGATGGAGGGTTGGATCATTCCAAAAGTTATCCATTTCTGATAAAAATTCTTCACAAGGTTGAAAAGGAAATGGATTACATTCCATATATCAACATGTTCGAAGCGAAGTTATTATATCTTCTTGGAGTGAATCCTAGATTTCATGAATGTGTTGTCTGCAAAGATACCAATGACCTTTCTTTTTCAATTCAAGAAGGTGGGATGACCTGTCATGATCACACCCCGGCAAAAAGCAATTATTCAGACAAATGTGTTAAACTTTTCGAGTTTTTATATTACTACGATTTAGCGAAACCTTCATCAATTGAAACCGAACTGAAGACCATCGTAGAACTTCGAAAATTACTTGACTCGTATTACCTTTACCACCTCAATATCAAAACAAAATCAAGAACAGTGCTCGAAGGATTAATTGGATATTAATCCGCAAGCACTGTTTCTTCTTGTAGTCTGGCCCTTTTATATATTTTAAATATATAATGTGCCTTGACAAACCATTCATAAGCTATATAATTAAAATGAGATAATATGCCTTTACGGAGAGGATGATTGATTTGAACAACACGTTAGAACAACTTTCGAACTATGCGAAACGATATGGCTTTATCTATCAAGGCTCTGAAATTTACGGTGGACTCGCCAATACTTGGGACTACGGCCCCCTTGGCGTTTTGCTTAAAAACAAGATTAAAAAAGCCTGGTGGGATGCCTTTGTCAGAACCAATCCTTACAACGTAGGACTGGATTCAGCAATTCTTCTCAATCCCGAAACGTGGGTTGCAAGTGGACATGTCGGCGGATTTCAAGATCCACTGATGGACTGCAAGTCTTGCAAAACAAGACACCGCGCAGATAAATTGATTGAAGAATTCACACATGGAGAAATTGACGCGGACGGTTGGAGCAAGACTGAGATGTATGACTACATCGTAGAACACAAGATTCCTTGTCCCGTTTGTAAAGAAGTTAATTATACCGAAATCAGAGAATTCAATTTGATGTTCAAAACTTCACAAGGCGTCGTCGAAGACAGCAAGTCTTCGCTTTATTTGCGTCCTGAGACCGCACAGGGAATCTTTTTGAATTTCAAAAACGTTCAAAGAACTTCCAGAAAAAAAGTGCCTTTCGGAATCGGACAAATCGGTAAGAGTTTCAGAAACGAAATCACACCAGGAAACTTCATCTTCCGCACTCGTGAATTCGAACAAATGGAACTTGAATTCTTCTGTCAACCTGGATCTGAACTTGAATGGTTCGTCTACTGGAAACAGTTCTCAAAAGAATTCTTGCTATCGCTCGGACTCAAAGAAGAAAACGTTAAACTCTATGACCACCCAAAAGAAAAACTATCGTTTTATTCAAATGCGACAACGGATATTTTATATAAATTCCCTTGGGGATTTGATGAACTTTGGGGAATTGCGTCGAGAACTGACTATGACCTCACCCAACATCAAAACCATTCGGGAGAGAACTTGATGTATTTAGACCCCGACACCAATGAAAAATATCTTCCCTATGTCATCGAGCCATCCCTAGGCGTTGAACGCTTATTGCTAGCGATTCTAAATGACGCACTTGAAGAAGAAGCCCTTACGGGAACCGAAGAAACCAGAACGCTTCTTAAGGTTCATAGTTCACTCGCACCTTATCAAGTCGCAGTTTTCCCGCTTGTAAAAAAATACCATACAGAAAAAGCGGATGATGTCTTCAAAGAGCTTCTAAAAGAATTCGATGTCATCTATGACGAGACCGGAAACATTGGTAAGAGATACAGAAGACAAGATGCAATCGGTACACCTTTCTGTGTTACCATCGACAACGATACTTTGGAAAGCAACACAGTGACAATTCGTTACCGTGATTCCATGGAACAAATCAAAGTCGATTTGAAAGATTTGACAAGCACACTTAAAAAAGAATTATAAATATAAAGAAAGTTGGTGAATCCATGGCAAGAATCAGCCAAGAGTCGATTGAATTAATCCGCAATACGGCTGATATCGTTGACGTCGTTAGCGATTATGTGCAACTCCAGCCATCCGGAAAAAACTTTAAAGGGCTCTGTCCCTTTCATAGTGAAAAAACACCATCTTTTTTTGTTGACAAAGAAAGAGGATTTTTTCATTGCTTCGGTTGCGGAGAAAAAGGAAATGCCATCTCTTTCGTTCAAAAATATAAAAACACGACATTCGTAGAAGCGCTCAAAGAACTCGCAGACCGCTATCACATTCCACTCGAAACGGATGGGGAAGAAAGTTACGAAGATCATTTCAAGCGTTCATACGAAATCAATGAAACAGCCAACTCTTTTTATCAAATCAGCCTGACCAACCTTGAAAAAGGGAAAAAGGCATTAGAATACATCAAGGGACGAGGGCTTGACATTCATACGATTCAGTATTTTGAAATCGGGTATGCTCCCGATGAATTCAAAGGTCTTTTTACGCAATTAAAAGACAATTACGAACCCGTTGAACTCATTGAACTCGGACTGCTCAAAAAAAATGAAAAAGACTATCATGATCTATTCAGAAACCGTTTGATGTTTCCAATTCGAAATGAATTTGGAAAGACCGTTGGTTTCAGTGGACGAATCATCGTTGACAACCCAAATGAACCAAAATATGTGAACTCTCCCCAAACGAAAATATTCACAAAAGGAAAAGTTCTTTACAATCTTGACAAAGCACTTCCGTTCATCAACAGAGAGAAACGGGTTGTTTTGTTTGAGGGATTCCTCGATGTCATCTCCGCATTTAATGCAGGAATCAAAGAAGGCGTTTGCTCGATGGGAACCGCTTTAACGCCTGACCAGGCAAACCTGCTGAAAAAACATACAGATCACGCCGTCTTGTGTTATGATGGTGACTCTGCAGGATTTGAGGCCACTTCCAAAGCTATACCGATTTTGGAAGAGGCAGGACTTAGAGTATCTGTTGTCCTGTTGCCAGACAAACTAGATCCAGACGAATTCGTCAAAAAGAACTCGAGGGCCGCTTTTGTCAATTGGATCAATACAAAATCATTGGATCCCTTTGAGTTTGAATACAATTACTTAAAGGCTTCATTCGATTTGACCAAGCCTTCTCAAGTTGAAGAATTGAAACTCAGAATATTCAATTATCTTCTGAAATCCGATTCCCAGATGTTACTGGAAATCTATGTGAAAAAACTATCAGAAGATTTGAAGATTTCCTATGAGACGATTCAATCCGACTTGCACCATTTCCAACTCACCAAAGCAATCAAGACGAGCCAAAATAAGCGAAAAGAAAAAATCATCAATGTCGCCATTCAAAACAGAGCCGTGGTTGCGGAAAGAAGAATCCTTTGCTATTTTATCAAAGCGAAGGAATATCGCGAGATTATTAACAATCTGATTGGCGGTATGTTCACAAAAGACAAAGACAATCTTGAAATTCTGATTAATGCGGAAGACTTCATCAAAAGTAAAGTGACTGAAAACTTAAAAGAAAAAGTCATTAATTCCTTTGTCGAAAGCAAGCGTCCTTCCGTTTCTAAAAGACTGAATGATGAGAATGAACCCTATTCCATCGAAGACCTGCTTCAGTTGATTATGACCTACAAAATTCACGAAGTTGAACTTGAAATTGCAGAAATTAACGAACAGCTTGCCAAACTTGGAGAATTCGCAAAAAGAGAAGACACAACACCACTTGTGAACAAAAAAGTGGAACTGAACAAAAAAATAAGAGAAATACGAAAGGATACCCCATGGAAAAAAACGAAATCGTAAAAAAGCTGATTGCCTATTGGGAAGAACAAGGTTTTTTAACATTCGATGAAATAAAAAAATACGCAGAAGAAAGCTCTCCGCTTTACGATGAAATCCTAGCCGCACTTGAAAAGGAAGACATCTTCCCTGAAGCCTACATTGACCTCGCAGAACTTGATGAAGCGTTGGATTTAGAAGCACAAAGAGACGCTGCTGTAGTGGAAGAAGTTGAAGAAGAAGGAGACGACTTCATTGATTTAGATGAACTCTCTGATGAAGATATTCCTGAAGAAGAACTCATTGACTTTGACTATTCGAAAGAAATTGAAGAAGAATTGATGATGGAAAAGCAATTCGACTCTTCCGTTTCGATTAAAGTCGACGATCCCGTCAGAATGTATTTAAAAGAAATCGGACGCGTCGAACTTCTCACTGGAGAAGAAGAATATGAAATCGCAACCTTGATTTCAAGAGCCAGAAAAGCAAGAGACGTCTACAACCAAAAAATCAGTGATGGGGAGTCGATTTCCCAGGAAGAACTTGCTGAATTCGAAGAACTCTTCAAAAGAGGAGAATTCTCTGAAAAGAAACTGGTTGAAGCGAACCTTCGCCTTGTCGTATCGATTGCCAAAAGATATGTCGGTAGAGGCATGCAATTTCTTGATTTAATTCAAGAAGGAAACATGGGTCTGATGAAAGCCGTTTATAAATTCGACCATACCAAAGGATTCAAATTCTCTACTTACGCAACTTGGTGGATTCGTCAAGCCATCACAAGAGCCATTGCCGACCAGGCAAGAACCATTCGTATCCCTGTACATATGGTTGAAACCATAAACAAACTCGTTAGAACACAACGTACGCTGACTCAGAAGTTAAAAAGAGAACCACATCCCGATGAAGTCGCCGCTGAAATGAAGATTTCCGTTGAAAAAGTTCAAATCATCCAAAAAGTAGCTCAAGAGCCGATTTCTTTAGAGTCTCCAGTTGGAGAGGAAGAAGATTCTTCTTTAGGAGATTTCATTCCAGATCCAGATACTTTAACCCCTTATGAATATACCTCCAAAGAAATGCTCAAGCGCGAGCTTGACGCTGTCTTGGAAACACTTACCGACAGAGAAGAAAAAGTTCTTAGAATGCGTTTTGGTCTTCTTGACGGAAGAACAAGAACACTCGAGGAAGTTGGCAAAGAATTTGGCGTCACACGTGAGCGCATCCGCCAAATTGAAGCGAAAGCTTTAAGAAAGCTTCGTCATCCTTCCCGTTCCAAAAAGCTGAAAGACTTTACAAACGGCAGACAATGATAAAACTTAGCCCCCGTTTGGAGTCCGCGATCCAATATACTCGTGGTTTTAATAAATTGATGGACGTCGGATGCGATCACGCCTATCTACCGATTGAAGCTTGGAGTCGCGGTTATGTCAAAAAAGCGATTGCCTCCGATAACAAGGAAGCGCCTTTTAACAATGCTCTAGAAAACATTCAACTCAATCTCGCAACTGAAAATGTCGAAGCCCTTTTATCAGAAGGCCTTGAAAAAATAGATGAAACCGTTGATGTCGTTTCGATTCTTGGAATGGGCGGAAACCTGATCGTCGACATATTAAAGAATGCAGATTTAAAAAACGTCAAAAGACTGATACTTAGTCCAAATTCAGATGCAGCGGAAGTAAGAGATTATCTTCAAGCAAATCATCTATCAATCATCGATGAAGAATTCGTCAAAGACAACGACAAATTTTATCAAATCATGATTGTGGAAAAAGGTGAAATGACTCTTTCTAAATCCGAAGTTCGTTTTGGGCCGATCAACTTACAAAAACAATCTCCTGAATTTGTTGAATACATTCACAAATTGATTGCGAAACTTGAACGCGGCAGACAAAAAGCTAGACAAATCTACGCAATCAAGAATCTAGAAAATGAAATCAAATCATTAAAGGAGTGTATCAAATGAACTCGATAGACATCATCAAGTACTTGGAAACCAAATATCCGAAAGAGGCCGCATATGAGTGGGACAACGTCGGAGTTCAGGTCGGTTCTCTCAATCAAAGGGCAAGAAAAGTATTGATTACACTCGACGTGACGAAAGAAGTCATCAAAGAAGCAGTAGAACAAAAAGTCGATCTGATCATTAGCCATCATCCTTTGATTTTTACACCGCTTATGAACGTTCAAGTGGAAACTCCAAGAGGCTGGATGATCAATCAGCTCATAAAGCATTCTATTGCGTTATATTCGATGCATACCAATTATGATGTGAGTGATGGCGGAATGAACGATGTCTTTTCAAAAAGACTTGGACTTTACGAACCGATTCTTCTCGACGATGAAATCGGAATCGGAAGAATTGGGTTTATTGATGAATTACCGTTTGAAGCTTTTGTACAAAAACTCAAAACAGAATTTAACATTGAACAGATCAGATTGATTGGAACCCCAAGACCCATCATCAAGAAAGTCGCCCTGTCGCTTGGAAGCGGATCTCATCACATGAATCCAGCCAAACGTAAAAACGCGGATGTATTCATCACAGGGGACGTCACCTACCATAGCGCTCTTGATGCCATTCAAATGGGGCTCACGATTTTAGATATCGGTCATTACGCTGAAAAAATCTTTAAAGAGGCCGTTTTTGAAGACTTAACCAAGACTTTTTCTGAAGTTCAGTTTTTGATTTCCGAAGTGAATACGAATCCATATCAGGCGATTTAGTAAAATGTAGTTTCTACTCTTGCAAAAGATTATCGAGTATGATAAACTACTCTTTGAAATTCAAAATATTTGAACTTAAAACAAAAAAGGAGAATAAGTATGTCAAAAATAGGCGTTGCCGTATGTGGGAATTCTGGACTGGATTATTTGGTTCATGACAAAGAAATCAGAATTTACCGTTCTTTACTGCTTATAGAAAACAAGGAATTTGAAGATTTCGTCGAGATCACTTCCGATGATTTCTATGAGCGAATTACCAAAAATCCGGATTTGGACATTCATACTGCCCAAACAAGCACCGGATATCTTCTTGAAATGTATAAAGAAATGGTTGCTTCCGGCTATGAAGAACTCATCGTAATCACCATTTCAAAACACTTGAGTGGAACGTATCAAAATGCAATCCTCGCTGCAAAAATGCTAGAAGATGTACCAGTACATGTCTTTGATTCTCTAAGTCTTTCCTATGTCGAAGCCAAAATGGCAATGACTGCGAAACTGATGTCTGACAAAGGCGTTCCAGTTTCGGACATTTTAACCAAACTAGAATATATTCGCGACCATAATCATATCTACGTTACCGTCGAAACGCTAAAATATTTAGTCAAAAACGGACGTCTTTCTGGCGCAAGCGGATTCTTAGGCGGACTATTAAAACTAAAACCACTTCTTCATGTTTCTAAAGAAGGAAAAGTCGTTACCTTAGACAAAATTCGTACAACGGTAAAGGCGAGAGAAGGAATGTTACAACACATTCTTGAAGAAATCAAAGGCAAAAAAGCAGAAGTCTTCATCATCTATACGAACAACATGGGTGAAATGCTTGATTTTCAAGAACAACTTCAAGAAATTGAAGGCATGCCAGAAGTCAAATTGATTCCGTTAACACCTGTTGTTGGATGTCATGCAGGTCCAGGAACCATGGGCATGGGTTATATCGAACTGGAATAGGAGGCATTATGAGCGAAGCGAAAGCAATTATCAATGAACTTCTGGTCGATATCTTCAACCGTATTCTTTCGATTGAAGGAGAAGAGTTAAAAAAACAAGGGATAAAACTCTCGATGAACGAAATTCATGTTCTTGAAGCTGTTTCCGTCGTAGAAGAACCTAATATGACAAACCTTGCCGCAAAACTCGGTGTTACGATTGGATCCGCTACTACCGCGATTAACACCCTTGTTCAAAAAGGATATGTCAGAAGATATACAGATGACTCAGACCGAAGAAAAGTATTGATTGCACTTGAATCCCCTTCAAAACAAGTATTGAAAATTCATGATCAGTTTCATAAAAAAATGATTGATTCGATTTTTGAAGATTTGAACATTGAAGAAGACGAAGTCTTGATTGCTTCCTTGAAAAAAGTGTCATCCTACTTCAAAAAGCCAAGAAAATAAAAAAAAATAGCGACTCGGTCGCTATTTTTAATAAGAATAAATTATTCAGTAATGATGCAATCAACTGGACAGTTTACTTCGCAAACTCCGCAGTCAATGCATTGTTCAGGATCGATTACATAAATATCTCCCGCAGTGATACAATCTGTTGGACAGCTTTCAGCACAGGTACCACAAGCGATACAAGTATCCAAAATTCTTCTTGGCATGAATATCCCTCCTTTACGAGATGATGTTTTCCTAGACTATTTTACCAATCATTCTCTGTTTTGTAAAGGTTAATTTTGTAAATATCAATGTTTTTCAAATCAAAGCGGTTTCAAACAAATGCACTTGATTATTCTCTACCGTTTTGATACAATGAATACGAAGAAAAAAGGAGTGAACACAAATGCAACTTTGGTTAGGAATCACATTACCGATTGTGACGCTGATTGTCGGACTTGTCGTAGGCTTTTTCGTTGCAAGAAAGTATTTCCAGAATTATCTTGAAAAGAATCCACCCATCAACGAACCAATGGTCAGAGCTATGATGTCTCAAATGGGAAGAACCCCTTCCGAAAAACAAGTAAGACAAGTCATGGCATCCATGAAACAAGCAAAATAAAGACGCTCACCGAGCGTCTTGTTTTTTTTATTTAATAGGAAATTGTATTTTAAAATCAGATAGTCGCAAAAAGCAAAAAAGCCTACAGTTTGTAGGCTTAAGAAGATGAAGTTAAGGAATTATTTTATGTGTTTAATCTTATTATAAA
>Ga0268276_1002802_pt1 | contig 14360 bp, 14 predicted proteins | sample saktaG_4_FD_190145 | JGI IMG/M metagenome (GOLD analysis project Ga0268276, IMG submission 190145) | Saline water microbial communities from Sakinaw Lake, British Columbia, Canada - sak_2010_1_5_45m | ecosystem: Environmental > Aquatic > Non-marine Saline and Alkaline > Saline ...
GCGTAATTTCCAAAACTCGACAGGTATCAGGTTTCAGAATTCAGGTTTCAGGGGCTTGGTTGCTTCGCAAGGTGCCAGGTTTCAGAATTCAGGTTTCAGGGGCTTGGCGAATGTTTATAACTTTTATTATTTTTTATTTTTTATGAGGGAGTTTAAAACGTTAGAGGTTTGGAAAAGGTCGATTAAGATTGTGAAGAAGGTTTATGAGATTGTTGATACTTTTCCTAAAAAAGAGGATTATGCTTTGGGTTCTCAGTTGAGACGGGCAGTTGTTAGTATTTCTTCGAATATTGCTGAGGGTTGTGGTCGGAGGACGAATAAAGATACTGTTCAATTTTTGTATATTGCGTTGGGGAGTGTGAATGAGGTTGAGAGTCAGTTGTTTATTGCGAGAGAATTTGGATATTTACTTGATGACGTTTTGGGTGTGTTGATTAATGAGTTGAGAGAAATTGCTAAGATGTTGATGGGGTTGATTGATTATGTTTCGAGATAGGTACTTTTATAAAATATGATTACTGTTATGTTGAAAGATGGTGAAAGGGAAAAAAGATTCTGGTAAGGTGGTTAAGAAGAATATGGAGTTTCCGACGCTGAAGATTGTCGGGGAGCGAGAGATTGCGGCGGATTTTGCTATGAAAGTTTATGAGAAGTTTGACCAGATGATTAAGTCGATTGTTTTGTTTGGGTCGTCGGCGAAGAAGGTTTCGACGCCGGATTCTGATATTGATATTATTGTGATTATCGACGATGTTTCGGTGAGGTGGGATAGTGAGTTGATTGCGTGGTATCGAGAGGAGTTAGGGAAGTTGATTAAGGCGAATCCGTATTCGAGGTCGTTGCATATTAATAGCGTGAAGTTGTCGACGTGGTGGGAGGATGTGATGCGGGGCGACCCGGTTGTGATAAATGTTTTGAGGTATGGTGATGCGTTGGTTGATTTTGGTGGGTTTTTTAATCCGTTGAGAATTTTGCTGAGGGATGGGAGGATTCGGTCGACGCCGGAGTCGATTTATACTTTGTTGCAGAGGGCGCCGGGGCATTTGACTCGGGCGAAGCAATCGATGTTGGCGGTTGTCGACGGGCTTTATTGGACGATGGTTGATGCGGCTCATGCGGCTTTGATTGCGGCTGATGTTATGCCGTCGTCGCCTGAGGATATTCCTAATGTTTTGAGAGAGACTTTTGTGAAGACGAAAAAGTTGAATAAGAAATTTGTTGATTATTACGAGGAAGTGCATTCGGTTGCGAAGGATATTGTTCATGGGAATTTAACTTTTGTCAAAGGGAAAAATTTGGATGACTGGTTTGAGAAGGCGGATTCTTTTTTGGGAGAGATGGCTGTTCTCGTCGATAGTCTTATCGACGAAAAAGGTAGTGGGTAGTAGGTATTGGGTTGTGGGTTTGAGAGGGGCAACTTTGTTGCCGATTTTTATATTAATGAGTTGATTGAGGAGAAGAGTGGGAAATAACTGTTAGCCGTTAGCTTTTAGCCGTTAGGATTTATTGCGCGGTTCGTCCGCGCTTGTGGATTTTTGTGGAGAATTATTTGGGGTTTATTTTTTATCCGATTTCTTTCTTTTCTTTTCTATTGTTTCTTTCTTTTCTGTTGTTGTAAGATTTTCTAATCCACCTTCTACGATACTTCTAATTAGATTATTATGGGTTTCTCCTTGTATTTTATAATATCCAAGTAACCCAACTGCTTTTAATATGTGATTTTCTGGTAGTGTATTAATTATATCGTTATCTGATTTGAGTTTATCTTGTAGGGTTTTATTTATTTCAAATGGTAAGGTTCCATTTTCGTTTGCTGTATAACTTAATGCTTGAGATACTGTAAGTGTTCCATAGTTTTGATTAAATTTATCGCTGTATAAATTTATCGCTTTTTTTAAATCGTCAAGTGATGTTTGAAATTCTTGGGGGATATTTGGTTTTTCGGGGGCTTTCCCTTTTTTGCTTTTTGAGATTTTATCGTCGTATTCTCTTTGGGCTTTTTGATATTCTGATATTGTGTGTTCTGTCGCTTGAGCTTCTGCTAATGCTCTTGAAATAATTGGGTCGTCTTCTACGAGGAATCTTTTGTAAAGTATTCTCATCGCAGGATGTTTTAATTCTGGGCTTGCTTCAGCTAATGATGCATTTGCATATGAATCGAGATAAAATCTTGTAATGTCTGATATATCTTCTTTTTTTGGTTTCTCTTTTGCCATGATTAGTTTAAGAGAAGCGGGTTTATAAACTTTTCTATTTGTTGTGTCTTGAGCGTGGTAACAAACTTTTTAAGAAATAAAAAACTAACTAAAGATGTCTTCTTTTATTTCTATCAATTTTTCTTTTACGATTTCTCCAATTGACTTGTGTTCTGTTTCTTTTCCGATTGGTTTGCTTGTTGCTTTGTGCTCGTGGGTTTGTTGCGACTTTGTCGCGTTTGTGGTAATTGGTTCGCTGGTTTCTAATTTGTGAACTAGTTCTGAGATTGACTTGGCAGCGTCGGCGTTTACTGAGATTGAGTCGATTCCGTGTTTGATTAGGAATTCTACCATCTCGGGTTTTGAACCGGCTTGTCCGCAGATTGAGGTTTCGACGCCATGGGTTTTGCATTCACGAATTACTCTTGAAATTTGTTTTAGGACAGCCCAATTCATTTCGTCGTAGATATTTTGGACTTCTTCGTTGCCACGGTCGATTGCGAGAGTGTATTGTGTTAGGTCATTTGTTCCGAAAGATATAAAGTCGATTTTTTGTTCACAGATGTCTTTGATTATTATTGTTGCGGCTGGAGTTTCAATCATGACGCCGAATGCGACATTGTCCATTTTTAATTCGTTGAAAATTTCTTTTGTTTTTTTGATTTCGTCGACGGAGATTACTTGCGGGAACATTGCTCCGAATTTGTGTCCTTTGTCTGCGAGTTGCTTTATTGCGAGGAGTTCGGCTTTTAGGATTTTTGGGTGTTTGAGTGAGAATCGGATTCCGTGGTCGCCGAGCATCGGGTTTTTTTCGATTTCTTTTGGTGCACCTTCGAGGTTTGAATATTCGTCGCTTCGGATGTCGGAGGTTCTGACCCAGATTGGTTTGCCGATGAATGTGTCTGCGATTTCGCCGAGTCCTTTTGTAAGCATTAATTGGTATTCGTCGAGAGTGTTTTCTTTTTCGTGGGCGATTGGATGTTTGCCGCCGGTTGCGATTAGACCTTCGAGCCGAACTAGTCCAATTCCGTCGGCTTGGGTTTTTGCGGCTCGTTCGGCGAATTGAGGGAGGTCGACCATGACTTTGATTTTTGTTTTTGTTTCTACGACGGGGAGTATTTCTACAGATTTGTTTTGGGTTTTGCCTTTGAAAACTTTTCCATGGAAGCCGTCGATTGTAATTTCGTCGCCGTCTTTAAGGATGTCGAGTGCGTCTTGTGCCCCGACGATTGCCGGGATTCCCATTTCTCGTGAGACGATTGCGGCGTGTGCGGTTACTCCTCCTTCTGTTGTTAAGATTGCTGCGGCTTTTTGCATTGAGACGACCATATCTGGATTTGTCATTGTTGTTACGAGAATGTCGCCTTGTTTTACTTTGTCGAGGTCATCCATTGAATGAATTATTTTAACGATTCCCGACGCTATTCCAGGTGATGCAGCCATTCCTTGAGTTATTAATTGTCCGTCTATTTCTTCTGCTTCTTTGTCTGGTTTTTTTAGTGTCGTGATTGGTCGAGTTTGTAGAATGTAAATTGTTTCGTTTTCGATTGAGAATTCGATGTCTTGGGGTTTGTTATAATGTTCTTCGAGCTTGATTGCGAATTCGGCGAGTTGTTTTATTTCGTGGGTTTTTAGAACTCTCTGGTTTGATTTTTCGGGAGTTAGTTGGATTGTTTTTGTGAGACCGCCGGAGGTTCGGATGATTGCAACTTTTTTGTCGGAGATTATTTCGTTTAATATTTCGAGGTTTGGTGAGACAATGTATTGGTCGGGTTTGATTTTGCCTGAGACGATTCCTTCGCCTTGACCGAAGACGGCTTCGATTAAAATTTCGTCGTCGTTTTTGACTGGATGTTTTGAAAACATGACGCCGGATTTGTCTGAGTTTATCATTCTTTGGACAACTGCTGCGATGCCGACGAGACCGTCGAATCCTTTTTTCTTTCGGTAGTAGATTGCGCGGGCCGTGAAGATTGAGGCGAAGCATTCTTTTGTTTTTTGGATTAATTCTTTGTTGCCCTTGACGTTTATGTATGATGATTGTTGTCCTGCGAATGATGCGTCGGCTTGGTCTTCTGCCGTCGCTGATGAACGGACAGAGACGAAGATTGGTTCGCGTGATGATTTTAGAATTGCAAGTGCGCCGGGTGAGTTTCGGATTTCGTTGAGGTCGACATTGAAGTTGTCGTAGGATTCGAGGATTTCGTTTTTTAAGTTTTCTGGCATTTCGGCTTGGGAGATTAGTTCCCGGATTTCTTTGGCTTTTTTTGTGAGTTCATGTGTTTCGTCGACGTTGATTTTGTTTAGGATGTCTTTTATTTTTTGTTCGAGTTTTGTTTCTTTGAGAAAATAGAAGAATGCATCGGTTGTGATGACGAAGGCCTGAGGGACTGGGAATTTTGCGTTGAACATTTCGCCGAGATTTGCACCTTTGCCGCCGGCGAGCTTGAGGTCGTTTTTAGAAATGTCCGAGAGCCATTTAATGTAATTATCACCCATGAGAATTTGTGGTGTTTGTAATATATAAATGTTGTCGATGGCTGTTAGCTGATAGTGTTGTTTGGGCGGCTGCCCTGCGAAAGCTTTGTTTTCGGGTGTTGGGTATTTGCTTTTGGGTTTAATTGAAGTATATTGTTTATTATATATATTTTGATATGATATATTGCAGTATATATATTGAGGCACAAAAAAAGTGATGGAAGTTTTGTTTTGAAAATGGGTCGCATCGTGTTACCAATGAGGTAATAGAGGATGCGACCCGTCCGATGAGTCAAAAGGAAGCCACGAGTTTTAAATTAACAACAGGTGGCTTCCCGGAGGGGAGTGTTCATTCTCTCAAGAGGAGAAGAAAGACGCATCCTTCTGGCATCTTTTCTCTGTCCTCTGCTTCCCTCTTGAGGATTTCACTTTTCGAGGAAGAAATTGGCGATGGGATTCTGCTCTTCTCCCCCTTCTTGACTTTCCTTTTCGACTTCATTTTGAGCTCCTTCTCTAAGTAGTTGCTCCAAGTGTTGGCGCGGGTTTCTCGATTTGTTGAAGAATCGAGGGCGGAGTTTGTTTTCGGATTTCTGCTTTGGCGAGCTCGATTCTTGCCGAGAGGTTCAACGCCTTTTCCTCTCTTTTCTCCTTTTTCTTGAGGCGTTGTTTGTCGAGCTTCTTTCTTTTGCCCTTGCCTGACAAAGATTTCCGATTCCGTTTCCCATCAACACTTGGTGATACCCGGTGCACGGACATCCATTACTCCTTTATTGAGTTTGTTCCCCCATTTCCAACAACATCTTTTTCGTTGCCCGAGTAAATGTATGCTTGCGGGGTTGGTTATTCACCTCTTTTCTATTTCTGGGAAGCTCTCTCCGATTTGTCGGCTTTCTCGTGCAGGGAATCGGTGGTCTTGTCGGGTCGGTTCGTTGTTGCCGCCAGGGTGGAGCTCGGCGTCCTCCTGTGCCTTCTCCCGCTGGATGGTGTCATAGATCTCACGCCGATGGACGGGGATGCTCTTGGGGGCGGTAATGCCCAGGCGGACCTTGCCGCTGCGAACATTGACGATAGTAATTTCCACCTCATCACCGATCATAATGGATTCATCTGTTAGTCTGCTCAGTACCAACATCGCTTGATTCCTTTCGGTTTAGGTTTACTTCCTTGTGGATGTGTCTGACGATTGTTCCCTTTCTACTCATGTTGAGTTTGGTGTTGGTGGTGAGGATTTAAAGATGCTCATTCCTATAATGAGTCCCATCGTCCCTCCTATTGTTAACATTATTAGAGGGATGACGATTAATCCTGGGTTTGTCAGTTTGTGGAACATCAGCATCCCCAATGGTATAGGGAGCGATATTATTCCAGCTATCGTCGTCGAGAGCATAGTAAAGTAGAATATTTTGTGTGTTCTTTTCATCACATCTCCTTCTTTGTGATTTAACTACTATAGGGCTAAAGTTGTTAGAATAGGGATAATGAGTATATTAAGAGACCGAAGTCTCGTTATTTTCAAAAGGCATCCGTGCCCGATAGAGGTCTCTTCCTAAAACCCCAGTAGAAAGGAAAGAAAGAAGAAGTTTTGTTTGAAAAGCCCGCGACGAATGGAGGAGAATGGTAGGAGGCTTCGTCGGGATATTTCTATCCACTTGTTATGCACAAGCCGGGCTCTTCTTGGAGGAGGGTGAATGGTAGCGAGGAGGTTTGAACTCCTGACATTCTGGATGTAAGCCAGATGCTCTGCCACTGAGCTACGCTACCGATTTGTTAATTGGTGAGGATGCAGACAAACGTCATGATGAGTGCTATTATTGCAAGGATGCTTAGGGGCACCATGACGATTCCGAGAAGTAAGGGGAAGGATTCCCTTTTTTCTTCGTTGTGGAATGGAGCGTCCATTTTTTCTCCTACAATAGAGCCAATGTTGTTAGGATGAGGATGGCGAGATAGAATTTGGGCTTCTCTGCTACTGTTTTGCAGAAGGCGAGCTCTATCCATTTACTAAGTATGTGTTTCATATCTGTTTCTCCTTTTTGAAAAGGGTTGTTGTTAAAAGGGGAGTCTGCGATTGAGGAACCGCAGACTTGGGAACTATTGTTCGTTGCTGGTCAGCGGGTGATTGCGGCTACGAGTTGTTCTGGTGTTTTTCCGCTTTGGGGGAATTTGATTTTCCCCTTCACTCCATAGAGAGAAATCTTTAGAGTTTTTTGCGAATTCGAAGTGAGTAGGGGGGGATTGTCTGGTTCGTTTGTTTTCCCTCCGATGTGGCCCGAACAGATGAATCCTCTGTGGCGACGCTTTTTCATACAAACTCCTTTCTTCCATATGTGCTATATGGGTCTGTAGAGATGGTTCCCATTCCCCTTTTGTTTGATTGCGGGTAGAAGGATTTGAACCTCCAGTTTTCTGGATGTACGCCAGATGCTCTTCCAGTTGAGCTATGCCCGCTTTGTGTTACATGGCATTTAGGAAACGTCGCGCTCTCCACGATGATTATTCAGGTGAGCGCGTTCCCATGGTTGGTTCTTGGAATGTGCTAACCCAAATCCCGACATTGTTCCCGTCGATTTTGTCGACGATTATCCGGGAACCATCGGTAAAATCTATGAATTCGTTTTCGTGGAGAGCGTAAGAGAAGATTGTGGGTCGAGGGGTTGTTGGTACAGTGGCTGGTAGTAGGAGTGTCAGCGCCCATGTTCCTATTCCTATAAAGAGGAGAAAGTATATTAGCGTTTTGTTCCTTTGAGACATGGTGCACCTCATTTCTTTTCTGGATTTTCAGTCAGTGAAATATCTCAACAGGGGATATTTCTTGTTGTATTATTCGACTAGTTGAAGTTGCAACTAGAGAAATCGGTTCGCGAAATACCTTTTGTGTGGAGTTCCACGAGGTATTTCTTTTCACGTTGTTTCTGGTATATTTCTAATCAAGCATTATGCTTGGTTGTTGTCGCTGATTTGTGAAAGTTGTTTATTGTTTATGAGTATGATTATATGAGGCGGATTAATTTTTTCCAGCCCTTTTCGTATTTGATTTCTTCAATTTTGATTAATTTTTTTTCTTGAAGTGTGTTTTTAATGTTTGTTCCTTTTCTTGCGGATAGTCCAATTTGACGGTATACTTCGACGGTACTTAGGGTGTGGTCGGGGTTTTTCTGCAAGAATTCAATGAAGACTTGCTCGTTTGGGTTTAATTCGAATTGTGTTTTTGTAGATTTATGATTGTTATTTACTGGGGCACTTTGTATGTGATTATGGTTGATGTTAGTGTTTTTAAGGTTTGCTAATTGGTTTTCGAATACTTTGTTGATTACTTTAATTATGTCTGAGGTTGTGTAGTTCCCTTGTGTTTTGCTTTGTTCTAAGATTTTTTCGATTTGTCCAAGTTCTGTGCCGACTTTTAGATTTTCTGTGACGAATTCAAATATTAATTTTTGGGCTTCGGTGAAGTCGGATATTGGAATTGATGGGGTTTTGTCGTCGGTGATTTTTATAATTATTGGTTTTTCAGTTTGTTTTATTGGTTTTGGTTTTTCGATTGCCTTGTTGAATTCTGGGTCTGCGCTTTGCGTGGTATTCGCTGGTCGGTATTCGCTGGTCGGTATTTGCTGTGTTGTAAATTCGATTGCTTTGTTGAATTCTAGGTCGATTTTGTTTTTATAATCTTGGCTCATTTGCATTGCGTTTGTTCTTGATTTGACATTTTCGTCTGTTACTGTTTGGTTTCGTATTTCTACGTAGGGGATTTCGATTAGGAATGGTAAGGTATACCGTTCTGCGAGTTTAACTATTGCGCTTCCGACTGGAAGTTGAGAGAAGTAATGTTTGTTTTCTCTGAGTTGCATTATTTCGCTGATGTCATAAATGTCTTGGGGTAGTTGTTGCTGGAATGCGATGTGGCAGGCAGAGTTACCTTTGACAGTGTCGGAGATTTTTGAGACGTGTTGGTCGAGGCAGATTAAACTTGTTCCGTATTCTCGCATTTCTCTGTAAATCATGTCGGTTACGGTTTCGTTTGTGAAATTTGTTGGTTTTTTTAGGAAGATGTTGTGGGCTTCGTCGACGATGATTGCGTGGTCGAATCTTTGGTTGACTTCGTTTTGTCTTGCTTTTTTGAGTTTGTAAATATAGGTTAGGATGAAGTCGCAGAAGAAAGTTTTTTCGACGCTGCCGAGAGAGTTTAGCTCCATGATTATTTTTTTGTCGAGGAGTTCTTCGACTGAGATACTTTTTTCGCCTTTGTAGTTTACTATTTTTCCGAATTCACCGAAGGTCATGACGGTTGCGATTCTTAGTGCTGATTCTATCCAGCCGGCTTCTCGTCCTTGCGTCTTGTTTATTTTTTCTTCGAGACGCCATTTGATGTGGTTCCATGTTGGGTAATTTTCTGAGCCGTGATAGATTCCCCATTCTTTGAATGCTTCATCGAGAGTTTCGAGAATTACTTTGTGGACGCCGAAAGATGCCGAGAAACATTCTGTTAGGAGGTCTGAGAGAACATTTATCCATTCTTTTGGGGCGACATTTTTTGGGGGTTGGTTAATATTTGTCTTGAAGTTGTTGCTAATTTTTTCGTCGCCGATTGTGAATATTGAGATGGTTTTGTCTTTTGTGATTAGCGGGCGAAAGGATTTTTTCCAGTCGAAAATTAGGTATGGTTTATTGTGAGCGCTTAGGGCTTCTATTATTTTAAAAGCGAAAGTTGTTTTTCCGGAGCCAGACATACCAGTGACGCAGATGTGTCGGGGCCAATCTTTTTCCCTTAGTGTGAAGTCGAAAAGTTTTTTGTTTGCGTATGTGATTGTTGCGAGGTGGTAATCACCGTCGATGATTTCTTTTCTTGGTGGCTCGAGCAGGACGCCTTTGTCGAGAAGTTGGTTTAGGTTTTTTTGGTAGAGTGTGTTTAGGATGTGGACGATTTCATCTCTTTCTTCACGGCCGTCTGCCATGGTATACTGGAAATATATTTCGTCGATTTTTTTGCCGAAGACAGGTCTAAGTTTGTTGCAAATTTCTTCGACTGTTAATGGGTGTTGAAATGTCATTATTTTTCCTCGAGAATTTTAGATATCATTTCAGCGCGGGATTCTTTTTCGCTTAGTTCTTTTGTGTTTTCTCGGAGTTCTTTTCTAAGCAGAGCGATGTCTCGCCAGCAGTTGACTTTTTCATTGAGTTGAAGTTCTGAGATTTCGATTTGTTTTTTTCGGAGTTCAGCTCGTTCTCGGGTGAATTCGGAGTCATCTTCGCCCTTTGGTGCGTTTTCTAAAAGGAAGTTGTGAATATTTGCTTTCATTGTTTCGCCTTCTTTGATGAATCTTTTGCTTAAAATTTCTCGTTGTTTCATCATCTCGTTTATTTCTATAACTAATTCTTTTAGGGAATCTACTTTCGCTTTTCCGACGGAGCCGATTTTTTCAGAGGTATTCCATGTGTTTTCGAATGGATATTTCTGGGGTATTCCGTTTTCTGTAGGGTTTTCCATGTTTGATTTAAAAAAAGGATATTTATAAATGTTTGGGTTGTTGTTACTTGAGAGTTGGACACTTATTGGAGGACTAAAATGTCTCGCGAGATAAATTGGTTTTCGCGAGATTCTTGGATTGGGTTTATGTAAATTTTGAGTCCGGTTTTTTCGGCAATTTTTTGTGCGTTAGTGTGGAATGATTGAATTACAGGGAATGTTATTGCGATTTTTGTTGATGGATTTTTAATTTTTTTTAGATGTTTAAGGATTGGGATAATGTAGGCCTCAAAATCGAGGATGAGTTGTTTTGCTTCTTTGTCGCTTGGTTTTTTTCGGAGGAGTTTTCCGAGAGGGGCTTCGGTTGCTATGCTTGAGAATGGTATACCAGAAATATTTTGGGAATTTTTGTTCTCGATTTTATAGGTGTTTTCGATTTTGTAATTTTTTGTCAGCCATTTGATATTTTTTTTTGCGTTTTCCGTCGCTGATTTGTCTTTGTCGATTCCGTAGACGTTGATTTTTTTTATTAATGCTTCTTGTAGGATCCCACCTATTCCGCAAAATGGGTCAAGGAGCATGTCGTTTGGTTTTGCACTGGAGAGGTTGATTAGGATTTTTGAAAGTCGTGGGGAAATTGCAAGAGATTCTCGTCGAATTGGTTTTTGCATATCTCTCTTTTTTACGTTGGTGTTATTGTAATTTTGGTTTGATATACCGAGGTATACTCTGGCTTTGCTAGAGTCTGTATTCGGTATTCGGTGTTCGGTGTTCGCAGAGTAGTAGAGAATGTAGAAGTTTGCGGAAGGTATACCGTCTTTTTCTCCGTTTTGAAATTTGATTTGTTTTCGTCCGTGTTTTATTATTGCTTTCTTTTTTTCTTTTTTGAATTTTTCTTTTAGTATTTCCGGGTTTTGATTTCCGAATGTTGCGTATGTGAATTTGTCTGCGGGGACTATTTCGTTTTTATCGAGGTATTCTGCGATGTCTTGTTCGTTTCCTTCGAATTTGATTGTTCCAAGATGAAGTATTCCTCCGAATTCTTGAATGTTGAATCTTTCTCCTTCGTTTGTTTCGATGATTAAAATGTTTTTTTCGAAGAGGATTTCTTTGTGTGTTCTTCCTCGGGCTTTTAGGAATTCTATTATTTCTGCCCTTGATAGTTTTGGATTTCGGCCGAGAATGAAAAATGTTTTCATGAGGTGATTAATTTTGGGGTTTGACTGGGGAAGTTGTTTTTATTGTGATTTTGCACGCGAGTCTCGCTTTTATTGATTTGATTATTTTTCGCGCTTCGGCTTCGGCTTTTTGGTTTTTTATTCCGACGATGTAAATGGTTTGGTCTGATTTTACCAATGCGGCTCGACCTATTGATTTTCCGAAAGCGTGGCTCATACCGGTTTGCATACGGTCGGCTCCTGCGCCTGCAATCATTTTATTTTCGCGGAGGATATGATGTGGATAAATTTTTGCTTCGAGGTAAAATTCTTTGCCGAGTTTTAACTGGAGGAAACGGTTGAGATGTTGACGGACGGCTTCGATGGCGTTGTCTCGGAGTTGGACGTTTTCTTTTGATATTATATTTAAGATAATTGGATATTCGTTTTTATCAAATCCTTTAATATCGCCCATTTTGAATTTTACTATTTTAGAATTTGGGATTGTTTTGATGTAGGATTTTGTTCGTTTTTTAGATTTACGAGTGTATGCTCTCGCTGTTCTTTTGCTGTATGATGAACTTTTTCTTAGTGCCATTGTTTAGAATGCAAACAATATTTAGTTAGTGTATTAATTGCTTCTGTGCTTAATGGTTTATAGCTTTTTTTCTGAGATGGTATTTGAAATTGATTGCCGAATAGTTTTTGAGTATTTTCTTCAATAAGTTGACTTAATTCTTGATTTGTTAAATTAGAGTTACGTTGATTTGTGGGGGTATATCCTTTTATTTGTTTATCGAAAAAGAATGTGTTCATTTTATGTTAACCTCTGTGCCGATTGCTTGGCCCGGTAGCCCTTTTTCAAAAATTGCGCGGACGACGCCGTTTCCTCCGTGAGCTGAGGATATTTTGCCTGTGATTATTGTTGGTTCTTTGCCGGTTGATTTCCATTCGACTGTTTTGCCGACGAATTTTGATGCCTTTTCGCGTGAGTTGATTTCTGGAATTTCAATTAAGAAGTGTCTTGGTGTGAATGTTTTTCGTCCTCGTCGGAATTGGATTACTTTGCCTAATAAATTAGTAGTTTCACGAGGTTTTAACTTTTCTTGATGTTGTCGAATTTTACTTGTATCTTTGTCGGTTGTCATAATAATTATGCGAAAAGTTTATTTTTAAATATAATGGTTAATGAATTAGTTCGAATTCGCCGAATATTTTTTTGAGGTTTTCGAGTGATTTGAAGTTGATTTTTGTTTCTTTATTTTTGCGGGCGAGGAGTTGTTCTTGGAGTTCTTTTAGATTAGAATTTATTAATTTGTCGTCGGATAATTTCTGAATTTTTGGGCCTTGTATTAAAAATGTGTTTGATAAAAAGAGAATTTCGGCGGTCATATTTTTGTTCTGAATGATGAATCTGGATTTTTCTATTGAGTCGAGTTCGCATCTTTGGGTGTATTCGGTTATTGCTGTTGTAATTTCGGTTGCGAGTTTTCTTGCGATGTCGACGTTTCTTGATTGTTTCGATGTTAAGTTATTTTTATTTTTTTGTGTTTTGGCTTTTGTTGCTTCTGTTTTGGTTTTTGCGATTAGTTTTAAATTTTGCAAAAATCTTGGCGGGAATTTTCCCTGTTTGATTAATTTGTCGTCGAATTCCTTTATAATTGCTGTTTCGGATTTTTTGTTTAGTAAGGCGCCGAGCATTTCGAAGACATCTTTATATGTTTCTTCCATTGATTTTTCCTGGACTCGTTTTTCGATTTGTTCTCGAAGTTCTTGAATTCGTTTAATGTAGTCGAGGGCGTCTTTTGAAAGTTTGTCGAGTTTTTCGCCGTCGATGTCGCCAGGTTTGATTTTTCCGTGTTCGTATGCCTTCCAAACTTTGAGCATTATTTCCTCGAGAATGTCGACGTATTTTTTCTCGACGAGTTTTTCTTTTTCGTAAAATATTTCTTTAAAGAGCCGGACGGTTTCTTTTGGTGTTGGTGGGGCGAGTCCGTAGAGCATTAGGAGTCCTTGAGTTGGAGTTGATATTCCCCAGAATAAATCTAATGTTGCGATGTCGAAAATTCTTTTTTCAACTGTTTCTTTTAGTTTGTTGCCGGAGGACATAAACATATCGATTGCTTCGGGAGATGGTTTGATTTTTCCCATTCGGAGCAGGGATTTCCATGGGAGAAATGTGCCTCGGTCGTAAAGTGGAACGCCGTCTCGGATGAATGTGAAGAAGACTGGGTGAGCGTCTTTGACTCCGTCCCAAAATTCTGTGAGTAACCAGATTTGGACGTTGAGTGTGTTTTTGTTTACGCCGGCAATTGCTTCAGCTTCTTGGATGTATGAGTAAATTATTCCGCGGAGTTTTTCTTTGAGTTCGAGTCGTGGCATTCGTTTAACATCAGTGTCGTCGATGATTACTGAAATGTCGACGTCTGATTTTTTTGTTGTGTCGCCTCGAATTAATGAGCCATAGATTACATAGGATGTTACATATTTTTCGAATTTTTTTAGAACGAGTGATTTGTGAATTTGGGCGACTCTTGCGTAACTTAGAAGTCCTTTGTCTAGAATTGGGAATGACATTGACAGAGCTTCCATGACTTCGAATTTTGAATCGAGCCCGAGGTTCCAAAAGTCGACTGGTGTCATTACATGAATCCAAAATTTGTCGTTGATTTTTTTTGCGATTGAAATTAAATCTAATCTTATTCGTCCGATGTTTTTGAAATGTTTCTCTGGGACGATTGTGAGAATGTGGATTAATTCTCGTTTTACATCTTCTTCGGAGATTTCATATTCTTCTTCGATTTTTTTTGACGCTTGTGCTGGGATGATTCCAATGGCTTCGACGAATTTGTATTTTTTTAGAATTTCGGTTTTGAATTTTTCGATTTCTTTTTGGGTCTTGTTCATTTTATTTTTCAGAGCATCGTCGATTTGGTTGGATATTGGGAGATTTCCGAGTTTTGATTTTGGGATGTAGTCTTTTGCGAGATTTTGTTCGACAGATTTTTCTTGGGGGGATTGATGTTCTTTCATGGTTATGAGTTGGATTTTTTGTATTTAAATGTTGTG
>Ga0268276_1002803_pt1 | contig 14360 bp, 21 predicted proteins | sample saktaG_4_FD_190145 | JGI IMG/M metagenome (GOLD analysis project Ga0268276, IMG submission 190145) | Saline water microbial communities from Sakinaw Lake, British Columbia, Canada - sak_2010_1_5_45m | ecosystem: Environmental > Aquatic > Non-marine Saline and Alkaline > Saline ...
TTCCATACTCCTTCTGCATATTTCGTATTCCATCTTTTACCTCCATTCTATTTAGTTTTCTAGAATTAAAACAAATTAAAACAAACCTTCAGACATCATCAAAAAATCATCTAAAGGCCATCAAAATTAATTTTTGACCCCTAGAATATTTGCAAATACATTTAACTTGACGTTCTCATATCCGGTCTTGTTTTGTATCTGCATTATGATAATATATAAATTTTAAATCAAACCGAGCAGTAGCTGTTACTCGTATTTCGCAGTATGAATCATCTTCAAAACAGCTACTTCTTCGGGCATCAGATCCATCTCGTCTAAGACGAGGGAGGCATCTAGTACTACATTTTCTCTTCCATCAGAGCGCATGTTTTTTATTTTTACCATTTTCTCCTCCTGCAGTTTAATTAAATTCCAGAGAATCAGTTAGTGTCCAGACAGGACCTTCAGATATTTTCTTAAAATGTTGTTATAGAATGATAATCTGAAGGTCTTGAAAGAATCAATAAAAGAAACCTAGAATTATCTTTGGAGACACGACTGTAATAGTAGTCTTACAACTTCCATTTAGGTTATGTCCACTCATACTAATATCAATAACAAGAAATATATAAATGTTTCTATATGCCGCTTTTTGCCCAACAAACAAGATTTAAAAAAGACCTTTCTTTGAGTTTTCCATGGCTCAGTAGCTTAGTGGTAAAGCACCGCTTTCATACGGCGGGGATCGAGAGTTCAATTCTCTTCTGAGCCATACAATTCTATTGAACAAAATATTTTAAATAAAAATACTATTTTAAAATACGTAGGAATTGCTTTTATTTTTATTTTACTTATTGCCATATTATCTTTTGCATCTTATAAATTATTTTTTTCCACTTCACCAAATGAAAAAAATAACCCTGATAATTCAATAGACAAAACTATAATAATTCCAGAAGTAGTGAAGATATCTTCTCCTGCTGATGCAGCTATTGCTTCTGTAAAAAATAATTCCACTACGATTCAACCTAATATAACTATCATTTCACCTCCTATGGAAGACAATTCTACAGCCCTAATAATTCCTGAAACAGTGGAGATATCCTCTCCTGCTGATGCAGCTCTTCCTCCTGCAGAAAATAAATCAGTAACCTTTATTCCTCCATCGGGCGGAATTTCTTCTCCTGCTGACGCAGCTTTAAATAATACGATATAATACTCTCTATTATTGCAACTCTTCATTTTCCCACAGCCTTCACAGCAATATGCTTAACAAAACTCGTCGTAAAACTCAAGCCAATCGGAGTCGTTAAGGGTTAAAGATTTAACTTATAATAAAAGTTCTTGTATTCGAAACGTTCATTAGATGAGAAGTTCCATTTCCCCACGAATACCATTTATATTGATAAGACCCTGAGCTAAGAGAATAAGAAACATTATACACATTTGCAGTTAAATTTGTTGCAGTTATGTTTATATTATTTATATTTAACAAAACTGTTCCATTTGTATTTGCAAGAGTCACATTAAATAATCCTCTAAAGCTGCTAGGAGTTAAATATCTAATAATAACGATACCAGAGCCACCGTTTCCACCTCTGCCGATAGTTCCTCCAGGATTGTTGCCGCCACCGTTTCCACCGTTTCCAGTATTATCGGCGCCGTTAGTTCCATTGATTGTGCTGGCAGGTCTATCTTGACCAGTCCCCCCTGTTGCATATGTCACGGACCCTCCTGAGATACTCGACGAGACCCCAGGCCCTGCGGTATTGCTGTTGTCGGTCCCCTGTCCTCCCGCCCCGCCACCTCCAGAACCCTTAGTTCCACTTGTTCTATTTCCACCTCGATAACCTTGTCCGACTGTTCCTGCACCGCCATCGGGTTTGATGTAGTGGCAAGCACCACCCCCCGACCCTCCTCTAGTTGCTTCACGGTCTTCTTCAGCGCCACGTCCTCCGCCTATTGCAGTAAGTCCGAGAGCAGAAGAGTTCTCTCCGTTACTACCATCACTGTTTTGTCTACCCGTGCCACCATTACCAATAGTGATGGTATAACTTTGAACAGTTACAGTTGATGTTCCAGTTAATAATCCACCTGCACCGCCACCGCCGCCCTGATATAACCCTCCACCACCGCCACCGCCTGCTACAACTAAATATTCAACACTCGTAACTCCCGTCGGTGGAGTAAACGTTTGGCTTGATAAAAATGTATGAACAGTAAAATTAACTCCGCTTCCATTTAGATAAGTCGTTATAACTCCTCCAGTTCCTACAATAGAACCAGGACTATTATCTGAATCACTAGAAAACTGAGGATATGTACTATCTGAACTAGGCACGCTAGGGCTATTTGTATTTGATTCATTAATTAATTGCGCCATCTCACTCGCACTAAAACCAGTAGATCCGCACACTCCAACATTTTCAATGAAAACAGAAGCACAATCTTTTTTAGCATTTCCAGATTTCGCAACTGGAACAACTTCTATTTTTTCTAGTTTAGTAATACTTGTAGTATTCAAATAAAAACTATAATAAGAATTTCTTCCAAAAGAAACATCTTTAGTATAAGAAACAGAATTACCACCAGAAGATAAATAGAATTTCAGCTCAGAAATATTTACATTGTTTGAACCTTTCTTAATTTGAACTACCGTTATATTATTAGGCTTATAACATGTATATCCTTGAGAATTCTCAATTACTACATCAACATTACCACAAACGTCGGATCCTCCAATCTTATCTCTAATTAACGGCATTACGCCAATCCAAACAACCGAAATAGCAACAATAGTTAGAGCAATAATTAAAACAGTTGTCACAACATCCGAAATACCTCTTTTACTTAACTTAAACATAATAGTCCCGAGGCAAGAGACTATTTAAATTTTATCAAACCAACGGAGATTCGTAAAGTTTCTGCCTCAAACACTCTCTATTTACACTTTCTTTTTTAAAACGTTTACCAAATATCCTAATAAAGAACCCTCTCTTCTCTTTCTCTCCTGCCAATACGCCAGCTAATCTTTTTATTTCTCTAGAAATTTCATTTAAACTATCATAAAGAGTAATTGGAACCATAAAATGATTTGCCTCTAACATTTTTTTATGATCCTTTATCCTCGCAACAACTGGTAATTCTATAATATACTCAACATCTTTCAAATCCGCTTCATAAAGTGAATCTTTTATACGATTTATTATAACCCCCTCAACATTCGCATTATTTTTCTTAGCCAATATTGCCGCTTTAAGAGAAGTTTGCAAAGTAACTCTATCTGGAGTTGTAACAACAAAAATTTTATCAGCAGCCGCAATCGCTGGCAACATCTCAGAATAATGGGGCGAAGAATCAATAATAATAAAATCATATCTCGCTCTATGTTTTTCTAAAACTTTTTTTAACTTATATGGGTCAATTTCATCTTTAAAATGTAAAGAAGATGGAACAACATCCATCCCAAAAGACTCATAAATTGCAGCATGTAATCCCTCCTTATCTCCCAAAACATCATGTAAAGTCAAACCATCTTTCATATCCAAATGCAAACCTATATTTGGTGCAGAAAAATTTGCATCCACAAGTAAAACTTTCTTCCCAAAATCATTCGCTAAAGCAGAAGCAGTTTCAAGAGCTAACATTGTCTTACCAACGCCTCCTTTAACAGATACAAAACTAATAGTTATTCCCATATCACCTCAAAGATAATAATCTTAACTCGTTTAATAATCTTATCATTCCAACAAAAGTAAGCTCATCATAACCAAAACACCCAAAATAAAGGTTAATAACTGTAACAACGACACCTTCATCCTTGTCTCTTTATGCAACTCAGGAATTAAATCGCTTCCCGCTATATACAAAAATCCTCCGATAGCTAAAGCCACAAAATATTGTTCTACTCCAGCAAACCAATTACTCAACAAAAGAGCAACGACTACACCAAAGAAGGCTGTCAATGCCGTAACAAAATTTAGAAGTATTGCTCTTCCTTTAGAAAATCCTGCATAAATCAAAACTCCAAAATCTCCTATTTCTTGGGGAATTTCATGTAATAAAACTGCAATTGTTGTAGCAATTCCTGCAGGAACACTTACAATATAACTTGCAGCAATAATTAGACCATCAATAAAATTATGCAACGCGTCTCCAAATAAATTCATATATGCAAACGGGTGAACATGTGTCTTTGTTATTGGCATATGACAATGTCTCCAGTGAATAACTTTTTCCAAAGAAAAAAACAAAATAATTCCAAAAATAATAGAAAGCGAAACTCCTATCGAAATTCCATTTTCGGCAATTTCGGGCAATAAGTGCAAAAACGCATCTCCAAATAAAGCACCCGCAGAAAAACTAATCAAATAAATTAAAACCTTCTTCAATTTTTCAGAACTAATAGATAAAGTAACCAACCCAACAAGCGCTATTAAACTAACAATAAATACACTAACTAATGAATATAGCCAAACCGGATTCATAACAGACATAAGCAAATTGGATTTTTAAAATGTTCTACTAGGCCCTTTCCAATCCATATGTTTTCCAGACTTAAGAAATCCATCCAGTATAGTCAACTCATCATAAATTCCCTCAATCAAATCATATTTTTTTGCTTCCTCCAAATCAACCCAAACAAATTCAGAAAGAGCATCACAAAGTTTTATATCTACGCTCTCATCTTTGGGCTCCGCGAATAAACTCGCTATCAAGCACGGAATCCCATCGGGTCTAATATAAACTAAACTAGTAACATAACCAATATTTTTAATTTCCAAATTAACTTCTTCTTTTAATTCTCGTTTTAAGACATCTTCTAAAACATTATACCAATGATGTTCCGTATCTTTATCTCTAGAGGTATAATCTGATTCCTCTAGTTTCCCACCAGGGACTGTCCATCTCCCGGGGAATGCCTTTTCCCAATCCGCTCTTTTAGTAATCAGAAACTTCCCATTTCTAACAATTATTCCCGTTACAACAATATAGTGTGCCTTATTTTGATCATACATATCCAGTTTTCCATAATTTATATAAAATATCTTTTAAGATAGTCAACGATTCTGAATATATGGGCATAGATAAGGAATGCCTTATATGTAATTGTTCATGATACTGCTGAGCAATTTCAAATTTTACCGCCTCAGTTTCTTCTTCATGTGGTCTTCTTTTTGTTAATAATTCAACAGTATTATCTAAACTACATGCAAAATCCTGGTCTGCAGCCTCCAGATATCCAAAATAGCAGTCTCCACAAAAACCTTTCGGATTCATGAAACAATTATAACAAGATTTTCCTTCCATCCCATATTGCCTTATTCTCTCAAGAGAACGATGTAAATCTTGGTTATTCATGACCCAAATCCCTGGGTGGTCATATCTAAACCTAAGTCCGTCCTTGTCTAATTTAGAGTAAGTCCAACCACTGGGCCCCTCCTGACTTACTAAAAACTGAGAGAGTTCATCACTTTGTGAAACCTTTTCCCGCACCCCTACTTTCTCTTTAAGTTTCTCCTTCTTCCTAAATTTCTTAAATAAGTCTGTTAATTTTTTCATCATCTCATTCAGAAGTATTTATATATAAACGCTCCCTCAAAAAATTTGACTAAAATGGACATTTTAAAATTATTCCAATATGAAGAAAAACTTAAATTCTCCGATATGGAGAAGGCACTAAACGTAAGGTCAAACAAACTAACATATCACTTAAAAAAATTGACTAAAGGGGGTATATTGAAAAAAGAGGGAAAACACTATTTGCTATCTGATACATCCCAAAGAATAATCCCATTCCTTTCAGAAAAAGACTCTACATTGCCCGCAGTGCTAATACATATTGGAAATTCAGAAGAATGTTTTTTAATAACACGAAAAAAAAGACCCTTCAAAAACTTACTAAGTATGCCCGGGGGTAGAATCCTTGTTGGAGAATCCATAGAAAATGCAGTAACTAGAATAATGAAAGAAAAATATGGTATAAACGTAAAACTAGAAAAAATAAATTCAATATCTCTAGAACAAGTAAAAACAAAACAGCAAAAAATAATCCACTCCTTCTTGCTAATATTTGTAAACGCAAAGACAAAAGAAAAAATAATTTTAACCAATCTAGACAAAAACAAAAATAAAATAATAACCAGCGACTATTTTCTAATAAAAACAGACTCGAATAAGAAGATAGACATTAGAACAATTAATACAAAAGAAAATTAACTTCCAACCACTCTTTGTGAAACAGCAGAATAATTTCTAGCCTGTTGCCCTAATGTATAATGTACATCTTGAGATAACTGACTATACGGATCACACAATTCAGCATGCAATCTGGTCCACGGAGTATCGCTTGATCCCCTTGGGACATCTTCTCTATTAATAAGTCCTCTTTCAGCAAGTTCATTAATTATACTCATTTTAATCTTCCTTCACTCTCGTCTCGACAAGTTTTCCAAATTTCAAAACATCTTCTCCTTCAACAACTTTTCTGACAACATCTCTCAACTCAGAAATCTTGACACGAACCTGTTTTGTAGTATCTCTATCACGAATAGTACAGGATTTATCTTTCGGGCTATCTTCATCAACCGTAATACACATCACCGTCCCAATCTCGTCATTTCTAGAATACCTTCTTCCAATCGAACCAGATTTATCATAGGTTACATTCCACTCTTTCCTCAAATCAAAAACAATTTCTTTAGCAATCTTCTCATACTTTTCATCTTTTATTATTGGAAAAACAGCTGCCTTAACAGGAGATAACTTAGCGGGTAATTTCAAAACAACATTCTTTCTTTTCTCATCAAAATAATATACTTTTGTAAGTAACGCCAAGAAAACTCTTTCCATACCGAATGTAGGTTCAATAACCCTAGGAATTACTTTATTCTTATATTTCTCATCAAATACTTCCATTTTTTCTCCACTTGCTTTAGAATGTTGAGTTAAATCATATTGTCCCCTATTCGCATTTCCAGCAACCTCTTTAGATCCAAATGGATATTCATAATCTATATCAAAAGTAGCGGAAGAATAATGTGATAATTCGTCTTTGGTATGCTCTCTTATCTTAATTTCTTTTAATCCTATTTGCTTAAACCATAAAACTTGTTCTGCCAACCAATATGCATGCCATTCTTCCAGTTTACCCTTCTTTAACATATCACCGATAGTTGTTTCCCTTAAAGTACTCTTCCCAGCCTTTTGAGTTTCTTCATCAAGCAATCGCACTTTAACATCTAATTGTTTTTTCTCCAATAAATCACATTTTTTTTCTTCTGGATTTATAAAAAATTCAAACTCCCCAATATGAAACTCTCTACTCCTAAATAAAAAATCTCTTGGTGCAATTTCATTTCTAAAACATCTTCCAATTTGAGCAATACCAAACGGCAAGTTCATTCTTGAAGTTTGCTGAACATTCTTAAAATCTAAAAACATTCCCTGCGCAGTTTCTCCTCTCAAATAAGCATCGACAGCGTCCATCGCTCCAACTTTCGTTTTAAACATCAAACTAAACTCCCCTTTAACATCGTATTCTCCTCCGCACTTCTCACACTTAACTTTCCCAACTTCGGACTTATCAATTTTTGTTGATAATTTACACTTAGGACAATAAACCGCAACATCATTAAAATTAGCAACATGTCCAGAGGCAACCCATGTTTTTGGATTAGAAATTATAGAAGCCTCAATCCCAACCATATTCTCTTTTTGATGTACAAAATAATTCCACCAGTCTTTTTTTATGTTATTAAACAATTCAACTCCCAACGGACCAAAATCCCAAAAACCAGAAAACCCACCATAAATATCACTCGACCTAAAAACAAATCCTTCAGCTTTACAAAAATTAGCCAACTCTTCAACAGTTATCTTCGCTTCCTTCTTCTCAACCATAGTTATTCAATCAAACCTCAATTTATAAAGTTTTAGAAACTACTTTCCAAGAAGCTCCTCAGCAGCCGCACTAGGCAATAATTTTGGCCAAACGCAATATGATATAACTTCACTAAGCCCTAATGGTGTATCCTTACCACCAACCAACATACCATTTGAAGATTTTGAACCTATTATCTCCACATCATGAAACGAACCATCATCCTTAAAGGGAATTGAATAAATTCCAGGAATATTTGTTTTTCTAGGAGAAAGCAATTGTTTATTCTGATAGTTCGAAACTTGCGTTTCCATGTATGTATGAAATATGGGGTAAGATATATTTTGTACCTCAAAGCCCCTCCCCTTAGTCGCTTTATAATAATCATCGTCCATAAAAAACCAAAAATCTGCCGGACTAGCCCTATATCCATTCATCATTATGCCTAAAGCTAACTGTCTAACAGGTATCTCCCCCAAGTTTTCATCTTTCCTTCTCTCAGCAGCCGCTTCATATTTCACATCCGAAGCTATCCAAAATTCGGGAATATCGTTCCCTGGACGCATATTTCTACTTAGAACTGCTCCAACGGATGACTTTGATCTTACAACTAATGGTGAAAGCTGATTAAACCTAACAACATCAGAAACCGAACCAATAAATTCAGGCGGAATATCTAATATCCCCTCTCCTGGCTTAATAGTGCCCCAGCTATCATTAATAGTTTCCCCCTCCCTAACATAAAGTGCTCTCCTCCCATTAGTTAAATCCCTAAGAACCACGAGATTCTTTTGTTCAATTATTCCTTCTAGTTGCCCAAAATTAACATACTCTATCCCCCTCACTCCCCTGTCTTTAACACCATCCATTAATACATTCCAATATCTAACCCACTCCCCATTAATACAAGATCTTTCTACGGGGATAGAATGAGGATATCCCTTCGGGTTGCCCCACACAAACTCTCTGCCAACAAAATCAAGCACCTCAGTATTGGGGTGTCTAATAAATGCAACATTGTCATCCTTATACTCAGAAACTGTAGCCTTTTTATCCAACTGCATTCTAAATAATATTTCTGGTGTAGTATATTCTTTGCCCCCAATTAAAAAAGACGGCTTAGCTAAAACACCCACCAATGGCTCTCTTGCAATAGAACCAGAATCTGTACTAAAAACAAATTGATAATGTCTATACCAGCCCAATCTTTCCCTATTACTATCTTCTATTTTTTTTCTGAGAGGAATATTTTTAAGCCTATCCTGAACTTCACCACCACCAATACTATAATTTTTACCATCATAAGAACAATAAATATTCCCATCATCAGCTATAAAAAAAGATGAATCGCCAGACCACTTGCTCCTTTGGACAGGTGAGTTAACAACATTAAGTTCTACCCTCAAAACATCAAGCTGTTCGGCAATGCCACGCACTGTACCACGAATTTGATCTATACTTTCTTCCTTAATATTCATACCCACTCCTTCATTTTTAAAAGAAGTCTCTACACGTGAAATAGAAAATTGCTCTTCCGGTCTTTCTCGACGAGCAATCTCGCCAAATCCAGGAAGAATATCCTCCAATCTTTTTGGAGAAACCAATTCTTCAGACAAGAAATTTGTCGTGCCCTTCCCCTTAACAACATATTTAGTTCTATCTTCAGTTCTTTTATATTCAACAAGTCCTCCATCTCCAAGATTTAAACCAGGATGGGCAATAGTAACAGAACTACGCCTACCATCTAATTGAATACATGAAGAATTCTCGCCCATATCTCTGGGTAGCACACTAACTGCAATATTATCTATCCCCTGTTCCATAGAAACATCAACCGCATTTGTTAATACATCACCCTCTGCAGATTTTAAATCACAACTAACCTTAACCCTCCAGGGATCTGTCCAAACATAATTATTCGCACCCAAAACATTCGCAGATAAAGATAGAAGACCCGCAGCTATAGCCCCAACCAGCCCTCCTCGAAATTTACTCATTAAAAACAGACATCTTTAATCTTTATAAATTTTTTTATACAAAACTATAAATTAACCCCAACAAATCTTTAAAAACGCATTATTCTTGAGATTTTCATGCAGGTATAGCCAAGCAGTAAGGCAAACGGCTGCAACCCGTTTATGCGCAGGTGCAATTCCTGCTACCTGCTTATTCTTTTCTCATCCAATCCGGGACTGGGACTTTTGTTAAAACTTCCATATTAACAGGAACGGAAATATTTTTCCTTACATTAAAAGATATTTGCTTGTCAACATTCAAACTAATATTTTTACTAATATTTATTAATTTATATACATTTATCGACGTATTTATAGGAATTCTTTTTTTGATAGGAACATCTATAGTTATATTGCCAGTTGGTAAATTCAATGGAATTCGTATCATCTCATCTAAGTCTATAAAAGTATTAATTGGTACATTTTCGCTAATTAGGAAAGAATCACTAAACGGAAAATCAAACACTGTTTTAATAGGAATATCTACGACCTGGTTTAATTCAAAATCAAAAGTCTGATTAATTGGAACATTAACTTCAAATAACGATTCCTGCAAGGCCATCTGCCCATAAAAATATCCACCATAAGCTGCAGCTGCCAATAAAACTAAAACAAGTACAAACTTAAACAAATCACCTACGAAACTCATAAAAAAGTAAAATAACTTTTCTTTTTAAACTATTCTAATAACATTTTTAATAAAGCCATCCTAATAAATAATCCATTCTCTGCCTGCCTAAAATATGCAACTCTTTTATCATTTTGTTCTATATCTAAGGACAAATCAATTTCCTCAACGTGCGGCAGTGGATGCATAATAATTGCCTCTTTCTTTACCAAATTAAGATTATCTTTATTAATCACAAATCTGCCTTTCGCTTTTTCATAATCCTCGACCGAAATCCTTTCTTTTTGAATTCTGGTCATATAAATCACATCCATCTCTGGCAAAAGCTTGCTTAATTCCTGTTCTTCACGAAAATTAACATTATGTCTCTCCAAATACTCTTTTATATCATCTTTCATTTTCAAATTTTCAGGCGAGACAAAAACAACTTCAATATTAGAAAACTTTCCAATTAAATAACATAAAGAACGCACCGTCCTCCCCGAAGCAAGATCTCCAACAAAAGCAATCTTAAAATTATCAACTCTCCCTATTTCTCTATACACCGTATACAAATCCAATAAAGCCTGCGTAGGATGTTGACCCTTCCCATCTCCCGCATTTATCATGGGAATATTGATAACACCGCCCGCTTTCTTCGCAGAACCCTCTTCATAATGCCTCATAACTATACAGTCTGCATACGCCGCAACAATTCGCGCAGTATCCTCCATACTCTCTCCTTTTATAGAAGAAGAAAACTCTTTTGCATTTTCAGTACTAATAATGCTTCCTCCAAGTTTTTCAGTTGCAGATTCAAAACTTAACCTTGTTCTTGTGCTTGGCTCATAAAACAAAGTCGCAACAACCTTTCCTTTTAAAACATCAGAAAAAAGCTTCGGATTTGCTCGTATTTCGTCAGCACTTTTAAACAAAGAAAATAAAATATCGGGAGTTAATTGCTGTGACTCAATCAAGTTTCCCAACTTCATACTATTCTAAATTATGTTTCCTTTAAATATTTACCCCCTATTGAATATAGAGAACCCGATTTATCCCAAAAGCATAATTTTAAATACGATTTTTTGATAGTATTTTTATGCCCGGGTAGCTCAGCCTGGATAGAGCGATGCACTTCTAATGCGTAGGTCCGGGGTTCAAATCCTCGCTCGGGCGTTTAACTTCTATAGAAATATTTTGGATCTAACTTTCCATTAAGAATTAATTTTCTTTTTTCAATACCTATCTTTGGCGGACAAAATCCAAATTTCTTCCAAACTAAATACCTAGTAATTTGAACAGGATTATGAAACCCAACCTTATTAATAAATTCCTCTACTCTTTCTGGCCCTCGAACCATAATTCTATATCTAGGCGCCTCATTAACACCATTATTCGCTGATATATTTATTGTATGTTTTATATCCAATCTATTTAGCATAACACTCATTTGAAAAACAACCATCGCAATCTGCAAATCCCCTAATAAAAGCACTCCATATTTTTTCATTATCACTCTTTACGATCTCCTCTGGTATTCTTACCGTATATGTTTTATTATTAGTAAATCCAAACTTCCCAAACTCTTCTATAACCTTCTTGTTACAGATATAAAATCCATAAACAGAATTAGACTTCTTCTCGTGTGCTTTCACTTCTATATTAAAAACCTTCGAATAAAATGAACAAACAATTCACAATAACAAAGAAAATTGCCAAACATGGCAAACAAACCGTTATCATAATCCCAACACTTTTGCAAGAACAATTACCTCATGGAAGCTTAGTAGAAATAAGAATTGAAATTATTTCTTAGTAAAAGCCCTCAAGCTAAGCCAAAAATTTAAGCCTGCAGAGAATCCAACTGAACAGCGTCTGAGATGGGAACACTTTTACGAAGATTATTCATATACTTCTTTTCTATGCTCAAACCTTAAAAAATAAAGAGTATTCTCAAAAAATGAATAAATGATTCTATATGGTCTAACATAGACTGTTCTTTCACTCTTTAAATTATATTTCAAGGGTTTTCCTATTTCTGGATTTTGGATAATCTTCTGAATTTGTTTTACAGCAATATCTTTAACAGATTTATCTGTTTTCTTAAACTCTTTTTCAAATTTTTCAGTATAAACTATCTCTACCATGCAGAGATTTCTTTCAAGAATCCTTCACTACTTAGTTTTTTAGATTTGCCGTTTCCAATCTCTTGCCATGCTTCTTTTATCTCTTTTAAAGTGCCTATTTCGTCTCTTGACATTTCATTTTCAATTTTCTTTAAAACAATTAATCCATCTTGAGAAGATATGCCCAAAACTTCGCCTTCAACTAAATTAAGTTCTACACGAATATCTATAGGAATTACTATTTGCCCCTTGCTACTCATACTTGTAACTTCAAATTTCATAAACAGGTAAGAAATTCTTACTTTATAAATCTTTCGTTCTTAAATTTTAGTTGCAGAGGATCCAAGATTGAAGCATCTAGAATTGGATTAATAACTTCCTACTCCAATAATTTATAAACTATATACTCCAGTATATATTACATGGCAGAAAAAATAAACCTCACATTTTTAGGAACTGGATCAGCCGTGCCTACAAAAAGAAGAAACCACCCAGCAGTTTTAATGCAATATAAAGATGAAAATTTACTATTTGATTGCGGAGAGGGAACTCAAAGACAATTTAGATATGCAAATCTTAACCCATGCAAACTAACCAGAATATTTTTATCACACTGGCACGGCGACCACGTATTTGGAATTCCAGGAATTCTTCAAACCCTCGCACTAAATAATTATTCAGGCAAATTATGCATTTACGGACCACGAGGAACAAAACAATTTATGGAATTATATGAAAGATTGTTCATAAAGAAGGGATCTTCTTACCAGATGGAAATTAAAGAATGCAACGATGGAACAATTTTAGACGAAAAAGAATTCAAAGTTGATTGTATGCAAATGAATCACGATGCTCCATGCCTAGCATACTCTTTTACAATAAAAGAAAAGTCTAGAATAGATAAGAAAAAATTAAAAAAATTAAAACTTCCAGAAAATTCTCCTCTAATTGGAGAACTAGCTAGAGGAAAAACAATAACTTTTAATGATAAAAGAATAGACGGTAAAAAATTAATCTACACAGAAAACCAAAAGAAAGTAACCTACGTTATGGACACTCAAGAAAATCCACAATCTATTGATTTAGCGAAAAATTCAGATCTTTTAATTTGCGAATCTACATATTGTCAAGAGGAAAAAGAACAGGCAGAAGAATATAAACACATGACAGGCGCTCAAGCTGCACAACTCGCAAAAAAATCTAAATCTAAGAAATTAATTTTAATGCATCTCTCACAAAGATATGAAAATCCAAAATATATATTAGAAGAAGCTAAAAAAGTTTTCAAAGACGTAAAAGTCGCAGAAGACTTAGATAAAGTTTCTATTTAACAAGCACCTATAAAAATTAAATTACTTTCTCTTGTACCTCTGTGCGCAGCATCTACCCTTCTTAAAAAATCAGACTTATCTTGTCGCAATCTCTTAAACCCTACCCTTCTTTCCATCTCTCCAGAATAAACACCTTTAGGATATTTTTCATCTGGCATCGCACTACTTATGTCTCTTCCTGAGTCATCTCTTAAACCAACAACTTCGATCAAATAACCTTGTCTGAATCTCGAGGCCATTTTTTCGCCAAATCAGATAAAAAATACTCCCTCACACTTCGCACAGGATGGGACTGTGCATGTTCTCCTGCGAACACCACAGGAGAATCCCAAAATTTAATTTCAGTATAATCGCCCCAAGTATATTCTCCCGCTACAGGGGATGAATAATCAACATGACTCCCGTTCAATTCGATATCAG
>Ga0268276_1002806_pt1 | contig 14351 bp, 15 predicted proteins | sample saktaG_4_FD_190145 | JGI IMG/M metagenome (GOLD analysis project Ga0268276, IMG submission 190145) | Saline water microbial communities from Sakinaw Lake, British Columbia, Canada - sak_2010_1_5_45m | ecosystem: Environmental > Aquatic > Non-marine Saline and Alkaline > Saline ...
ATATACAAAAACTAAACGAAGTAATTGAAAATATAAAGATGATTGCTTCAAATGCTGGCGTAATTGTTTCTGGACCTATTCCATTGCCTACATCTAGAATGAAAATTACTACGAGAAAATCTCCTTGCGGTGATGGTACTGCTACTTTTGACAATTTTGAGATGAGAATACACAAAAGAGTTCTAGACTTACCTTCAAACGACAAAGTTCTTCATAGCATTATGAGAATACAGATTCCAAGAACAGTTTCTATTAAGATTGAAATGTTAGATTAATTCTAGAGATGATCGTAAAGAATAACGTTAGAATTCTATAAAATAAGAATGAAACCATACAAACTATATCAATATATTGAAAGAGAGTGGGACTTGCGTTTAAGTGGTGCAGAAAAAATGCTTTTGAGACAAGCATTATCCGACGTGAATCCAAATGATTCTCTAATTACTGGAAGATTGGTACTAGAACGCTTCAGATTTGATTCTACTTCTTTTAAAGACTGGCAAAAGATTGTAAACGAAAGTTACCAAGGGGCAATTTCAGAATATGAATTTCGCGGAAAACAAAGAAAATCTAGCAACTAAATCTCTCCATTCAAATACTTCAATCGTAATTCTTCATTAAACTTCTCAATCGCATATCTCAACATCGTCCTCGGCATCTGCTTATAATATTTATTCAAAAAATCTTCTTCGACTTTCTGATCTCTCTTCCCAATCTCACGCAACATCCAACCAACAGCCTTATGAATTAAATCATGTTTATCATTCAATAATATCTCCGCAATTCTTAACGAATCACCAAACTCTCTTCTTGCAATAAACGCAAACGTAGCAAGAACCGATATTCTTCGTTCCCAAAGATTATTTGACTTAACCAATTTATACAGAACATCACGTTTCTTATCAGTTAAATACGCTCCCACAATTCTCGGAGTCGTAACATCTACCAAATCCCAATTATTGATATTCTCAGTATTTCTCAAATATAAATCAAAAATATCTTTTCTCTGTTCACTATTTTTCTCAAATTTCTTAACAAGAATAAATAAAGACGTTAATCTTTCCTCGTGAAATTTAGAACTCAATAACTCCTCGGCTTCTTTCAGTGTTATTTCTTTCCAATATCGTTTTACCAACTCTCTTTGCTGCGGGACCATAATTCCCAAAAAAACATCACCCTCGGCATATTCCCCCTTACCGGTTTTAAAAAATCGCTGAAGAAGTTTAGCCTTTTCTGAATTAGCCAATTTTTTTAATTCTTTACGAAGTTCTAATATTGACATACGCTATTGGGGCAACAAACCTTTTTAAATGTTCAAACTCTGCAAATAACATAAGCCAACATCGCATAGTGGTATTGCACGAGGTTGCTAACCTCGGCCTCTCACGGGGCCCCAGGGTTCGATTCCCTGTGTTGGCGTTCAAAACCCTTAAAAACAACAAAACCCTAAAAAAAGAATGACGAGAAAAGAAGATAAAAAGAATATCTATTTATTGGGTGGTTCTAGTATGTTTAATGACATGGGAAGTGAAATGATCTCCCCTATTCTACCATTTTTCATAAGTGCTCTAGGTGGTGGTGGTATTGCCATCGGTTTAATTAGTGGACTAAGAGAAGGAATTTCAAGTCTTTTAAAATTATTTGGGGGATGGTTCTCAGATAGAATAGGTAAAAGAAAAGAAATAATATTTTTCGGATATTTAGCATCAACAATACTTAAACTCCTGATAGGTCTTGCAAAATCAGCAAATCAAGTTATAGCCTTTGTTTCACTTGAACGAATTGGAAAAATTAGAGACCCACCAAGAGATGCAATAATATCTCAAATGAAAATACGAAAAGGTGATGGGTTTGGCCTACATCAAATGTTTGATAGTTTAGGTGGTTTTTTAGGGACAGTGGCTGTAATTTTGATATTCTGGCTTCTAAAGTGGGATTTTAGAACAATAGTACTCGTTGCCGGGGGAATCGCATCTCTTTCACTCATACCTCTTTTCTTTGTAAAGGATAAAAAAATAGATCCAATAAAAAGAAATATGGCTGATAGTATATATAATTTAGATAAAAAACTAAAAAAGATAATTTACATCCTAGCAATATTTTCAATCGCAAACTTTGGACTTTATATGTTTGTTTTATTAAAAGCAAAATCAGCTATTGGTGGAGAAATTATTCCCCTAGCGCTTTATGCCTTCTTCGGACTAATATGCGCACTAGGCTCAAGACCCTTTGGAAGACTATCTGATAAAATAGGCAGAAAAAGAACATTATTCCTCGGCTACATTTTATTCATAATAGTTTGTTTCGGATTTGCGATAACAACTAAGATAACAACTATTGGAATACTATTTGGGCTTTATGGAATTACCTTCGCAATGACCGATCCAGTTCAAAGGGCGATGATAGCTGATTTATCTGGAAGAGAAAAGGGTACTGCAATGGGCTATTTCCACTTTATAAGAGGAATGGCTGTAATAATTGGTGGATTAATTGCTGGATTTATATGGAATTTCAACCAAAACGCTATGTTCTTTTACCTATCTGGACTAGGACTAATAGCACTATTTTCATTATATGGTACCAAGAAAACAATACACAAAATATTCCACTCTGAAAAAGAAATAACTCAAGCTGCGAAATCAATATGGGAGAAACATTACAAATGAAAGACGATATTCAAAAAATACTGAAAAAACAAAAATGTATAGCATTGCTCGCTCCGAGCTTCATTGCAGAATTTGATTACCCAGAAATTATCATCTCTCTAAAAAAACTCGGTTTCTCAAAAGTAACAGAACTAACCTTCGGGGCAAAAATGGTAAACAGAGAATATCATAAAATATTAAACGAAAACAAATTTTTCATTTCGACAGCCTGCCCCGGAATTACTTATTTCATAGAAGCAAATTATCCGCAATATAAAAATAATCTGGTAAAGGTAGACAGCCCCATGATCGCAACCGCAAAAATATGTAAAAAGAATTTTCCAAAATATAAAAGAATCTTTATTTCTCCCTGTAGTTTCAAAAAACAAGAGGCAGAATCCTCTAAGTATATAGATTATGTAATAGATTATCAACAACTCAAACAATTATTTATAAAAAATAAAATCTCTAACAAAAAAACACCAAACGGAAAGATAGAGGCATTCGATTGTTTATACAACGACTATACCAAGATTTATCCAGTCGCAGGTGGACTAAGTAAAACTGCACACCTCAAGGGTGTACTCAAGAAAAACGAAATAAAAATAATAGATGGAGTAGATAAGGTAAAGAAATATCTAGATAATTACGCAAAACATCCCGACAAAAGAATTAGATTTCTTGATATAAACTTCTGCGCTGGGGGATGCCTTGGCGGACCATTTATCTCTAAAAATAAAACACTTTCTGAAAAGACAAGAAGAATTCAAAACTATATGAAATTCTCGAAAGAAGCATCTATCAAAGAAAAAAATAAGGGTTGGATAAAAAAAGCAGAAGGAATTAGTTTTAAAAAATAACAATCCCTATTTCACACTTATCGCTCCAACCGGACAACTAGATTCAGCTTCTTTCACACACGCAGCATCATCGACCTTCGCTTTCTTAACAACGGATTTACCACCCTTCATTTCAAAAACATCAGAACACAAAGACGCACAAGCTCCACATCCTATACATAATTTTTTATCAACTTTAACACTTACCATTTCAACCTCCAAAATAAAGAAAGCCCTATCATTTATAAATTTTATTGTAACTAAATCATCTCCTCAATCACGTCTTTCTTAACCTGATAAAAAATCCCCAACGGAATCTTCGTATCTGTCTTTATAGAATTATAATCAAACTCTTCCGCACGCTTCATCGCCATTTCAAAATTCGTCTTATCGTGCTTCGCTTCCTGTAAATTATACATCTTTTCTTTATATCCTAAATCATTATGAAAAATAATACAAGGCTGTATAACTTCAATAAAACAGAATCCTTTATGCTTATGCGCTTCCTCTAGTACCTGCTGAACTTGATTAACATCTGCAAATACTCTCGCAACAAAACTCGCTCCAGCCCCTAGCATCAACTTTATCGGATTAATCGGTTGTAGTTTCACTCCAAACGGATTTGTCTTGTCTTTGTAGCCTTTTTCAGTCACAGGACTAGGTTCCGCAATAGTCAACGCAAAAACCTGATTATTATGCACCAAGTATTTTATATCTGAATTATATCTAGCCATATGAATCAAGTGCTCCATTCCTTCCGCATAAGCATCCCCATCGCCAGAAAAGCCCAAAACATTCAATTTAGGATTAGCAATTTTCATTCCCAACGCGACCGGCAAAACCCTTCCGTGCAAAGAATTAACACCTTGCAAATCTAAATAATCAAATATCTTCGCATGACATCCAATTCCAGACACAATCGCAAAATCATCTTTCTTTTTACCACTTGCAATTTGTTTCTCCAAAAATTTCTGTACACCCGCAAGTATCATAAAATTAAAACATCCCGGACACCATGTTGGTGCTGTGTTTGTACGAATTGATTTACTACTCATTTTAACACCTTCCCAACAATGTATGTATCGATATATCTTCCGTCGTCAGTCAAAAGAGCTTTCTTTTTTATTCCCTCAATTTCAAAACCAAATTTTTTAGCTAATTTCCAAGAGGGAACATTTTCAATAGCACATTCGGCCTCTGCTTTTTTGAATCCTTTTTTCTTCGCATATTTTAAAAGTATATTTAATAATTCTGTGGCAATTCCTTGTCCTTGATAATCTGGATGAACTCCCCAACCACAATCGATTCTATGTCTAAGCCTTCCAGTTTTTTTAAATGAGCCAGAAATGGAACCAACAACTTTCTTTAATTTTTTATCTATTGCAAGAAAGACTACTTCTCCCTGCCCCCATTTTTTGTATTTCTCACGCATTTTTGCAATCTTTTCTTTGTTAGGTATTTTGTTCCCACCATTATACAACCAATTTTTTCTTCTCAGTCCTTCGGCAATCATCTCGGCTGCCCCCTTTTCATCACCTACTTTCGCTTTTCTAATAATTATATTTTCATTCATTTCAACTTCCTCCCAATTTTTTTAATTTCATTTCTCAAATGTTTCTCGTTTATTCTTATCAACCCAACAATAGATGCAACTATAAAAACAGCCTGAAGTATAATAAATATAGTATCTTTAAGATTAATACTATAAACCAAAAGACAAATTCCACCAAGAATTAGCAACGGATAAGTATATCTTCTTCTAATCCTCAAACTGCTTGAAACAAGTGATGTCCCCGCTATTATTACAACTAAGCCTACAATTGAGATTATTTGAATTGGAGTTATCATTTTATATACTCCTCCTCAAAACGTTCTGCCACCTATCTGGTAAAAGCTCTTTTAATTTAACCTTCTCTTTTTCAGAGACAATTACTTCTGCTTCAAGATTCTTTTTATTAAGTTCATATAATAATTCCCTACATTTACCACATGGTGGAATAACTTTTCTATGATGAATAGCAACTATTTTCTTAATTTCGGTTTCTCCATTTGCAACCATTGCAGAAGAAGCAGAATACTCTGCGCAATTCCCAACACTACACGAAAGCTCTAAACTAACACCAAAATACTTATTATTCTTTGTTACTAACGTAGAACCAACAGACACTTTCTTTTTTAATAAAGGATTCTTGGAAAGCCTTTTACGCGTCTCTGCTATTAATTTTTTATCCTCCATAGTGAGTTTCATTTCAATCCCCTCCGTATCTCTTCAGCCAATTCATCAACGAAAAACGGCCTTCCATCATACTTTAAGATTTTATTTTTATCCTCAACAATAAATCCAGTTTTTTCCGCAATTAATCTTGAAAGTGGCGACTCAGAATTATTCTCTATAACTAATACCTCCTTAGCCTTCCCAATTAAATCCTCAACTTGTTTCGTCGGAAACGGACTCATATACAAAACCTGGACAAACTTAGCATCTATTTCGCTTAAAGCATCCAATATAGCTCCTTTTGTAGAGCCCCAACTTAAAATTAAATTTTTAGACTTCTCATTCCCATAAACCTTAATCATTCCAAGCTCTTTAGCTTCATTTTCTATGTCTCTCACATTTGCCATTCTTTTTTCAAAATTACTCTTAATAACCACAGCATCTTCCGTAGCAATATCATCTTGTTTCTTATCAGATTCGTAACTATTAAATCTCTCTCCGACCTTCACAGAACTTTTAATCTCCTTGATTTTACCCAACGCCACCTTCTCATCAAATAAAAACTTACTTTCCCCTAAGTGTTTATCAATTAAAAATATAGAAGGAACCCTATACTTGTGTGAAAGGTAAAAACAATCATTTGCAAGCTTAGCGCATTCCTCATTATCGCCCGGAGCAACAACAAGTCTAAAGAATTCTCCATGCCCTGCATGCAAGGCCATATTCAAATCTCCCTGTGAGGTATAAGTTGCAACTCCCGTTCCTGGACCAGGTCTCTGCGCCAAATAAAACACAATAGGAACCTCTGCCATCGCCGCAAAACTCAAACTTTCTGTCATTAAATCAAAACCCCCACCCGAAGTCCCAACCATTACCCTCTTTCCTTGTGTAGCCGAACCAATTCCAGCCAGAGCAACCGCAATTTCATTTTCAACTTCTATAACTCGATGTTTATTATTTTTTTCTAATTGTGCCATTCCAAGTTCCATCATCAACGGCGTAGCAGGCGTCATAGGATATGCATAATATAAATCCAAACCAGATTTAATCACAGACAAAGCAGTCGCCTCACTTCCATTTAGCAAAACTAACCCCTCACTTTTATTTTTAACTTTCTCTAATTTTAAAATTCTATTCTCTACAGAATAACCACCTTTCGCGTCCTTAACATTCTCTTCAAGCTTTTTCAAATTCTTCAACTCTCCCTCCAATATCTTAAATTCCAAACCCAAAATCTTAAACAAAACTCCAGCATAAAACATATTCCCCTTCCCTTGGACAAACTTAACAACAATTGCATTTTTAGATAAATTCTTAGAATGTATCTTTTCCGTGCTCTCATCTAAAGAAACTAAAACATCAATCTTAGAAGAATTGCTATAAACGGGCTCATCTGAAAAACTTAATATGTTAAAATTGTGCCCTCCTCTAATCAACGACTGATAATCTCTTGAATAAAAAACAAAATAACCCTCTTTTATTAAAGCCTGAGATAAAATTTCTGTAAGAATATTTGGCCCCTGGCCAGCCTTCCCACCAACTAAAATCTCGCACCTCATAAGATATATAACTAAAGAGGTTATTTAAAGATTTTGAAAGAACGTTATATCTCCCCAAACCCATTCACAAACTCAACGTCATTCTTCTCAAAAATCTTATTAGCCTCTTTCATGCTTTTATCTCCTAAAAATACAGCAACTACGTTTTTCTTCATACGAACTAATTCTTTCTTCATGCTAACTATTTTATCAGCAGTCTTTTCCATTTCAGACATACTTTGCGGAGTTAAAATAACAAACAATGTTTCAAACGGTTTATTCTTTATCTCATTAAAATTTCTCATATAATCTTCAGCTAAGGCAGTCCCTATAATATCCAGAGACTTATCAACAATTTTTATATTTCTTCTAGTTAGATAATCAGAAAGCAAAACTCCCGCCCCTCCCGCATTTGTTATGATAAATGCCGATCTACCAATCTTAACGCCTTTACTTTTAATATTCATCTTTCTACCACTCGCCCTCTCAAACATTTCTAAGAAATTCTCACACATTTCAACTCCAGCTTGTCTAAATGCACCTTTGTAAATTGCATAATCCGAAGCTAAACTTGCCGTATGACTTATCGCCGCCTTCTCTCCAGCATCCGAGCTCCCACCCTTAATTGCGTAAATTCGCTTACCATTTTTAATAGCCCTTTTACAAACCTCCAAAAATCTTTTCCCATTCTTCAACTTTTCAACATACAAAACAATAGACTTTGTCATTCCATCCTTCCCAAAATATTCAATAAAATCATCAAAGTCCATATTCTCCATATTCCCCAAGCTAACAAAACTAGACACCCCCACATCCTTCAAATCCGCAATATAGCTCCACAATGCCCCAGATTGACTAATAAAGGCAATATCTCCCTCTCTAGACATGGAATTTGCAAATGTTAAATCTAAATTCTTAGAAGGATTACATGTCCCAAAACAATTCGACCCCAAAAACCTTATTCCGTACTTATCAGCAATTTTCACAATATCTTCTACTCCTTTTTTATTATTAACCTCAGAAAACCCTGCACTAATTAGAACAACATTCTTAATATCTTTCTTTCCGCACTCTTCTAGCGCCTTAACAACAAATTCTGCCGGAATAGCTATTACTGCTAGGTCGATATTCCCCGAATAATCTAAAACCGACTTAAAACATTTTTTCCCAAAAAGCGAATCATGTGAAATATTTATCGGAATAACTTCCAACTTACTAGCCAACGCTTTCTTAAGAAGGATGCCCCCAACCTTTTCCACGTGATCAGACGCTCCGATAATAGCTACAGTTCTCGGATTAAAGAAATTATTCATATTCACCATCTTAAAAAAATTAAATAAAGAAAGTATATAAATCTTTTATTAGAGTTGATCAATGTCGCTTTCAGATTGACGAGCCGGACTAGAGTTTACAAATCTCCTTTGTTGTCTTAGTTGAGTTGATAGTGGTTCGTTCATAATTTCTTAAAGGCGTGCTGATTTATAAATTTAGTGTTGTATTAAGCATAACGCCAAACTTAACATCCTTCAACTTTTAAATACCATTTAATCTTTTTATAAAACTATACTAACTGATAATTAGTATAAATGGCAAACATACTAACTGGCAGTTAGTATGTAGAAAGATTTATAAAACCTATTTACCTCTCTAAATAATGGCAGATTATGAATTAATTAGGAATGCTCTAAATAGGCAGAAAGATAGATTTTTCACCGAGAAAAGCTTAATTAAAAGAGATATCTTAGATGAAATTCTCTTGCTTCTGAATGATAAAAGGATTTTAATTATCTCTGGGATGAGGAGAGTTGGAAAATCTACACTTTTTAAAGAAATTATCTCTAAACTAATTTCGGAAAAGAAAAACTATTGCTATGTTAATTTTGAAGACGAATCTTTTTTAAACTTTGAATCAAGAGATTTTGAAAAATTAAATGAACTACTAACAGAAATATATGGCGTTTCGGACTATTATTTCTTCGACGAAATACAAAATATCTCTAATTTCGAATCTTTTATAAGAAGACTTCATGACGAAAATAAAAAGATATTTTTAACTGGCTCTAATTCTAGTTTATTAAGCAAAGAATTCGGAACAAAGTTAACCGGAAGGTACAAGATGTTTGAGCTATATCCCTTTTCTTTCGGAGAATTTTTACTCAAAAACAACTTCGATTTTAAAAACATAAAATTTAAGACAGAAGAAAAGGCAGAAATAAAGAAATATTTTTCAGATTATATGAATCTTGGTGGAATACCTGAATATTTGGAAAACAAAGATACTGATTATATAAAAACTATTTACGATAACATTTTATACAGAGACATAATTTCTCGATATAATATAAAAAGTCAAAAAATCTTGAAGGAATTAGTCAATTTACTCTCGACGAACATCTCCTCGCCATTTACTTATAATTCTTTAAAAAATGCACTAAATCTTTCAAACGCAATAACTATTAAAGAATATATTTCCCACTTGAATAACAGCTATTTATTCTTTGAATTGCTACGATTTGATTATTCTGTTAAAAAGCAATTAAATTTTCCCCGAAAAATATACATCGTCGACCCTGCATTTTTCAACGTTGTAGGAATTAACTTTAAAACAAATTTTGGTAGAATATTTGAGAATATTGTTTTTATTGAGTTAAAAAGAAGAAACTACGAACTTTATTATTTTCAAGAAAAAAATGAATGTGATTTTGTTGTCAGTGAAAAAAATAAAGTTTCTCAGTTAATTCAGGCATGCTATCAATTAAACGTCGATAACAAAGACAGAGAAATAACCGGATTGGTGGAAGCAATGAAGAAGTTTAAGTTAAAAGAGGGTTTAATTTTAACTTATGAGCAAGAAGAAGAATTTAAAGTGGAAGACAAAAAAATTAAAGTTTTGCCTATTTGGAAATGGCTACTGGAGAAAAATACATGCAACAACTAACCGAAAAACAAGCCGAAGACTTTCTAGAAAAAAACAAATTTAACGTAGTAAAAAGAACAACTGTATCTAAGAAATCAGAATTATCGAAAATAAAAATTAAATTTCCATGGGTAATGAAAATTTCTTCTAAAAAAATCATGCACAAGGCGAAAATAGACGGAGTAAAAACAAACATTACCTCTACAGAACAGGCAGAAAAATATTTTGACAAACTTTCTAAAATAGAAAATTTCGAAGAAGTAATTATTCAAAAACAAATAATTGGAGAAGAAATTATTTTAGGAATTAAAAAAACTCCTGAATTTGGACACGTAATAATGTTTGGCAAAGGTGGATCAGATGTAGAAAAAAATAAAGACGTTTCATTCAGAGTATTACCAATTAAAGAAAATGAAATAATCTTAATGATAAAAGATACAAATTTTTCAAAAAAATTAAAAAAGAGAGAGATAATTAACATAAAAAAAACAATAAACAAAATCCAAAATCTAATAAAACACAATAAAAATATAGAAGAACTAGATATAAACCCCCTAATAATAACAGAAAAACAAGCAATCACAGTAGACGCCAGACTAATTTTTAACTAAATTTATCCACAAAACATATAAATACTTGCACCCACAACAAGTTTCAATAAATGTTCAAAACAGGCCTTCAAATGGAAGAAAAACTATTACTAGAGCACATAAGAAAAGTCTCTCCGGGAACAGCACTTAGAACAGTTATAACAGACCTCATCCGTGCAGATTTAGGCGCATTAATAGTATTCGAAACACCTGAAATAGAGAAGGTAATAGAGGGCGGATTTAGAGTTAATTGTAGATTCACCCCGCAAAGACTTTTCGAACTCTGTAAAATGGATGGTGCAATTGTGGTTTCGTCAGACTTGAGAAGAATTATTCATGCAAATGTTTTACTAATCCCAGACCCAACACTTCCCACAAATGAGACAGGAACAAGACACAAGGCAGCAGAAAGAACGGCAAGACAAATTAGCACCTTCGTAATTGCCATCTCCGAAAGAAGAAAGAAAACAACCCTATACTTAAACAATTTAAAGTATTATCTCAGGGCGACAGAGGAAGTTTTTAGAGACATAAGTAATACAATCCAAATCCTAGAAAAACAAAGAGAAATATTTGATGAACTTCTAAGTAAATTGAACATCCTTGAAGTCTCCAACATGGCTTCGATAGGAGATGTTTGCAAAATAATTCAAAGATCTGAAATTATACTAAGAAACTCAGAAACACTAAAAAAAGACTTTATCGAAGCGGGAAAGGAGGGTAATCTAATGAACATCAGGTTTAGAGAACTTACAAAAGGTATTGAAAAAAAAGAGGCTGATATAATTAGAGACTATGCAAAACTATCTGTAAAGAAAACAAAAACACTTCTAGAAAATCTAAGTTTTGAAGGGCTACTCGAATTAGAATCAATCGCACGACTAATCTTCGAAAAGAAGTTAGAAGAAACTGCATCACCTCGAGGGTTCAGATTTATGTCTGAGTTAAATTTAACAGAAAGGGAAGTAACTATGCTATCAAATTCCTATACTAACTTATCAGAAATGATGAATGATGGAACTAATAAAATGGAAGAAATACTAAAAAACAATACAATCAACGTAAAAGAAGGAATGAATAAATTAAGAGAAAAAATTGTAGAAGGGAGGATTTTAATATGATCCCTCAAAACGAATTAAACCAAATAAAAGAATTATTAGAAAGATCTCAGAACCCACTATTTTTATTTGACAACGATGGAGACGGACTATGCTCTTTTATGATTCTCAAAAAATCATTAGATAGAGGAAAGGGATTCTTAATAAAATCTTTTCCAGAACTAAGTGCAGATTATATAAGAAAAGCCGATGAATTCAACTCCGATCTAATAATAGTCCTAGATTATGGACTAATTAGCAAAGAATTTATAGAAAGTGCTAAAGAAAGAAATTTAGAAATAGTAGTAATAGACCACCACGATGTCCCGAAAATACCAGAAACTAATTTCTTCACATCTTACCCAACAAAAGAACCAACATCTTATATTTGTCAAAAGATTTTCAATCAAAAACAAACCGAATGGCTATCTTTAATTGGCTGTATCAGTGACGTATATTTACCAGAATTTCACAGAAATATCACTGAAGAATTCCCAGAACTAACAAACGGGGAAGAAGACCCAATGAATATGCTTTTTACAACAGAAATAGGAAAAATCGCAATGATGATGAATTTCGGACTAAAAGATACTACTACAAATGTAATGAAGATGATCAGATTTATTGATTCATGTAGATCCCCCCAAGACTTTTTATCAGAATCAAAAGAAAATAAATATTTACACGAAAAATATTCAAAATCTATGGAATTTTTAAGAAAAATTTCTTCAAGAGCAAAAATACAAGATAATATTGTTCTACTAGAATACTCTGGATCTCTAAGTATGTCCTCAGAACTATCTAATATACTTCTGCAACAAAACAAAGACAAACTCATCCTTGTTATATACAAAAAAATAGATTATTGTAATGTTTCTATCCGTGGTAAAAAATCCAAAATAATACTAGAAAAAATAATAAAAGAACTTCCGAACATTACCGGGGGCGGTCACGCAGAAGCATGCGGAGCACGAATTCCTACAGAAAATTTAGAACAATTTAAGAAGAGTTTTGAAAAACTATTAAATGATTAAAAACTATAAATTTCGCCATCTCAAATAGGGATAACCGTTGTTCTTCGAGGGATTAATTGCCCAAATACTCCAATCCCAACCACTATATGTAGCAGAATTTTTCATCTGTGCCGTTGGTCTATTCGCAAAATATAATTTTTATAAAGATAAATAAAATTATCAAATACTCCGAACACAACGCACAGGATTTGCACTATTCAAAGAGCCACCGTTCAATTCTCCATTGACGAAGTACTGAACTTTAGCAAGGGGTCCCATCTGTGTGGAGGACCAGTAGTAGGAATTAGGCCAGACGCCAGATATATCAAATCCTCCCAGCGCAACCTTATTAGAATAAAGAATAGAATTTAATTCGTCTATAGTTGGTAAATGCCACCCCGTGCCCTTAGCTGCACATGTATCTATAGCTGCTTGCCAAACCATCATCCCCTCATCCGCAGGTGTTGTTCGATAATTCGAACCGGCGTAAATTGTTCCGTCCGCACATAATGTCCCTATCATCACCAGCGATCCAGAGCAGGAATCAATCCCTACTACCGGTGTCACACTATTTGAAACGCATGAAGCTGTGGATGTACCAACTGAATTGTGAGCATAAACAGTAAAGTTGTAAGATATACCGTTAGTAAGACCTGCAACAACAATAAATGTGTAGTCACTAGTTGTTATAGCATTGATTCCACCAGGACTTGAAGAAGCAGTATAATAATCGATTTCTTCTCCACCATTAAAGACAGGGCCAGTGAAAGTAATAATAGCTCTTGTATCACCTGCTGTAGCTGTACCGATAGTTGGTGCATCTGGAATAAGAAGAACGGAAGGATTAACAACACCTTGCCACCACATTGCTTCTTCATACCATTTATTTACCTCGTCTAGACCTCCACTAGTCGTCCAACAACCATTGCTAAATAAACTAAAAATCGCATACGTGTTCCAATCGGAATCTGTAGCTTGTGATGGCCCAGCACACGTCAAATCCCCCCCTATCACGATCCCAGCCGCTTCTTGTCCAACTATTGCCCAAGAAGTACCGTTCCAACATTGGGCCTGAGAAAGAGACTGACTCACACCATTATTCCTATTTGAATAGAGTCCAAACATTAACTCAGTAGGATTTGCATTCCAACAAGCACTAGGAATTGTAATATTATACGAAGCACGAGTTCCATGCTTTACTTGCCAGACACTAGAAACAGTTGCCCCGAAAGGTTTTGTATAATTAACATAAATATAGTAAGGTGCAACAAAAATAGAATTGGCATTTTCCTGATAAACCCAATCCTGATAAACCCAATCAATAGTCGGAGTAGCTGGAGTAGTTGGAGTAGCAACACAACCAATAGTTGGAGTAGTTGTATTAGCAACACAAATTTTTCTTTCTGAATCACAAACATCCATAACTGAACAATTGTCATCCGAAGTACAACTAGTAGGAACTGCAGGATTAGAAATATTGGTTACATTGAAAATTTG
>Ga0268276_1002807_pt1 | contig 14351 bp, 9 predicted proteins | sample saktaG_4_FD_190145 | JGI IMG/M metagenome (GOLD analysis project Ga0268276, IMG submission 190145) | Saline water microbial communities from Sakinaw Lake, British Columbia, Canada - sak_2010_1_5_45m | ecosystem: Environmental > Aquatic > Non-marine Saline and Alkaline > Saline ...
GCTCGCGCTAATAACGGCAAAAGGCAGGCGATAAGCGCGCCTAAGCCTATTAAGTTTGTTTTGATGAATTTGGTATGTTTCATATTGTATCATTATAGTATAATTTTCCGTTTTCTCCAAAACTATTATCGTTCAAGAGCAATATTTACAAAAAATCCCGTGCGGACGGGATTTTTATGGGAATTTAATCTAATAGGCAGACATGGACCGGGGAATATGATTGAGCTGCTTTAATCTTTACCCATTAACTTTCATCACCACCGCTTCCTTCTCCCCCAAATCAATTTTAACCTTATCGCCTTCTTTGATTTTGCCTTCGATTATTTCCATCGCTAGTTCGTCTAAAATAATAGTTTGGATGATGCGCTTGAGCGGGCGGGCGCCGTAGGTGATGTCGTAGCCCTTTTTGGCCAGCATCTTTTTTATTTTCGGGCCGACTTTGACGCTGATATTTTTATTGCTTAAGCGTTTTTCAACTTTCAATAATTCCAGCTCAACGATTTTTTCTAGAGCTTCAGGGGTCAGACTCTGGAAGAGGACGATTTCATCGATGCGGTTCAAGAATTCCAGCTTGAAATGGTTTTTCAGGATTTTATCGATTTTTTCTTTCATTTCGGCGCCGCGCATCGCGGTCTCCTGTTTTTTGTCGCCGGTGTCGCTGAAGCCGATAGAATATTGCTTAATAATTTCATTGCCGAGGTTAGAAGTCATGATGACGATCGTGTTTTTGAAATTAATCACCCGGCCCTTGGAATCGGTGAGGCGGCCGTCATCTAATATCTGCAGGAGCATATTGAACATATCCGGATGGGCTTTTTCAATCTCGTCGAATAAGACGACGCTATAAGGATGGCGGCGGACCTTGTCGGTTAGCTGGCCGCCTTCGTCATAACCGATATAACCGGGAGGCGAGCCGATCAGCTTGGCGACGCTATGCTTCTCCATGAATTCGCTCATATCTAAGCGAATAAGAGCCTTCTCATCGTCAAACATGAAGCGAGCCAGTGTTTTCGCGAGTTCAGTCTTGCCGACGCCGGTCGGACCGACAAACAAGAAAGAGCCGATCGGTTTTTTTTCTTCATTGATGCCGGCGCGGCTGCGGCGCAGGGCGTTGGCGATGGCTTTAATCGCTTCTTCTTGGCCGACGACTTCTTCGGCCAGCTCTTTTTCGGCGCCGCTTAATTTTTTAATATCATCCTGAAGCATGCGATTGACCGGAATGCCGGTCCAGCGGGCGACGACTTTGGCGACATCTTCTTCATCCACCTCTTCTTTTAATATCCGCTGGCCTTTCTTTTGAATCTTAATCAATTCCTCTTGAAACTGCTTGACCTTATTTTCCAGTTCCGGAATCAAGCCGTATTTTATCTTGGCCACTTCGGTCAAATCGGCGCCTTGGCGCTGGGCGATTTCCGCTTTGATTTTTAATTCCTCGATTTCTTTTTTGGAATCGCGAATCTGGGAGATGATATTTTTTTCATTATTCCAATGCAGTTCCAATTGGTCGGCTTTTTCTTTCAATTTCGCCAGCTCGGCGTTAAGCGTCCGGAGTTTCGGCGATTTTTTGTCGGTCGTCATCAGTCCGGCTTTATTTAATTCTAATTGATTAATGCTTCTCTTTAATTGATCCAGCTCGTCCGGCATGGAATCTATTTCCATGCGCAAAGACGACGTCGCTTCGTCAATCAGGTCAACGGCCTTATCCGGCAGATAGCGGTCGCTGATATAACGGTTGGATAATTTGGCGGCGGCGATCAGGGCGTTATCGGTGATGCGGACGCCATGATGAACTTCATATTTTTCTTTTAAGCCGCGGAGCATGCTAATAGTGTCTTCAACGCTCGGTTCGTTCACGAGAATCGGCTGGAAACGGCGCTCCAGGGCCGCGTCGCGCTCAATATATTTTTGATATTCCTTAGTCGTGGTCGCCCCGATAGTGCGGAGTTCGCCGCGCGCTAAGGCCGGCTTTAACATATTAGAAGCGTCCATCGAGCCTTCCGAAGCGCCGGCGCCGATAATAGTATGCAGTTCATCGATGAATAAGATAGTGCGGCCGCTTTGCGACTTTACTTCTTTTAAGACGGCTTTAAGGCGGTCTTCAAATTCGCCGCGGAATTTGGCGCCCGCGACCAGCGCGCCTAAATCCAGAGTAATAATTTCTTTATTTTTTAAATTTTCCGGAACATCGCCGGCGATGATGCGCTGGGCCAGACCTTCGACAATCGCCGTCTTGCCGGTTCCGGCTTCACCGATGAGAACCGGATTGTTCTTGGTTCGGCGCAATAAGACTTGCATGATGCGGCGGATTTCCTGGTCGCGGCCGACGACCGGATCGAGTTTCTCCTGGCGCGCCAGTTCGGTCAGGTTAGTCGTATATTTTTCCAAGACTTTATATTTATTTTCCGGAAATTGGTCGGTAATGGTCTGCCCGGCGCGGAGTTCTTTTAAAATATTTTTAACGTTTTCGTATTCCACCTTAAAATTCAAAAGGATTTTTTGAGCCGGAGAGGGAATACCAATCAGCGCCAAGAAGATATGCTCGGTAGAAATAAATTCGTCGCTCATGCCGTCGGCTTCTTTTTGGGCGCGCTCCATGATCAAGGCAGTTTCGGCCGTACCGGAAACGGCTTGGATCGGACCGTTATTAGGATTGGTTTTTACGCGCGGCAGTTTTTTAATTTCCTTAATGACGTATTCCTCGATAATCTCCGGGTCTATTTTCATTTTTTCCAGAATCGGCTTGGTCAGGCTTTCGTTCTGTTCCAGCAGGGCCAGTAAGATGTGAAGCGCCTCAATATTCGCCTGGCCGTAAGTGGAGGCGATAATCTGGGAATTAATGATGGCTTCCTGCGATTTTTCCGTGAATTTATTGAACATATATGTATGGGTAATTTATAAGATTTAGCTTGATTAAATGTTTTATAAACATTTTATCTTTTAGCACTCTCATTATTAGAGTGCTAATCTAATCATAATATAAGGCCAGCCGCTTGTCAATTATGTTCGTGGACTTGTACATTCCAACCAAATTATTGTCAACAAAATCTGAAACATGCTATTATATTAGAGTGAAAAGCCTTTTTTATTAAGAATATTCTTATTTTTAATTTTTCATGTTAAACCATAATTTCTTAACCTACTCCGGCAAGGTTATTCTTCAAATCTTTGGGGAAATTTTGTATTTTCCAGTCTGGTGGTATAGCGTCGGCTTCGCTCGGGCGGCGAAAAGTGTTTTCCGTTTTTGGCGGGCGCGAGAAGCGTCTTTGGGATTTAGCGTCTGGTTAAAAAATATTTTTGTGCCGATGTACGGCCAGCGCGATTTGGCCGGCCGCGTCATCAGTTTCGTCATGCGCCTGGTCCAGATAATCTTTCGGGGCGTTGTTTTATTATTCTGGCTCGGTTTGGTCTTGGTTGCTTTAATCATTTGGCTGATCTTTCCGATTTTGCTATTTTTGGGATTGGCTTTTCAGCTGGCGAATTAATGAATAAATAAAATATGGCGGAAGAAAAAATAATTTTTACCGAAGAGCAGAATGATGGCGGCCGCGGCGCCTGGTTTTTAGGGCGTTTCTTGTTTTGGGGAAGCGCGCTCCGTCGCTCGGTCATCGGTCTGGGAAGAACCAGAGCCAAGATTAACCGCCTCCTGATATTTTTCGTCTGGTTGATAGTCTTCGCCGGTTGGGGCGCTTTCGGCGGTTGGGTCTTTAATAACCAAGCTTCCTTAATCGCCAAGCCGATAACCCTGCTTTTCTTTTGGCGAGAATTCGATCCGCTCATTTTCATTTTCTTGATATCCTTATGGTTTGATTTATTTCTGATTTATTGCGGCAGCCAAGCGAAAGCGGCGTTAAGCAAGATAAACTATCGCTTGTTTGACGTGGGTAAGCCCAAACTCGGCCGCGGACAGAAAAAATATAATGTCGCCGTCGCTTATTCTCGCGCGAGCTGGCGGGCGGTGGAAGACGCTTATCTTCTGGCCGTGAAGTTGGGCCAGAGTCAAGTTGAGATCATTCATCTTTTTCGGGTCCTCTTAAAAACTAAAGAGATTCAGAATCTTTTTATCCGTTTGGATGTTGACGCGAAAAGATTAGTGGAACTGGTTGACCGTCGTCTCGTCAAGTCGCTGGACGCTAAAACTAAGGGCCGGATTGTTCTCGCGCCGGCGCTCCAGGAAGTTCTAGTGTCTGCTTTTACCGACGCTTATAGCTTGCGTCAGCCGAGTGTTGATTTATTGAATATCGTTCAATTCTGCTATGAACGCGATCCGTTTTTGGCGGAAATACTTTATGAACTGGAAATCGATAAGGACAAGATTATCAACACCGTCGCCTGGTTCCGCGTCAATCGCCGCTTGGTCGAGAATTATCGCGGTTATCGCCGTTCGGCGATTTTTAAGCCGGGCAGTAATATGAACCGCGCTTATACGGCGATCGCGACTCCGACTTTAGATCATTTTTCTCATGACCTGACCATTCAGGCGAAATACGGCGCTTTAAATATTTGCGTCGGCCGGGATAAAGAAATAAACGACATCTTTGAAGCGTTCACGGGCGGACACAACGGCGTGCTTCTGGTCGGTTCGGTCGGAGTCGGCAAGAGTACGATTATCGGCGGTTTGGCTCAGCTGATGGTGGCGGAAAATGTGCCTAAATTCTTAAAAGATAAACGTTTAGTGGAGCTTGACGTTTCGCGCTTAGTCGCCGGCGCCGACGCGTCCCTCGCCGAAGAGCGGCTGCTTACGAGTCTAAATGAAATTAACCGTTCGGCCAATATCATTCTCTATATAGATAACATCGAGAATCTCATCGGTATCAGCTCCGGCAGTAAAGAGAGCTTGGATTTGTCGGAGGTCTTAGCGGAAGCTATCAGCCGAAAAAATTTATATTGCCTGGCGTCGGCGACGACGGAAAATTACGCTCGCCACATCGAGAATAAGGCAATCGGCAATATCATGACGACCATTGCCGTTAAGGAACCGGAAATTAATCTGGCTATTCAGATATTGGAAAGCAAAGTCGGATTCTTGGAAGCTAAATATGATACCTATATCGTTTATAGCGCTATCGAGCAGGCGGTTATCATGTCTTCCCGTTATTTGCATGATAAGTTCTTGCCGCTGAAAGCGATCGACCTTTTGGAGAAAGCGGCGATTCTCACCGCCAAGAAAACGCCGGATAAGCCGGAGTCGTCTTTTTGCGGCCGCGAGGCCATAGCTCAAGCCATCAGTGCGTTGACCGGCATCCCGGTCAGTCGAGTCACAGTTTCAGAAAGTCAAAAATTATTGAATTTAGAAAATGAAATTCATCAGCGTTTAGTCGATCAGGCTGAGGCGGTCAGAGCCGTGGCGGCGAGTTTGCGCCGCGCCCGCGCCGAAATGAAAGACAGCCGGCGACCGATTGCCAGCTTTCTGTTTCTCGGTCCGACCGGCGTCGGCAAGACCGAACTGGCGAAAACAGTCAGCCAGGTTTATTTCGGCGACGAGGATTATCTTGTCCGTCTGGATATGAGCGAATACCAGTCCGCCGACAGCATTAGAAAGATGATCGGCGATGTGGATGGAACGCTCGGCTATTTGACGGAAGCGGTGCGTAAGAAACCGTTCGCCCTGATATTATTGGATGAAGTTGAAAAGGCCAACCCGGATATCTTAAATTTATTGCTCCAGCTTCTAGACGATGGCCGCTTGACCGACGGCCAGGGCCGAACAATCAATTTTTCCGAATCTATTATCATCGCGACCTCTAACATCGGCGCGGTCTTTATCCAGGATCAGATAAAAGCTCAGACTCCGATAAATATCATCAAACAGGATCTGATCGATAATCAGCTCAATAAGTACTTGCGGCCGGAACTTATCAATCGTTTTGACGGCATTATCGTCTTCAAGCCTTTAAGCGAAGAAGATACGGTGGCGATCACGACCTTGATGCTGAAGAAAATAAAAAAGAAGTTGGCGCTCAAAGGAATCGGCTTGAAAGCGGATAAGGACGGTGTGGCCCTTTTGGCGCACGAAGGCTATGATCCGAAATTCGGCGCCCGTCCGCTCCGGCGCCTGCTTCAAGATAAAATTGAGGATAATATCGCCAATAAGATTTTAGCCGGGCAGTTGAAGCGCCGCGACACGATTATCATAAATAGCCGCGCCGCTATCGAAGTTGAGCCGGCGGCGGAATTATAAAGGGCGCGTTTCCCGGCGACCGGATAGAGTCTCCACTTTCCGGGCAGAACCTTCATTTATATGTTTTATTTTTATATTTTTCTCTTAGCTCTTATTTTAACGGCCGGCTTAACGCTCCTGGTTAAGCGGGTCGCTTTTTCTTTTAAGATAGTGGACAATCCGGATAAAAGAGGAGAGGGCGGCCGGAAAATCCATACTCGGCCGGTACCGCTCTTAGGCGGCCTGGCCATTTTCGGCGCTTATTTTTTTATTTTATTCTTGAACTCCGGCTATTTCTTGTCTGGAAATCTTAAATTATCGCATCTCGTCGGTTTTTTTGCGGGCGCGCTCTTAATTATGATTGGTGGCATTTTAGACGATAAATATAATCTGAAACCGCGGCTGCAAATCATTTTTCCCTTGCTGGCAATCGTCGCCGTTATTTTGGGCGGCGTGGAAATCGCCAAAATAACCAATCCCTTCGGTTCTTATTTTAATTTGAGCGCTCTGGCTCTCGTCTCCCCTCTTCTAATCGGTCTGTGGCTCTTAGGTATGATGTATACGACTAAACTGCTGGACGGGGTTGACGGTTTAGTGACCGGAGTGAGCGGTGTCGGCGGTCTGATTATTTTTTTGTTTACGCTGACGACCCGCTATTACCAGCCGGACATCGCTTTGGCCGCTATTCTTTTAGTCGGGGCTTGCGGCGGTTTCTTGATTTTTAATTGGTATCCGGCCAAGATTTTTTTAGGCGAAGGCGGGTCGCTGCTCTTGGGTTATATTCTGGGAGTGCTGGCGATTATTTCCGGAGGAAAAATCGCCATCGCCTTGCTCGTTATGGGCATTCCTATCCTTGATGTCGCTTGGACTATAATCCGCCGCGTCTTCCAAGGCCAGAACCCGTTTAAATTCGCCGATCAGAAACATTTGCATCATCGCTTGCTGGCGCTGGGAATCGGCCAGCGCCGGACGGTCTTGGTATTTTATGTTTTGTCGCTTATGTTCGGACTGAGCGGTTTATTTTTACAAAGCCGCGGTAAGTTCTGGGCGCTTATCGGTTTAGTCGGCGTCATGATGCTTTTTGTCATCGGTTTTTGGTTTTTAGACCGCCGCCCGGGGAAAATAAAAAAACCGGTAAATTCATTATGAAAAAATTGCTTTTACAAATTTGCTGCGCGCCTTGCGGCACTTATATCAGCCGCGAGCGGTTGGCGCCGCATTACGACCTGACCTGGTATTTTTGTAATCCCAATCTTGTTTCCCAAGAGGAATACGATAAGCGCTTGGCTATGGTTGAATTGATGGCGGTCAAATTTAGTTTTCCTCTCCTGGTCGAACCTTATAATCATGAAGCGTGGCGAGAAATAGCTTGCGTCCGCGCCGGCGACCCGGAACGGGGCGAACGTTGCCGCTTTTGCTACCGCGACCGTCTGACTAAGACCGCTTGTCTGGCGAAAGAGAAAGGTTTTGATATTTTTTCGACGACGCTTTTAGTCAGTCCGTATAAGGACGTCGCGGCGATAAGAGGAATAGGCCGAGAATTGGAAGAGATGAGCGAGGTCGCTTTTTTGGATATGGATTTTCAAGCTGATGACGGTTATCGCCGCAGCCAGGAGCTGGCGAAAGAGCTTGGCCTCTACCGGCAAAAATTTTGCGGTTGTGAGTATTCTTTAGATCAGGTTTCCTCTAAACAATAAGCCGAAGAGTTCAACGCGAATAAGCCGAAGAGTTCAACGCGGCCACGCGTCTTCACGATATGGCTTTAAAAACTTCAAAATTATTTTTTCTCTCCTCTCTGGTATTGTTTATGGCGGTTTTTTTATGTTTAGGGATAGGAGCGGCGCAAGCGGCCGATTTAGGCCCTAATTCCAATTCAAATCCTGGTTCTAATCCGAGTCCTGATTCCGACGGCGACGGCTATAGCGACGAACAGGAATTAAAGAGCGGCTATTCGCCCGTTAATCCGGCGAAAGTGAAAATAGATAAAAGCGACATGGATAAAGACGGTTTAAGCGACTACTGGGAATTAAAATTTCAGACCGATCCGCTTAACGCCGATTCCGACGGCGACGGTTATAAAGACGGAGTCGAAATAGACTTCGGCTTTAATCCCTTATCAAGCTCCACCGTAAAGTTGGCGCAGAAAATTGAAATTAATTTAAAAACCCAGAGACTGGTTTATTTTGTCGGCGGCCAGCCCTGGAAAGAATTTTCGGTTTCAACCGGCAAAGCGAGCATGCCGACGCCGAAAGGGAATTTTCGGGTTTTTAATAAGGCCAAAAAGGCTTGGTCAAGCGCCTATAAATTATGGATGCCTTATTGGCTGGGGTTAGACCGCGGTCAATTCGGGATTCATGAACTGCCTCTTTGGCCGAACGGTTATCGCGAAGGCGAGAATCATTTGGGTACGCCGGTTTCGCACGGCTGTATCCGTCTCGGTATCGGTTCGGCCCAATATCTATATGATAGGGTGAGTAAGGGGACCGAGGTGATAATTAAATAATCCCCCATGTTTTTAAATAATCCAGTTATCTTTAAGTTATCCGGCCGCTCTTTAAGTCGATACCCATCGGCTTTTGTTTTTTTGACGCCTAAATGATATAATTATCTTAGTTAGGTTAACGCTAATCTTTTTGTTTTATGTCAAAAAAAACTTTTTTATTATCTTGCTTCTTACTATTTCTAGCCGCCGCGCTTAGCGCCTGCACCCTGCCTTGGAAAAAGCCGGTCGCGCCCGACGTTACTCCCGTGGTTGAACAAACAGAAGCGGCGACGACCACGGAAGCGAGCGCTTCCACCGGAACCAGCAAGCTTAAGAAATTTAATAATTATGACGAATTAGCGGAATTTTTAGCGGCTAACAATAATCCGACCGCCGACCTTACTCGAGTTTCCGCCGGGTTTTTAAAGTCCGAAATGATGGCGCAGAGCGCGGCCGTTTCCGATAGCGGCTCTCAATCGAATAACAGCTCTCAGCCCAATAATTCTTTGGATTATTCGACGACGAACAACCAAGTCGCCGGAGTTGATGAAGCCGATATTATCAAGACGGACGGACATTATATTTACGCGCTGGTCAGGAATGAATTATCGGTGATTAACGCCAGTCCGGCCGCCGAAGCCAAAGTCGTCAGTAAAATCGTTTTTAAATCCCGGCCGCAAGATATCTTTATCAACGGCAACTTTTTAGCGGTTTTCGGCGGTGATAACCAGATATATGCTCAAGAGATATATCAGAGTTTCCGGCGTCAGAACGCTTACACTTTTTTCAAAGTCTTTGATATCAGCGATCCGGCCAATCCGAAACAGGTCCGCGATCTGGATTTTGAAGGCTCTTACCGCGACGCCCGCCTCGTCGGCGATTATGTTTATTTTATAACCGATACTTATAATAATTATATCGCCGGCGAACCGCTCGTGCCGCGGGTTCTTGATAGCGGGCAAGCTTTATCTTCAACCTGCGAAGCCGGCGGAAAGTGTTTCGCGCCCGCTGTTTATTATTTTGATATCGCTTACGATTCTTATAATTTCACTAACATTACGGCGATAAATATAAAAAACAACGACGAGGTTATTAGCGGGCAGGCCTATCTTTTAAATAGCGGACAAAATCTCTATGTTTCCCAAGATAATATTTACATCACTTATACCCAGTATCTCAATGAATATGATTTGGAACAGGATGTCAAGCGGGAATTAATCTATCCGCTTTTAAGCGCCGAAGTTCAGGATAAGATCAGTAAGATTGAGGCGACGCCGAGCTTCATCCTTAACAACCAAGAGAAAAAAACCAAGGCGGCGCAGTATCTTGACCGTTATTTTAATTCTTTAGATTCCGCCGCCCAGACCGCTTTAAGCGCGGAGATCGATACGAAACTGGCGGAGAAAATCAGCGAGAAAATCAAAGACATGGAGAAAACCATTATCCACAAAATCGGTATCAGCGGCGGCCAGATAGAATATCGCGCTCTGGGGGAAGTGAGCGGTCAAGTCTTGAATCAGTTTTCCATGGACGAGAACAATAATTATTTTCGAATCGCGACGACGCGCAGCCAATATTCTTCGCGGCTCGGCGATTCGTCCGCCGATTCTTATAGCAGTATTTACGTGCTTGATTCTAACTTACAAACGGTCGGTAAATTAGAAAATCTGGCGACGACGGAAAAAATTTATGCCGCTCGTTTTATCGGCAGCCGCGTTTATTTGGTGACTTTCAAGCAGACCGACCCCTTATTCGTCATCAGCTTGAATGATCCGACCAAGCCGACGGTGCTCGGCGCCATTAAGATTCCGGGTTTTTCCAATTATCTTCATCCCGCCGATAAGGACGGGACAAAACTGATCGGTCTTGGTCGCGAGACGGAGGAAACCACCGCCGGCAACGTCACAGTCAAGGGGCTGAAATTATCTTTATTCGATTTCAGCGACCCGACTAAACCCAAGGAATTGGACAGTTATATTTTGGGCGGCGGTAGCAGCGACTCTATCGCCCTTTATGACCATAAGGCTTTCTTATATTCCGCCGCTAAGAATTTATTGGTCATTCCGGCGGCGCTGCGTGATTCTAACAACCGCTTGGATTTCGCGGGAGCGCTCGTCTTTACGCTGAAAGACAACGCCTTCACTTTACTGGGCAAGATAGACCATTCCGCCGGCGGCCACTACAGCACGACCGATTATTGGGACGGTTACAGTTATTATGACAACACCGCCAAGCGCAGTCTCTATATTAATGACGCTCTCTTCACTTTTTCCAATAAGTTTTTGAAAATCAATAGTTTGACCGATTTGGCCGAAATCAAAAGTTTGGAACTCTCGGCCGGCGGAGATGATTATATTATTACTCCGATGCCGGAAGCGAGCGCCGCTCCGTCGTCCGGCAGCGCTTCGTCAGCCGGCGGTACTTCGTCGATTGAAAGCGCCTTACCGGACGCTTTGCCCGGAGATTCTTCGACTCCGGCCGAATTCCCGCCCGCTTTGCCCGGAGCTTCTTCGACTCCGGCCGAATTCCCGCCCGCTTTGACAGTCCCCGGGGCGACGACAACCGCGTCCAGTACCCCCTAATTAATTTGTTTTTTATTCAGTTATGAAATATAAAAGATTAATTCCCCTGATTGTTCCTTTATTAATCTGGATTTCCGGCCAGTTATTTTTGCGTTGGTCGGGCTTATTTTATTCCGTTTTGGCTCTGGGCGCTTTGGTAATAATATTAAGCGTCAAATATCTGGCGGGTCGCGAACGGTCCGATTGGCCGCTTCTGGCGATCGCGCCAATTTTATTCTTCCTGAATTTTTCTGGCTACATCGCGATTATCATCGGAAGTTTCTGGGTTCAGCTGCTTTTAATCCTGATCGCCTGGTTCTTGTTCGTGTATTTGAAGAATTTATATTATTACTTTACCCGCAAGGAATCAGAATCCTTTTTTGAAAATAAATTAGATAATCTTCTTATCGCCAGCGGTTTCTTATCCGTTTTTGCCGCCGCGACCGTCCTTTTCAGTTTGCCGATATTCATCGCTTGGCCGATTTGGGCGACGGTTTTAATCCTCGCGGCGATAATCTGGCTTTTATTTATCCAATTTATGCCGCTGAAAAAGATTAGGCCGGAGCAAGCTAAAGTCTTGATACTCATCAGTGTTTTGGGATTGACGGAATTAGCCTGGGGCTTGTCTCTATTACCGCTCAAGTTCCATCTGCTCGGTTTATTTTTGGCTATCAGTTACTATTTAGCCTTGTCTATCATTCGTTTGCATCTGCGCGGCGCTTTGAATCGTCGAGTTTTAAAATTGCCGCTTATTCTCAGCGCGATCGCTTTCATATTATTATTTCTGACGGCTCGCTGGTTTTAACCCGGTCAGTCCCGACGGCCAGCCGGTTTTAATCCATAAATAATTTTTAAAATATGTCCAACCAAGCCAAGACCGGTCAAACAACGGTCGATACTGTTAAACAATCAAAGCCCAGCGCCAGATTCTGGTTAATAGTTTCCGTGGCGCTCGTTTGCGGTTTAGCCGCCGGAATCTTGGGAGAAGCTTTGACAAGAATTTACATTTTTAAAGATTATGGCGTTTCGTCATTTTCGGGAGAATTAAATCTATCCGGTCTGAACACGTCCAATTCCGGCTTAGTTATCCGCGACGCCAAGAAAGTGGTCGTTAATCAAGACGTTAAGATCGCCGAAACGGTCGCCGGTATCCGGCCGGTGCTGGCCAGCGTCTTTAAGGAAATCTCCGCCGCTTCTTCGGCCGCCGGCTATTATAACCTGGAAGACCCGCTCTTTGTCGGCTTAATTATCACCACTGACGGTTGGGTGGCGGCGATGGCGCCTGACGATCTGAAAGCTGATTTTAAATTTAAGAATTATGTCGTGATTACCGGCGATCGCCAGATTTACAAAATAGATGAGTTGGCCGCCCTGAAAAATCTGCCGGGCGAACCTTTGATTTTTCATTTGGCCGGCGCCAATAATTTATCGGTCAAAAAAAATGTCGCTCGGGCCGAGCTGTCGCTGGGTGAAAGCTTATTGGTCATTAATAATTTAACTTCGGTCCGGCCGGTGACCCTGACGGCTCTGTCCAGAACTTCCGTCGTCGCCAGCAGTGATACGGCCAGCGCCCGTTTAAAGTTAAACAATGAGGGCGACGACAACTTGAAAAATTCTTTCGTTTTTAATTTATCCGGCAATCTGGTCGCGCTCGTCGCCGGTGACGCGGCGGTTATCCCGGCGTTTTCTTTTAATTCCGCTTGGTCCAGCTTATCGCAGAAAAACCGGATATTGCCGCCTTATTTAGGCGTCAACTATTTGGATTTAGCCAGGATTAAAACCAGTCTTGTTCCCCTGAGTAAAGGCGCTTGGCTATATCCCGCCGCCAGTCAGCCGGCGGTAATCAAGGGCAGTCCGGCGGAATCAGGCGGATTAAAATCCGGTGACGTGATTACCTGGGTCAATAATATCGAAATAGACGCGAATAATGATCTGGCCGATTTATTGGCTAATTATAAAGCCGGCGATAAGATTACCTTGACTTATGTTCGCGCCGGCGCGGAAAAGGAAGTGGAGCTGAAATTAGGAGAGATGAAATAATATGAAAATAAATTCGCTCAAAAAAATAAAAAATTTGAAAGGCAAAACGGTTTTTTTGCGGGTCGATTTTAATGTGCCCCTTAAGGACGGGGTAATAAAAGAAGATTATCGGATAAGATCCGGCCTCGAAACCATTAATTTTTTATTAGCTAAAGGCGCGCGATTAGTCATCGCTTCGCATTTAGGCGAGCCGAAAGGGCGTGAAGCCGTTTTTTCGCTTAAGCCGGTGGCCGCACGCCTGAAAACCTTATTGAAGCGTCCGGTAAAGTTTCTGTCCGAAGCCGTCAGTCCGAAAACCACGGCCGCAGTTAAAACCTTGAAGCCGGGGGAAATGGTGATGCTTGAAAATTTGCGTTTCAACGCGGGCGAGTATAAGAATGATGATAAATTCGCGGCGAGCTTGGCGGTTTTGGCCGATATCTACGTTAATGACGCTTTTGCCGTCTGTCATCGCGATCAAGCCTCTATAGCCGCCATCAAAAAGTATCTGCCGTCTTACGCCGGTTTATTGTTGGAAAAAGAAATATTGGCGCTTAATAAAATCTTAAAACCGACCAAGCCGCTCGTCGTTATTATGGGCGGAGCCAAGATAAAGACGAAAGCGCCTTTGATTTCTAAATTGTATCCGGCCGCCAGCCAAATTCTTATCGGCGGCGCCTTGGCCAATAATTTTTTTAAATTTCAGGGTCTGGAAATCGGCAAGTCAATGATTGACGAAGATAGCGCTCCTGATATCAAAAAGTTTTTTAAAAGCAAAAAATTAGTCCCTAAAATAATTTTGCCCCGTGACGTTGTCGTTAAGACTAAAGATGGCCGAGCGCAAGTCGTCGCGCCATCCGCCGTCAAAGCCAGCGACACGATTTTAGACATCGGCCCGGCTTCTATCAGCGATTTTGCCGCTTATATCAAGAAAGCGAACACCTTAGTCTGGAACGGCCCCTTGGGAAAGTTTGAAGAAGCGAGCTTTAAGCACGGAACCCTCGCGATCGCTTATTTAATAGCGGCTCGTTCTTCCGGCCTGGCCTATGGAGTTGTCGGCGGCGGGGAAACGGTGGCCGCGCTTAATCTGACGAAGATGTCCGAATATGTCGATTGGGTATCGACGGCCGGC
>Ga0268276_1002809_pt1 | contig 14335 bp, 8 predicted proteins | sample saktaG_4_FD_190145 | JGI IMG/M metagenome (GOLD analysis project Ga0268276, IMG submission 190145) | Saline water microbial communities from Sakinaw Lake, British Columbia, Canada - sak_2010_1_5_45m | ecosystem: Environmental > Aquatic > Non-marine Saline and Alkaline > Saline ...
GGATGGCGGCCACCTTCTTGCGGGGGACGCCCAGGCGGCCGAGAGCCATGGCCACCGGGGCTCCGACGACGAGAAGCGAAACGCTCCCCGCGCCGGTCAACGCGCCGGGGATGAGGACGATGACCATCAAGACGAGCAGGACGAGGGCCCTGTTCCTGCCGAAGACGCGGAGAGTCGCCCGGACGACGTAGACGACGCCGCCCGATTCGTCGACGATGGTCATGAAGAGCGTCGCCGTGAAGAAGACGAGGATGACATCGAGGTAGGTGAAAGATCCCTCGACGAGGTGGCGCCCGAGATCGCCGATGGGAGGCGTTTTGAGGAAGGCGCCGGCGAGGCCCCCGGCCAGGGCCGAGGCGAAGATGCTCAGCTCGACGGATAGCTTGGCGGCGGCCTTGGCCGCGACGTAGGCGGCGATCATGACCGCGAGTATTATCAAGATCTGTGTCGTCATGAGGATCGTCCAGCATCTTACCCGAATTCGAGCAGTTCGGTCAACTTATAGACAAACTCCGGCGATTCGGCTAAGATATTTTTTGGAAAGGGGTCGAAAGGAGTTTCGACCTATGCGCGCATCAAGGCCTCCCGTTCGGGAGGAAATTTCCCACCACTGTCTCTTTCCGGTACAATACGTTCCTATTCAGAGGAGGACATCCATGCGGCATTCCGCTTTCACCAAACTCCTGGTCGTGTTGAGCCTGGCCGGGTTCATCGCCGGCGCGGGCGCGCCGGGCCTCAGGGCCCAGTGGTATGGCCGGAACAAGGTCCAATATCGGAAGTTCGACTTCAAGATCATGAAGACGCGGCACTACGACATTTATTTCTACCTCCAGGACGAACAGACGGTCAAACTCGCGGCCCTCATGGCCGAACGCTGGTATGCGCGCTACGCCCGGATATTCAACCATGAGATCAAGGGCCGCCAGGCGCTCATCCTCTACGGGAGCGGTCCGGAATTCCAGCAGACGACCGTCATCAATGAGGTCCTGGGCGAAGGCACGGGCGGCGTCACCGAGTCGTTCAAGCGCCGGATCGTCCTGCCCTACGGGGCCTCGCTCGCCGAAACCGACCATGTCATCGGGCACGAGCTTGTTCACGCCTTCCAGTACGACATCATGGCCCAGGGCCACTCCGACCAGGCTCGGGGGAACGAGATGGGCCTCCGCATTCCGCTCTGGTTCATCGAAGGCATGGCCGAGTATCTCTCCATCGGCCCGGTCGATCCGAACACCTCGATGTGGATGCGGGATGCCGTCCGCCGCAAGCAGTTGCCGCAGATCAACAAGCTCGAAAACTCCTACAAGTATTTCCCCTACCGCTGGGGCCAGGCCGTGTGGGCTTACATCGCCGGACGCTGGGGGGACGAAGTCATCGGCAAGATGATGAAATCGGTCGGCCGCACCGGGGACTACGAGGTCATCCTGGAGGGCATGCTCGGCATCAAGCTCAAGCAGCTCTCGGCCGACTGGCATAAATCGATGCAGGACGCCTACAATCCGATCCTCGAAAAGACCATGGCGCCCGACACGTTCGCCAAGGCGTTGTTCAAGGGCGTGGAGTCCAATCCCTATAACATCGCGCCGTCCATCAGCCCCGACGGCAAAGACCTCGTTTTCCTTTCGACCCGGGACATGTTCTCGATCGACCTTTACCTAGCGGATGCCGACACCGGCAAGATCAGGCGGAAGATCATTTCGACGGCTGTGGATCCCCATTTCGAGAGCATCCAGTTCATCAAGTCCTCCGGCTCCTGGGACGCCCGGGGCGAGAAATTCGTCTTCGGCGGCGTGGCCCAGGGCCACCCGCTCCTGATCATCCTGGACATGAAGAAGGATAAGATCGAGCGGGAGATCCCCTTCCACGAGCTGGCCGAGATCATCAGCCCGGCCTGGTCGCCGGATGGCCGCTACGTCACGTTCACCGCCCTGACCGGCGGGGTCTCGGACCTCTTCATCTACGACCTCAAGGAAAACGTCCTCAAGCAGATGACCCGGGACGTTTTCGGCGACCTCCAGCCGGTCTGGTCGCCCGACGGCAAGACCATCGCCTTCGTCACCGAGCGGTTCTCGGGCAACCTCGACTGGGTCGATATCGGGAACTACGAGCTGGCCCTGCTCGACGTCGAATCGGGCCGGATCCAGAAGCTCCTGGGCTTCCCCAACGGCAAGAACATCAACCCCCAATGGACCGCGGACTCGAAGGGGCTCTATTTCCTTTCGGACCAGAACGGCAAGACCGACCTCTACCGGATCGATATCGCTACGGGCAAGCTTTTCGAGGTCACGAACATGAACACGGGGATCAGCGGCATCACCGATCTCAGCCCGGCCATATCGGTCGCCCTGAACACCGGCCGGGTCGTCTTTTCCGGCTACCAGGACGGTTACTACACGGTCTATTCGATCGACGACGCGAAGACCCTCGAGGGGCAGTCCTTCCTGGCCCAGTTCGAGCGCAATCCGGCCCTCCTGCCGCCGCGCGCGGAATCCGAGGGCGCGCTCCTCGGTCTCCTCAAAAACCCGCTCTTCGGCCTGCCCAAGGACACGAACTTCGCCATCTCCCCCTATAAGCCCAAACTGGCCCTGGACTATGTTTCGCCGGCGTCCATCGGCGTTGGGGCCGATCGTTACGGGACCTACGCCGCGGGCGGCGTCTCAGCGTTCTGGAGCGACATGCTCGGCACCCAGACGATCGTCACGAGCGCGTACACCGGGTCGCAGATCGTCGACACGTCCGGCGTCCTGGCCTACCTCAACAACAAGGGACGCTTCAACTGGGGCTCGGCGGCCCAGCGGATCGTCTACCCTTATCCTTATTACTATCTGTACGAGGACGACTTCGCGGGAGAGCCCGCGGTCTATGAGGTGCGGGATATCTACCGGCTCATCAACTACGACTTCTCCGTCTTTGGGTCCTATCCTTTCAGCCAGGTCAGCCGGGTTTCGCTGAGCGCGGGCTACCGCGTCCAGGATTTCAGGCGGACACTCTACACACGGATCTACTCCTTGGCCAGCGGCGGCCTGATCGCCTACGAAAAAACAAAGGTGCCGACGCCCCCGGCGCTGTCCTTCGGCTACCTGACGGCGGGTTATTATTATGACACCGGGATATTCGGGGCGACGAGCCCGATCCTCGGCCAGAATATCGGCCTGGCCTTATCGCCGGCTATCGGAAGCATCAACTTTATGACGGTCTCGGCGGATTTCCGCAAGTATTTCATGCCGCTGAGGCCGTTCACCTTGGCCTTCCGTGCCCTTCACCTGGGGCGCTATGGGAAGGACGCCGAGGACGACCGTTTCTATCCCCTTTATATCGCCTACTGGGACCTTGTCCGCGGCTACGAATCGTTCTCCAACGCGGAGCTGAGCTATTACCAATCGAATCCGGACAAGGCCTTCGATCCCAACCGGCTCTATGGCAGTAAGATGCTCATGGGGAACGTGGAATTGCGCTTTCCCCTGCTCGGTCTCCTGGGCATCGGCAAGGGCTATTTCGGCGCCTGGCCCCTCGAATTCTTCGGTTTCTTCGACTGGGGCGTCGCCTACGCCCAGAACCCGGGTTATTGGTGGGGCGGGGCGACCCCGGAGGACGTCAAGCCCACGTTCTTAGGAGGCAACCGGAAGCCCCTCAGCAGCGCCGGTATCGGCGTGAGGACGAACCTCTTCGGCTATCTCATCCTTGGGTTGAACTACGTCTATCCGATCGACCGGCCGGCCCGCGGCTGGCATCTCCAGCTGAGCATCAGCCCGGGATTCTAAGGTCTTTTCGGGATCCAGGGGACGAAGGCGCTCGTTCTGCGGGCGTAGGCTTTGAACTCCGGGTTCCCGGCGTACTTTTTCTCGAGCAGGGGGATACCGGAGACCCGCACGAGCAGGAACGTGATCAGGACCGGGCTCACGACCGTCAGCCAGCCGTAAGGCACCTCGATGGCTACGAGGAAGATTCCCCACCACATCAGCGACTCGCCGAAATAATTCGGATGACGGCTGAATCTCCAAAGGCCCCGATCCATGATCTTGCCGCGGTTCGTCGCGTTGCGCTTGAAGCGGGCCAATTGGGCATCCCCGACGGCCTCGAAGAAGAATCCGGCGCCCCAGACGAGGAAGCCGATGAACCAAGCGCCGCCATCCACGATCACGGCCGGATTATACGGTTCGGAGTTGACGAGAATGACGGGGGAGGAGATGACGAGCAGGAACAGACCCTGGAGCAGGAAGACCTGGAGGTAGCTCCGCCAGAGGAACGAACGGCCCCACTTCCGACGCCATTCGGCGTAGCGGGGGTCTTCGCCGCGCTTCCTGTTCCGGACGAGGATATGGACGGCCAGCCGCGCGCCCCAGACGACGACGAGCACCGAGACGAGGAGTGGCGTGAAGGGGACCCCTCTCCTGGGGAAGGTGACGATCGCGACCAGGACGAACCCGAGGCCCCAGGCGATGTCGGCGACGGAGTTGTCCTTTTTGATCAGGGCAACGACGAACGAGGCCGTCATATAGATGGCGATAACCGCCCCGCATCTCGCGAGTTCGTTAAGGAAATCGGCCATGTTCGGCCTCCCGGGCCTCCCGGCCCTCTCCCGTTCCCGCGGGCGAGGACTATTCGAAGGTCAAGGCGATCCCGACGACGCCAATCCCGTTGTGGACGCCGACGACGGGGGAAACCTCCGAGATGAATGCGGCCTTTTTGCCGAGCATCTCCTCCAAAGCGTCTGCGTAGCGCAGGGCCCGGAATGGGTTCTGGGCATGGACGAGGCCGTAGTTCCAGATGCGCCGTCCTTCCGCCGCCTTGGCGATGAGGCCGAGGATCTTCTTCATGTTCCGACGCCGGCTGAACGATTTGCCCAGGATGGCCGCCTTACCGTCCGCGTCGAGGGTGACGATGGGCTTGATGTTGAGGGCCGCGGCCATGAGCCCCGTGAGCGGGCTGACCCGTCCGCCGCGGACCATGTATTTCAGGGTACGGATGTCGACCCAGAGCTTTGTTTTCTCGACCCAGCGTTCGGCCTCGGAAGAGATCTCCTCGAACGTCCGGCCGGCCCGGACGGCCTCGGCAACCCGGAGGACGATCAGCGCCTCGGAGACGGACAGGTGCCGGGAATCGACGATCGCGATCCGGGCCGGCTCGAGCCCGAGGGCCTCCCGGGCCTTGAGGAACTGCGCATAGACCCCGGTCAGGCCGCCGGAGATGGTCACGGCGATGACGGAATCGTAATGCCCGGCCAAAAATTCGAGGGCCCGCTGAACGTTGGCTTGGGGCGGCTGGGCGCTCGTCGGCATCTCGCGGCGGGATTTCAGGAGGTCGTAGAACTGGCCGGGGGTAATGGTCACCTTGTCAAGAAAGAGGCTCTCGCCGAAGAACAAGTTGAAGGGGAGGAGATGAATCTGATGGCCGTCGAGGACGCTCTGCGGCAGGTCGCAGGACGAATCGGTCAGCACGGCGATCGGGGCCTTGCGCTCGTGGGCGGCTTCGTACTGACGGAGCATGTCATCGGCCTTGATGTCCTGGATCGTCCCATGCCGCTGGAGTTCGTGGAATAAGTCCGCAGGCGCGTCGGTGTGGACGTGGATACGGAGCTTGGAGGGGGAGCCGGCGACGATGGCCGACTCGCCCGACCGCCGGACCAGGTCATGGACGGCCTCGATATCGAGATCCTCGCCGACGAGCAGGGCTTCCGAACAATATCTTTTCGTCAACGTCGACCGGGTGACGGGGACGTCGCGGGGTTGTGGAAGGCTCGCGGCGTCCTCTCGCAGGACGGCCTTGATGTCGCCCCTCTTGATGAAGGCGACGACGCCCTCGAGGAAGTCGAAGAACCCCCTGGCCCCGGCGTCGACGACACCGGCCTCGGCCAGCACGGCCAATTTCTTGGGCGTGTCTTTCAAGGATCTCTCGGCGATATGGAGGGAGTAGGAGAGCAGCTCGACGAAATCGCTCATCTTCAAACGCTGCTCGTAGAGGGCTTCGGCCCAGTCGTTTATCAGGGTGATCATCGTACCTTCGACGGGCGTCAGGATGGCCCGGCGGGCGTACTGGACGGCCCTGCGGACGCCCTCGGCGAAGCGATGGGACGTCAGAAGACGTTCGTCGCGGATCTCCTGGCTCAGGCCGTAGAGGAACTGGGCGAAGATCAGGCCCGAGTTGCCGCGGGCCCCGAGCAGGGCGGCGTCGGCGATCGATCCCAGGGTGACGTTGGCCGACCTCGAGGCCCGGGCCCCTTCGGCGATGGACCGCATCGTCGAGGCCAGGTTGGTCCCGGTGTCGGAATCGGGCACGGGAAAGACGTTGATCTTGTTGAGGTAAACCTGGTCGCGAATGACCGCCTGTCCGCCGGCGAGGAAGGCGTAGTAGAGTCTGTTGCCGTCGAGGTAGCGGATCTTCATGGCGACGCGGCTCTTCACGATCCTCGACTATTATATCACTTCGGGGGCTCAGAGTTCCTTGAGATAAACGTTCCGGAAAAAGGGAGGGGACTGACTGTCGTGGTTTTGGAGGCCGATATACCCCTCGGAAGAGATGTCCTTGACCTTGCCGCCCGGATGGGCTTCCCAATCCATGACCGGCTTGCCGTTCAGCTCGATCTTGAGGCGCATGCCCTTGAATTCGATCTTGAAGTGGTTCCATTCGCCCGTGGGCAGGGAAGCCAGGGCCTTGGGAGCTTCGATGTCGTAAGCGGCCCCGGTGTGATGGATGCCCGTCGATTGATCGTCGATCTGGATCTCGATCGAGTGATAGATATAGTCGTCGCTCACCGGGACGGAGGGTACGCGTAGGAAGATGCCCGAGTTCGTCGTCTCGGTCGAGCATTTGAAATCGCACTCGAGGACGAAGTCCTTGACCTTTTTCGAGTACCAGAGGAGACCCATGCCGCCCTGGCCCTTGAGGACCCCCGTCTTCGGATCGCATTCGAAGTAGCCCGGTCCGTAGTGGTTCCAGCCGTGCTTCTCGTAGCGGCCGCCGGAGCGCCCGAGGATCTGATCGTAGCCCTCGTAATAGGTCACGCTCTTGACGTAGGCGATGCTCTTGCGGAAGGCGGGCATGGGGTCGCCGACCTCGGACTCGTTCTCGTACTCCATCGTCAGGTAGCCGTCATAGTCCTGGAGGGTCAGCTCGGCCAGGAGGTCGCGGATCATCCCTTTGCCGGCGCCCCAGGGAACGTCGTCGACGCCCTTGGCCGTGCCGAAATCGCTGCGGTCCTTGAGGTGGACGTCGAGGATACGGCCCTGAAGAAGCTTGAGGGCCTCGCGCGGGTCGGTCAGGCCCCGCATCCAGTGGCCGGTGTCGGCGCAGGAGCCGATGCGCGGGTCCTTGCCGTCGACGTGGCTGAAAACCGTCTCGGGCAGGTTGTACTTCGAGGGCGCCGGGTGGTTGTGGATGGCGATCTTGATGTTGTATTCCTTGACCAGCTTCTCGAGCAGGGTGAAGTCGTCGTCGGCCGGTTCGCAGACGACGACGCGGATGCCCATCTTGCGGGCGAAATCGAAGACCTTGCGCATGCTGTCTTCGGTCTTGCCGATCTCGACGACGCCGTAGCCGTAGAGCGTGACGCCGGCCGCCTTGAGGGCGTCCTTGGCGAAGACCACCTGTTCGGCGGTCATTTTTTCATCGAAGCGGGCGCCGGGGAACTCGGCCGCGAGGGCTTGGCCGGGAAAAGCTTCGACCGCGGCGACACCCAGTTCCTTGAGCATCCGGAGCGTCTCGACGAAGGTGAACTTGCGGAACGTCCAGGCCTCCGAGGCGAAGGGGAATTGTTTGATACGAACGCCCGCGTAGTCCGTCGCGGCGACGGCCTTCTGGAGCTCGGGCGAGATGTGCCGGATCTGTGGAGCGGCCGTGCAGGCCGGACCGGTGGCCGCGGCGGCAATGACGATCAAAGCGAGAATGGCGATCGTGCGTTTCATGGGATCTCCTTCGTTCGTGTTCATTTCGATATTGGGTTCCACTTCCCCCTGGCCACGGGAGGGACGTACTCGTCCAGGCCTTTGATCGGGAAGGCGAGGGTCCGGCCCAGTTCGGCGCTCCGGTAGGCGGCCATGAGGAGCTCGGCGACGGCCACGCCGTCGGAAAAATTCTCCTCCGGCCGGACGCCGCGGAGGAATGACTGGACCATGTGCCGGTTCTCGGCGATGTAACCGTATTCGCCGGCTTCGTCGGCGACGATGGGCATCAGCCCGATCTCGGCGTTCTGCTTCTCGACGAGGTCCTCTCCGGCCTTGCCTTTGACCTCGCGGCTGAAGAAGACCTTGAGTCCGGAGTCGAGCGTGTTGATCTGGAGGGCGTACTCGGGGCCGAGAAGCTCCATGCTCAGCCGGAGGCCCGCCCCGACGTAGCACCAGCTCGTCGTCGTCTCGACGACGAGGATCTTGCCGGCCTTGTTCTTGAATTCGACGAGCGACCGGGCGAAGTCCTCGGCGGGGCGCTTGAGATAATCGGTCTTGCCGCCGCTGTTTTTGGCGAGGATGGCGGCGTATTTGGGCTCCTGCCACTTCAGGCAGTTGGTGTAGGCGGTGACGCTCACCGGGGTCAGGACGTCGCGGGGGGCGCCGGGCGGGGTCAGCATGAACCGGGCTTCCTCGACCGAATGGCACATCATGTCGTTGAGGACTCCGCCCCCCTGGAGCGCGCCTTCCCAGAACCAGGGCATGTGGGGTCCGCTGTGCTCCTCGGCCGCCCGGGCCAGGTAGGGCGGCCCCGAGAGGGCGGCGCCGCGGGCCCAGACGATCTGCTTGCCTCTGACGACGGCCGGGGAGAAGACCTGGTTCTCCAGGTAGCCGTCGAGGAGGCCGGCCTTTTGGACGAGCTCGAGCATCTTCCCGGCCTCGCGGACGTTTCGGCCGAGCGGTTTCTCGCAGGCCACGCCGATAAGCTCCGCCTTTCCCCGGATGACGGCCTGGGCGATCTCCTCCATGACCGCGCCCCGGGTGTAATTCGGGGCGCAGACCCAGAGGGCCCCGATGCGAGGGTCGGCGGCCATGTCCGTGATCGAAGCGTAGGGCTTGGCCGGGCCGACGCCGAGCGACTTGGCCAGGGCCGAGGCCTCTCGAGCCCGTTTCGCGTCGGGGTCGAAGATGCCCAGGATGTCGGCGTCGCGGACGCCGACCCAGGACTTGATGTGGAAACGGGCGATGAACCCGCCGCCGATGATGCCGATACCGAGTGGTAATGTCGTTTTTTTCATGCTGTCGCCTCAGGCGCCGGCACCTTCTTTTCCCGGAAAAAGGCCACGAAGACGATGAGGCAAAGGATGGTCAAAGCGGTCGGGATGAGGAAGGTCTTCTGCCAGCCGGCCCTGAGGGCCTCGATGCCCGCTCCCGACGTGTCCTTGAGGAAGAGGGACTGGATCCAGCCGCAGAAGAGGCTGCCGACGAAATTTCCGAAGCCGAGGATGATCGTCGCGATCAAGCCCTGGGCCGAGTGCCGGATATCCTTGGGCGCGATGCTGTCGACATAGATATAGGCCGCCGTGAAGAAGAAGACATAGCAGAAGCCGTGCAGGGCGAGCGAAGCGACGACGAGCCAGGACGGCTGGCCGATGACGAAGATGATATAGCGGATGGGCCAAGCCAGGATACCCAACGTCAGGGTCCGGCGCATGCCGAATTTCTTCAGGGCCCAAGAGAGCATGAAGGCCATGACGAAGATCTCGGCGATCTGGGCGATGGTCATGACCGCGGAGATGTATTTCTGGCTGACGCCGATGATGGGCGACGTCAGGAACGGGGAGGTCAGGACGTAGTAGAACTGGAGTTCGGTGGCGACGACGAACGAAATAATGGCGAAGACAAGGAACTTCCTGTCCTTGAACATCTTGAGCGCTTCGAGGAAGGCCCAGGGCTTGGCGCCCTCTTTTTGCGGCGGGGTGTGGGGGAGCCCGAAGGAGAGGACGCCCATCAGGAGCGAAAAGAGGCCCGCGAGAAGGAGGGTGTCGCCCTTCATGGCGATGCCCTCGGGAGACTTGGCCAGGGCCCGCCAGCCGGCCAGGGCCCAGCCCGCGGCGATCCAGCCGATGGTTCCCCAGACGCGGATGGCGCCGAATTCCTTCTCTGAGTTCTTGAGGTTGACGAAGGCGATGGAATTGGTCAGGGCCAGCGTCGGGGCGTAGACGAGGCAGTAGAGGAGCATGAGCCACATCATCGGCGCGAAGGCCGTGACGTTGGCGATGAGGATGAGGACGACGCCGCCGACGAGCTGGAGCCCGGCGATGACCTTCTGGGTCGGGAGCCAGCGGTCGGCGAACTGGCCGCCAATGAAGGGCGAGACGATGGTCGCCAGGGGGAGAAGGCTGAAGATGAGGCCAAGCTGCCAGCCCGTGAAACCGAGGTTGTTCTGAAGATAGGCCGACAGCACGGGGGCCCAGGAGCCCCAGATAGCATACTGGAGAAACATCATGACGCCGAGACGGAACTTGACGCTCATAGGACCTCCTTTTTTGATGATTCTACATACCTTAAAAATCGACGGATTGTCAATTTTTCAGGGGGTCTCGTCGAGGCGGCTGACGATGGCCCGGTTCTGGGGGTGGGCGAAGTCCTTGGCCTCTGGGGTGAAGAGATAATCGATCCGGGTCTGGTAGAATTCGACGATCTTGCCCCGGACCATTTTCAACGTGGAATTGAGAAGATGGTTCTGTTCGGTGAAGCCTTCGCCGAGGACGAAGAGGAAACCGTCGGCGTCGAGATAGCCGATGTCCCCCGTGTAGAGCCAGCCGTTTCGGAGGGCCTCGCGCGTCGCCTTCTCGTTTTTCCAGTACCCGGCCATGACGTTCTCGCCGCGGACGACGATCTCTCCGGTCTTGCCGGGCTGGAGCTCGCGGTCCTGGTCGTCCAGGATCCGGAGCTCGATCGACGGCGCGACCCGCCGCCGACGAAGAACTCGAGCCGCCCGCCGAAATTCTCCCGGATCTTGCCGAAGAGGAGCTTGTCGTAGAGGGCATAGAGGGGCTTCTTCAGCTTCTTCGCGCCCCGGCCCTTATTCCACCCTTCGGCGTTATAGTCGACGGCGAGCTTCAGGGCCTTCTCGAACAGGGCCTCGACCTTCGGCCCTTTCTCCCGAACGCCCTTCTCGATGCTCTTGCGGAAATTCTTGGCCAGTGCGGGCACGCTCAGGAGGATGTGGGGGCGCGTTTCCTTGATGTTCCGAGGGATGTTCCGAAGGGTTTCCATGGGCGTCTTGCCGAGCTCGACGGAGGCCATCGCGGCGCCGCTCTTCATTAACGAATAGATGCCGCACGTATGGGCGAAGGCATGGTCCCAGGGAAGGATGATCAGGGAGACGTACTGCTCGGGGCAGTCGACGAGGGCCCGGCCCTGATCGATATTGGCCGTGTAGTTCCGGTGGGTCAGGATGATGCCCTTGGGGTCGGCCGTCGTCCCCGACGTGTAGCAGATATTGGCATAGTCGCTTTCTTTCAAGGACTCATAGGCGGCTTCGAATTCCTTCCGCCGAGTTTTCAGGAATTCCTCGCCGCGCCGAAGGACCTCCGTCGCGGGGATCTCGTCAACGTCGTAGGCGCTAAGCTCGTCCAGGACGACGGTCAGGGCCAGCTCGGGCAGGTCTTTGCGGACCTGGCGGATCTTCGCGGCCTGGGATCTCGAGACGATGGCCAGGCGGCATCCGGAGTGGGCCAGGCGGAACTTGAGGTCGCCGAGCTCGTCCACCTTGACCGAAATGGGCACGTTGACGGCCCCGGTATAGAGGATCCCGAGCTCGCTTACGATCCATTCCCGCCGTCCTTCGGAGATGAGGGCGGCCCGGTCGCCCCGGCCGAGGCCCAGGCTCATCAGCCCGGCCGCGAATCTGTGGACGAGGAGGCGCATCTCGGTAAAGGTCGTCGGCTCGTACCGCTCGCCGGTCTTTTCCCAGATGAGAACGTTCCCGGGGTAAGCCTCGACGCTGTCTTCGAAAAGTCGGGGAATCGTACGTCCGGCCCCTCGAAATGTCAAAATTCATTCTCGATGGGCCCGGACCGACTAATTCTGCGCGGGACGTTGTATATCCGGAGGCACCCGTTAGGGGAAGATGAAACCTGGGGCGAGCGCGAGGCCATGAAGGACAAGCGCCGGGACGTCCGCCTCGTCGAGGAAAACAAGGTCGTCGTTTCATTGATGACCGGCGAGATCCACCCCGGCACTCCGACGGTCTTCTATTCCCTCACCCGCGACATCTCCATGGGCGGAGTCCGCATCATGACCTCGGCCCCGCTCGAACCGGGAGCCCGCCTCCGGCTGGACCTCACTTTGGGCCGTTCCCGCAAACGGATCCGGGCCGTCGCGGAAGTCCGTTGGTCAAGGGAGCTCTACGGCCATGAGGTCTTTGAGGCCGGGCTCCAATTCGTCGGCCTGGAACCCGACGCCGAATTCGCGCTGATCGACCATATTTTCGGAGTCAAGGCCGCCTCCGGGACCTGAACCCGGCCTGCCGGGCTTGCTTTTCGGCGAGTCCTAAGCTAAAAATGAAGTTCGTCGAGCTCTTCCTGAAACAGCGGTGAACATGCGAAAATCGAAAACAGCCCTCGTCCTCGCCGCCGCGGTCTTGGCGGTCTGGCTTATCCCCGCAACCTCGGCCGCGGCGCCCAAGGATTACTATTACCCCGAAGTCCGGGTGGACATTTCGATCGCGAGCGACGGCACGTTCCTCGTCGACGAATACCGGACGTTCGAGTTCGAGGGGAGTTTCAGCTACGCCTATATCGTCATCCCCCTTCGCGACGATCGTTCGGGCCTCCGACGCGAGGTTTCGGTGTCCGATGTCGCGGTGACGGACGAGCAGGATCGGGCTTTGAGAACGGAGCTCGGCGAGCAGGGCGGGCGGCTCACGGCCAAATGGTATTATTCCGCCCGCGACGAGCGGCGGACGTTCCACATCCACTACCGCGTCGCGGGAGGGATCATCAGCTATTCGGACGTCACCGAGCTCTACTGGCAGGCGATCAGCGACGGTTGGGACAAGCCGGCCAGGAACATCCGGGTCACGGTCAGTCTGCCCGTTCCGGTCGCGAAGAAAGAGGAGCTCAACGTCTGGGGCCACGGCCCCCTCGCCGGCTGGGCCGAGGTCGTCGACGAGCGCACAGCGCGGTTTTCCGCTCCGGACCTGGCCTCTCGCCAGTTTTTCGAGATCCGCGTCGTTTGGCCATCCGGGATCGTCGCCGGGATCCCGTCGGACCGGAACACTCTCGCCTCGATCAAGGCCGAGGAGGCGGGCTTCGTCCAGGACACGATCGAGCGCGTCCGCAGGGCCCAGAGGGAAGATGAGCTCGACCGACAAAGGTCCGCGGAAAACAACCGCCGGTTCTTCAAGGCTTTGGGTGTTTGGGGGACCTGGCAGTTCGTCGGCCCGCTCCTCTGGCTCCTCCTGTACTTCCGATCCTGGTCCGTTGTGGGCAAGGATTATCGTTTCGAGGGCCTGCCGGAATATGTCCGGGAGCTGCCTTCCAATAAGCCGCCCGCCTTGGTCCAGACGCTCATGCGCGAAGGTCGCGCCGTGACCCCGGCGGCGTTCACGGCGACTCTCTTCGACCTGGCCCGGCGGGGCATCCTGGAGATGGAGGACCGGAACGTCCTGAAGAAAAGGATTTTCGGTTCCAAAGCAGCGGTAGAGACGGTCATCACGCTAAAAAAGGACATTTCCCTGTCCGCGGACCTGGGGCCCTTCGAGAATGCGCTGCTTGATTTTCTCTTCAATGAGGCCGTGCCCGTGGGGACGGGCCGGGGTGCCGCCTTCAGCGTCGATGAGCTTCAGAGTTTCATGAAGAAGAAGCCGCAGAAATTCCAGGCCTGGTACTTGAAGTGGACCAAAGGGATCCGGGAAGAAGCGAAAGCCCTGGGCTTCCTCGAGCCGGAGGGGCTTAAGGCCCGAAATATCTTCTACGCCGTTTCCGTTCCTCTGGCCGTCCTGACGCTCAGTCCCGTCCTGCTCATCCTCGCGCTGGTCCTCATCCCGACTTTTAAAAGACGGACGATGGCCTGGGCCCGCGAGAACGAGGCTTGGAACGGCCTCAAGCGCTTCCTCGACGATTTCTCGGAATTCAAGGAGATCCCCGCGGAAGCCTACAAGCTCTGGGAACACTACCTCGTCTTCGGCATCCTCTTCGGCAACGCCAAAAAAATTCTCAAGATGCTGCCCGTCATTTTGAAGGACGACCGGGCCGTCGCACCCGTGTGGTACGCCGGATTCAACCAGGCGAATTTCCTGGCCGGTGGTGGGCTCCAGAGCGTGATCAGCAGTATCGAGCATACGGCGACGGCCATCAGCCAGGCCAGCACCTCGGCCGCCCACTATTCTTCCGGGGGAGGCGGAGGCTTCAGCGGCGGGGGAGGAGGCGGGGGAGGAGGCGGAGGCG